>Ga0247727_10009832_pt1 | contig 17133 bp, 22 predicted proteins | sample WisWelCaveWW1625_FD_202498 | JGI IMG/M metagenome (GOLD analysis project Ga0247727, IMG submission 202498) | Biofilm microbial communities from Wishing Well Cave, Virginia, United States - WW16-25 | ecosystem: Environmental > Aquatic > Deep subsurface > Groundwater > Cave microbial mat | place...
GTTCCGATTACCGTGAAAGAGGTGTATGTGGATGAGAACATGAAAAAGAAAACCCGTGAGTTTATTGTGGATAAAGACGAAGGCATTCGCGCAGACACAACGGTGGAAGGATTGTCAAAACTAAAACCTGTATTTGCTTCAGGAGGATCCGTGACAGCCGGAAACTCTTCTCAAACATCAGATGGTGCTGCATTCGTGGCGTTAATGAGTGAACGAATGGTGAAACAATTAAACCTGAAACCAATCGCGCGTATGGTAAGCTACGCAACAGCAGGAGTTGATCCTCGGATTATGGGCATCGGTCCGGTGGCGGCCATTCCTAAAGCACTAAAGATCGCAAACATGAAACTCAACGACATTGATTTGTTTGAATTGAATGAGGCCTTTGCCGCACAATCATTAGCGGTCGTAAGAGAATTGGGGATTGACAGAACAAAGCTAAATGTAAATGGCGGAGCGATAGCAGTCGGCCACCCGCTCGGTTCATCCGGAGCGCGTTTGTCTGTGCAGCTCTTCAACGAAATGAGAAGACAAAAGAAAAAATACGGAATGGTCACTGCCTGTGTTGGTGGAGGACAGGGTGTGGCGGGGATATATGAACTGTTGAATTAGTTGTTCGTTGATGGTTATTCGTTGGTCGTATGAGTGAAATCGTATCATATAGAGATTTGGATGTTTGGCAACAAACCCGTTTGCTTGTCAAAACCGTATATCATTTGACCAAAAAGTTTCCCAAAGACGAACAATTCGGTTTAACCATTCAAATAAGAAGGGCAGCTATTTCAGTACCCTCAAATATTGCCGAAGGATGCGGAAGAAATTACTTCAAAGACTCAATTCAGTTTTTTTTTATTGCTCGAGGTTCTCTTTACGAGATAGAAACGCAATTAATCTTAGCGCACGATCTTCAATTTATTTCTGAAGAAGAATTAAAAATCACCATTGAACAAGTTACCCGTTGTAAGAAACTTCTCAATGGCTTTATAAATTACTTTCAACAAAAAACGAACAACAATCAACCAACAACGATCAACGAAACACTAGAAGAATATGGAAGCAGCAACAAAAACTAAACAGGCAATCAAAGGCGGAGAGTTTCTCATCCGCGATACGGAAGCACACGAAGTTTTCATACCGGAAGAATTTTCGGAAGAGCAGAAAATGATTCGACAACAATGCAGGGATTTTTTAACAAAAGAAGTTTGGCCCAAGCTGGATGAAATAGATTCGATGAAAGATCCGAAGCTGATGCCTTCTATTTTAGACAAGGCAGGGGAGCTTGGTTTGCTGGGAACAACTGTACCCCAGGAACTCGGTGGTTTTGGTATGGACTTCAATACTTCTATGTTGGTAGCAGAAGTACTTGGAGCCGGACATTCCGTAGCAGTAGCAGTATCGGCCCACACGGGTATCGGAACACTCCCAATTTTATACTACGGCAATGAGGATCAAAAGAAAAAATACGTTCCCAAACTTGCTTCCGGTGAATGGAAAGCAGCGTACTGTCTGACAGAACCCGATTCAGGCTCGGATGCCAACAGCGGTAAAACAAAAGCTGAGCTAACTCCTGATGGAAAACACTACCTGATCACCGGCCAGAAGATGTGGATCACGAATGGTGGCTTTGCGGATATCTATGTAGTATTTGCTAAAATCGATAACGATAAAAACCTTAGCGGATTTATTGTTGAAAAATCGTTTGGCGGTATTACGATGAACGAAGAAGAAAAGAAAATGGGTATCAAGGGGTCTTCTACGCGTCAGATATTCTTCAACGATTGCAAAGTGCCGGTAGAGAATTTATTGAGTGAGCGCGAGAATGGTTTTAAGATTGCCGTGAATATTCTGAACATTGGTCGTATCAAATTAGGTGTGGCGGCAGTAGGCGGATCAAAAGCTACGTTAAGCAAGGCTGTAAAATATTCTACCGAACGCAAACAGTTCGGTGTTCCGCTTTCTTCGTTCGGTGCCATCAAGCATAAGATCGCAGAAATGGCTGTGAAAATATTTGCTTCCGAATCGGCACATTATCGGGCGGGTCAGAACATTGATGATGCCTATAACGCGCTCATGGCAAGCGGTCTTGATTCAGCGAAAGCAAGATTGAAAGCACTCGAAGATTTTGCCATTGAGTGCGCAATTTTGAAAGTCCATGGCTCGGAAGTGTTGGATTTTTCTGTGGATGAAGGTGTGCAGATTTACGGAGGTATGGGCTTTTCAGCTGAAGGGCCGATGGATCGTGCGTATCGCGATGCACGCATCAACAGGATATTTGAAGGCACCAATGAAATCAATCGCCTGCTCACCATTGACATGTTGATGAAACGAGCTATGAAGGGAACATTGGATTTAATGAATCCCGCCATGGCCGTGCAGAAGGAATTAATGGGCATTCCTGATTTTGGTGCGGATGAAGACACGGCTGTGTTCGCTAAAGAAAAGAAAGCGTTACGAAACCTGAAGAAGGCAGGGCTGATGGCAGCGGGCGCAGCAGCACAGAAATTCATGATGAAACTTTCTGATGAGCAGGAAGTACTCATGAACCTGGCCGATATGTTAATTGAAGGGTACGTAGCGGAGTCAACTTTATTGCGTGTGGAAAAACTGATTGGCATGCGCGGAGAAAAAGCGTGTGAGATTGAAAAAGAAATGGCCATCATTTATTTGCACGATGCTATTGAGAAAGCAGCATCGGCTGGTAAGCAGGCTATTTATGCTTTTGCAGAAGGCGATGAATTGAGGCTGATGTTATTGGGATTGAAAAGGTTTACGAAAATCGATCCGTACAATTTGAAAGAAGCAAGAAGAAAAGTAGCCAATCATATAATCGCAAAAGGAGAATATCCTTTTTAAAAGTGAACAGTATAGTTGTTCAAAACTGAACAAAGGCCCTGATTGTCCAGGGCTTTTTGTTTGTCATTTAACGTAAAAGGAGGATTTTTAAGACTGGAGAGATTTTTGAAAAGAGAAACACTCATACCCTAAAGATTCAATGACACGCTCCAACTCTTCCCCTTCCCTTCTTATTGTGCTCCTGATAATTTTCACCTTTCCTATCTGGTTTGGAATTGTGGGTGGATTATTTGGCTTGATCGTTGGTTTTTTTGGTGCCTGTATTGGAGTAATTGCAGGAATATTTGGGGCAATTTTCGGGGCAATTGGTGCTGTCTTTGGAATTTTCGATTGGTTTTCTTTTCCTCACATTCACCTATCAGGCTTCCGGTTCTTTATTATCGTGGCCATCATATTTGCCATCGTTATGATGAGCAGGTCTACAAAGAAAAATAAGGGTTAACTCACGTGATGCTTGTTGTACAAAGAAGGGTTCAAAAAATAGTTGCTGTAAATCGGATAGCGCCTGACAAGTTCTAACACCGGGCGTTTACCGCGAGAGGAAATTACTTTAAAATAAAATTCATAACCTTTATCTACCTGCACATCTTTTCGCACAACATACCAAATCTTATCGTGCGGATTCAAAACTTTTATTGTGATGTGATACAAACCTGGATTTCCCTTAATCCGGAGGAATGACTTTGCTTCAGCTGTCCGAAGCTTTCCATTCACATACACCTGCATGGTAGAATTCTTTTCTGTTTGAATGGCAATACCTGAAATGTAAGCCGATACGGTATGCACACTGGCCACCACCATCAACACTAAAACCAACCGCTTCATAACCTTCTTTTTGTAGATGAGGGCAACCATCATGCCATCTAATATTGAGTACAATTGCCGGACTTGTTCCGGCATCCCCTGATTAGAACACTAAAGGGGGATCGCGGCACAAGGCCGCGAAAGAGTGCTCAGTTAGTTAAACGAAGGGATAATACTCTTGGTTGTTAGTTGATTTTTAGCTCTGCTTTGAAACCCTTGATAAAATTTTGCAAGGCTTGTTGCCAGGTGGTTTCAGCATCCCATTTCGTGCCGAGAAAAACGTTTCCCGAATCGATATGTCGCACGTAAAATTTAAAGACAGGAGTATCGGCAGGAATCGTTTTTAACTGAACTTGCCCATCGGGATATGTGACAGAAACAAAAGCGCTCTCGGATTTACTCACTGGATATCCAAGCAACTCTTTTGCAACACCGCATCGGGTATGAATAAAACACAACACATATAAAAAACCTTGATTGCGCAGATCTTTGTCAGGTACTGTATAACTTACGAGTTGATTGTGAAATGGGTAAGTCTTAAGGAGCTCTTCCAGTTCCTTATCTAACGTTGCATCATCAAATTTTGGAACAGCGAGATTGTCGACTTTTAAATCGTAAGCAAAATTCTCAGCCCGCTGTCCATCAATGATTCTAACCGGCAGGTCAGTTTCTGGGATTTCATTCATGAGCAGGTTTTTCTTTTTGTTGGAGGCTAGCGCAGACCGATATACTGTATTTAAAGCTTCACCGAGAGAAGCGGATTGAGTACTCCACGCACCTTGATCTGGGTTGATCAAGTCTTCCTTGCCGTTAAAAGATGTAATGTAGATCGTGTATCCGGAAGTTAATTTTTGAATAACGATCAGGTTCGAAACCTCTCTCTTCGTGAAATATTCTGCATAAGACTGGGTCACATCACCCCCGGCCAACACACCATCAATCTTAAAATAAGCAATGGCGTCAATACCGGTTCGAACAAAGTTTTCATGTGTTATAGAAATTTCTTTTGGTGTGAGTGAATAACTGTGCAATACAACGGATCGCTTGCTGAGTACTTCCTCGGAAATAACACCACCATTTTTTAATCGCGCCACGAATGACTCTTCCGTAAAAATCTGGCCTGTACAAAACAGAGGCATTGCTAAAAGAATACAGGCAAAGATTTTCACAGCAGATAAACGAAAACGCATGAATAGTATTTCAAAAAAGACATTTAAACGCCAATAAAAAAACCAGATTCGTCAATTTTTATGGGATACGTCATTAAATCGGCCGACCGCGAGGAAATTTCCCTTCCCGTTTGAAGATCGAAGCAATGATTATGAAGCGGACAAATTACTTCTCCAAGATAGTTGATGTGACCTTTGCTGAGGGATTCTCCACTATGTGAGCACGAGTCCTGAACCGCATAAAATTTATCACGATGTCGCACTACACACATTCGCTTGCCATCTATAATTACTAATTGTGGCTTGTCGGCCGGAAGCTGCTGTTTAGCTTCCGCTATGCCAGAGAATATTTTGACCCACTGAACCATTATTTAAGATTGTAGATTTTAGAATTGAGTCTTAATCTCCATTTGAAATTACTAAACCGATGAATAAAATCTATCAACTTCTATTCCTGCTTCTTGCATCTGCTTCCAAAATGAGAGTTAAAAATTTACTTGTACAGCTTCTCCATTTTTTTCTGAGAAGCGGTTACAATCCGGATGACCAACCCCGGGAAGAATCTCACAGCAAATGCATTTAACTTCCCGACAAAAGTGAGAACCACTTTGAATTTTTTATTTCTGATTGTTGATAAAACGGCCTTTGCAACTTCTTCCTGCGTTTGTTGCAGATATGCTGGTCTTTCCGCAACGGGAATAAGCTCACCTTTTGCATTCAACACACGCTTCTCATCATCATTCTTTGTAAAACCAACATGAACGATTCCAATGTGAATACCGGAGTTAGCCAATTCGATTTTCATTGACTGGGCTAAGGCTGTAAGGGCCATTTTACCTGCACTATAAGCGGAAGCAGTTGGCAACCCAATCATACCGGCAGCACTTGAGATAAACACAATACTGCCTTTTGTTTTTTTAATATGAGGCAACGCGGCAAGTGCAGGAAAGGCGGAACCGTTAATGTTACTTTCAATTATTTGCGAAAAGACTTCCGGCTGTATATTTTCAAAACGTTCACGCATGCTGATACCCGCATTGGTGATTAGAATATCTACGCCGCCAAATATGTTAATTGCTCTTTGAATAATCGCTTCACATTCTGAACTCTTGGTAACATCAGCCCGAACAGTAATTACATTAAATCCTTTTTGTTTAAACTCAGCATATGTTTTTTTAAGCCGCTCGGCATTCCTTCCATTCAAAACCACATTCGCTCCTTGTTTACACAACTCAAGCGCAATTGCTTTTCCAATACCCATGGCCGAGCCGGTGACAATTGCCGTTTTATTTTTAAAGTATAGCACGTTTAGTTTGTTCTATAAATCGAAGACGTTATACAAGTTTACTCTAAAAAAAGTCAACCACAGAGCCCACAGAGTTATTACACAGAGAAACACGGAGAAAATCTCTATTACCTCTGTGGAATTCTCTGTGACCTCCGTGGTAAAATATTCTGTTTATCAGCAAGTGAACAATAACGCCTTGCGTTTAGTCATATTAAGTAACCGTTCTCTTTCAACCACTCAAAGCATTCTTTGATCCCCGTCTCAATAGGTGTTTGAGGAAGCTCTAATTCTCGTACTGCCTTTGCAGGCGAAAAGTAATGTTCATCACAGGCAATCCGCGAAAGTGGATAACTAATAGCGGGAGTTTTACCACTTACATTTCCAAGAAGAGAACCTACACGCCCATATAGCTTTGCAAAAGCCGAAGGAATAGAAATTGAAGGAGGCTTCACACCAATCGTTGACGCAATTTTTCCAAAGGCTTCTTTATACGAGAGGTTTTGATTTCCTAAAATGTAACACTCACCCACCCGACCTTTTGTTAACGCGTTTGCAATCGCCACAGCAGCATCTTTCGCGCAAACATAATTTCTACCTCCGCTGGTGTAGCCCGGAACTTTTCCCTTATACAGAGCCACGATCATCGCTCCTGAACTTGGATTTGAATCGTATGGACCAAACATGAAAGTTGGATTGACAGTAACAGCTGGCAATGAATTTTCTTTTACCTCATTCAAAATTACTTGCTGTGCTTTGTATTTAGAATCCATATAGTCCAATCCGTACATGGCCGATTTATAAGGATTACCTTCTACTCCCGGGTTTTCCTTTGATCCAAAACCAAATGAATTGGCTGTGCCCACATAAATCATTCGCTGAACAGTATTTTGTTTTACCGCGTTGATAATATTTTTTGTGCCTTCGATGTTGACCTTGTTCACAATTTCCGATCGGGTAGGCCACACACTTGTGCTGGCGGCACAATGAATAACAGCATCGCAACCCTCAGCGGCTCTACTTACTTCTTCAGCGTTTAAGAGATTGCCGGGTAATTTTTCTAGGGTCAATCCCTCCAGTGTTTTTTGCTGTCGCCCTGGCTGAACAAGCGCACAGATGTTGTGCCCACGATTCAATAACTCGCGCACTAAATTACTTCCAAGCAAACCATCCGCACCGGTAACTAAAATTTTCATTTTGTATTGTAAATAGGATCGCAAAGATATTACCTGATGACCAGAATCAAGAATATCAAAGCCCGATTCTCAATTGTCTTCACTCCCGCTTGGGCGGGACAGGTAATGATTTTCGTGATCGATATGATTACTATGATTTCTTGCCATCATGATTTTTTTGAAGTGATAATCATAGTAATCACACGCATCAAACAAATCATAGTTCAAGACTAACTGACATAAAGTACCAATCCTTTCAAATACTCTCCCTCCGGATGAAACATCGACACGGGGTGATCGGGAGGCTGCGTAAGTTGGTGTAATACCTTGACATCTCGACCTGCAAGAATGGCTGCTGATGAAACTGTGTCGTAGAAAAGTTGCCGGTCAACTACCTGTGAACAGGAGAAGGTAAAAATTATGCCCCCACTTTTAATCGCCTTCATGGCCTCACTGTTTAGCCGTTGGTAACCTTTCATTGCCTGATGTCGTGCATCACGATGTTTGGCAAATGCGGGTGGATCAAGAATAATCAGGTCGTAAGCATCTTTTTTATCTTTCAGAAACTCAAATGTATCTTCCGCATGACACGCATTTGTAAAAGAATCAAAGCCATTGAGTTCTAAATTTTTTCGGGTGAGATCAATGGCTTTTTCAGAAGCATCAACTGAGTGAACAAATTCAGCACCTGCCTTCAGTGCATACACTGAAAAACCACCGGTGTAACAAAATGTATTGAGTACTTTTTTACCCTTCGAAAATTCTCCTGACAATTTTCGGTTTTCTCGCTGATCAAGAAAAAATCCTGTCTTTTGCCCTTCTTCCCAATCCACATAAAATTTATTGCCATGTTCAAGAATTACATGAGGCACTCCACTCATCCCCGATAAGTAACCATCTTGCTGTGCATCGCGTGCTTTTCCCGGCAAAGTTGCTTTACTCTTGTAATAAACAGATGTGAGTTTTTCTCGTAGCACATGTTGTAAAGCATCAGCAATCTGTGTGCGATCGTTGTTCATTCCCAATGAGTGCGCTTGCATCACTGCCACTCCATCGTAATAGTCAATAATCAATCCAGGAAGACCATCACCCTCACCATGGATCAATCGAAACGCATTTGTTGCATTTGAAATCAATCCTGTTTTTTCACGTAAGGCATAGGCTGCCGATATTTTTTCTTTGTAGATATCATGAGATGGGAGACGTTGATCAAAACTCAGAATACGAACTGCAATGGAACCATTTTGATAATGACCATGACCTAAAATCTTACCCGATGAATTAACAACAGTAACCCACTGTCCATCTGCAACCGCGTCCTCCATTTTTGCAATGGCACCTGAAAATACCCACGGGTGAAACCGTTGAAGTGATACATCACGACCTTTTTTAAGGAAGACTTGTCCACTGATCATACCGACAAGTACGAAAAAAGGAGGGCACTTTTCAACCTAAAAAATCAAACAGCAGGTTAGATACACAAGAAACAAAATCACCCAAACAAGAAAGACCACCCTCAGACGTTTGAGAACACGCTTCGATGAATCAAGCTGATTCAAAAAGTTTCTTCGGGAGTCAGTTGGGTTTAGCAACATACCTATAAAAACGTGAGGAAATACATACTTGTTTAGCAAAAGGATGCCGTTTCTGTAATAATAGTTTAGCATAACGCACGGATGGAGCTGAACTGCCGTAAAGTGGGTTACTGCCATCAGAGGCTGAAATTGAGGGACGAACCTTCAGGGATGGAAATTCGTATTACTCTTACCGTTTGAGATTGTTGGCGTTGAGCATCAAAAAGACGCATCCGATCTACCAAAAACTGACAAAATTTCATTTTCAGGCAGTTTTGCCTGTTTTTTGCTACACCATGCTGATTAAAAAACAAGATTGTTTATGAAACGATTTGGAACACTATTTCTGGCAGCCGCACTCGGCAGTTTATGCACCGTAGGTGTATTTGAATTTTATAAGAAAGATACAGTAACTCTGGTGTATACCACACAGCCTTCGATTTCGCAGGTTGCTTACACGAACGATGAAAACGGACGCACCATCCCGTTAGACTTTACCGCCATTGCCGAGCAAGTTACTCCGGCTGTGGTGCACATTAAGTCAACACAAAATGGGCGTACGCAGGAACAAAGCCAGGGCACTGATCCGTTTCGCGATTTTTTTGGACCCCGCTATCAACCCGGGCCAAGTCAAAGTTCTGGTTCAGGCGTTATTATTAATGAAGGTGGGTACATTGTAACCAACAATCACGTTGTACAGGATGCAGAAGTAGTGGAAGTTACATTAAGTAATAACCGATCTTACAAAGCAGAAGTGATTGGAACGGATCCTGACACAGACCTTGCTCTAATAAAAATAAACCTGACGGGATTAAAATTTTTACCCTTTGTTGATTCAGATCTATCACGTGTTGGTGAGTGGGTGCTTGCGGTGGGAAATCCATATAACTTAAACTCTACGGTTACGGCTGGCATTATCAGCGCGAAAGGTAGAAATATTAACATTATCAACAGTAGTACAGAACAAGGCAGAACGGCTATTGAATCATTTATTCAAACCGATGCAGCGATAAATCCGGGCAACAGCGGAGGTGCATTGGTGAATATGAGCGGAGGTTTGTTGGGCATCAATACAGCCATCGCTAGCCCAACAGGTTCTTACTCGGGTTATGGTTTTGCAGTTCCTTCCAATATTGTTAACAAGGTGGTTGAAGATCTTATAAAATTCGGAGTTGTACAACGCGGCTGGTTAGGTGTTTCAATTGGAAGCGTGACCAGCGAGTTAGTAATAGATCAATCGCTTGAAGTGGATGAAGGAGCGTATGTTTCGGGCTTTGCGGAAAACAGAAAAAGCTCAGCAGAAGCGGCAGGTATAAAAGTCGGGGATGTGGTGGTGAAGATTGACGAAACACCCATCAATTCCAGTACCGCATTGATCGAACATGTGGGTCGTCATCGTCCCGGTGATAAACTGATGATCACGGTAAACAGGAAAGGAAAAGAAATAACCTATCCGGTTGTACTTAAAACGAGGGACGGAGGGGTCGCCACGATCAAGCCTGAAGAAAAGAAAGGATATGCTTCTTTGGGAATTGACCTGGAGAATGTAGACCCTAAAGACCTGAAAAAACTTGACCTTGTAAATGGAGTAAAAGTAAAAGCATTGGGTAATGGAAAGCTGGCCCGATACACTGATATCCGTGCGGGCTTTATCATTACAAAAGTGAACGATAAACCGGTAAAATCAGTGAAGGAATTCAACGAGTTATTAGAGAATAAGAAAGCCGGAGATTTGATTATCTTAACGGGAACATATGAAGACTTTCCGAGAGAATTCAACTATGCTTTCAGAATGTAAATCAAATAAAGTACGTATGAGAAGATTGTTTAAAAGAGGCGAACGGGTGAGAAGTAAAATTGATGGAAAAGTAATGGAAGTATTACGGTACATCAAAACAAATTTAGTAGAAGTAATGTGGTTCGACCTTGAAAAGAAAGAGGTAAGAAAAAATCAGGTGAAGGAAAATAAGCTGTCGAAAGCGGCATAAGTAAAAATAAGGGCACGCGATCGTGTGTGCTCTTCCTTTTTTGATAATCCCTCCGAACATTTCTGTTAACTTTACAGTTAGCCAGTTAAATAGTACTGTTATCAAAAAGTTTGAAATACCTGCTTATTACCGGTCGTCCATTACAGGAAAGATCAAAGAATCACGAAGGGTAAAAGATTTGCGCAAGCAGGATTTTTCTCCCACCGTGTTGGACTTTGGCCCTATTAAATTTTATATAGCACGTCATTTTGGTTTCTGCTACGGAGTAGAAAATGCAATCGAAATCAGCTATAAAGCAGTAGAAGAAAATCCGGATAAACGCGTGTTCTTGCTTAGCCAGATGATCCATAACCAGGAAGTCAATAACGACTTACAAACCAAGGGCATTCAATTTATTATGGATACGGATGGGGCCCAGTTTATTCCGTGGGGGCAAATCAATCAAGAAGATGTGGTGATCATTCCGGCTTTTGGTACAACGTTAGAGATTGAGAATTTACTTTTAGATAAAGGCGTGGAGGTACAGAAATACAACACAACATGCCCGTTTGTTGAGAAGGTATGGAACCGTGCTGAAAAATTAGGGCAGGAAGAGCATACCATTATTATTCACGGCAAACCGAAACACGAAGAAACACGCGCCACGTTTTCACACAGCGCCAATAACGGGGCCTCTGTTATTGTAAGCGACATGGAAGAAGCTCACCAATTGGGTGAATACATAACCGGAGAAAAGAGCAAAGAAGAATTTTACGAAGAATTTGCCTGGAGATTTTCAGAAGGATTTGATCCAACAAAACATTTACAACGCGTAGGGGTAGTGAATCAAACTACGATGCTCGCTACTGAAACACAAGCCATAGCAGATTATTTCAAACAGTTGATGATACAGCAATACGGAATTGAAAACCTGAAACAACACTTTGCCGATACCCGCGATACATTGTGCTATGCCACGAATGACAATCAGGACTCAACCTACCAGTTATTGGAAACAGAAGCTGACCTGGCTATTGTTGTAGGGGGCTATAACAGCTCCAACACTTCACATATTGTTGAACTGTGCGAACGTAAGTTTGCAACCTTTTTTATTAACTCAGACACGGAGATCAAATCAAAACAAGAGATTCATCATTTTGATTATCACAAAAAGAAAAAGCAGATTACACACGATTTCATTCCTCAAAGAAATCCGGTGAACATTATTCTTACCAGTGGCGCTTCCTGCCCGGATACGCTGGTAGACAGGGTCATGTTGAAAATTCTAGGGTTTTATAATGAAACAAAATCTGTTGATAAGCTGCTGCAAGAATTCGCATAGGCAAAAAAAATGTCAAACCGAACTTGTCTCCCGAATGGGTTTTAACAGTTCAACCTGACAGGCTGCTATTAACTAAATAAATAGCCTTAGGCTTTCTTCTTCTTTTTGGGGTCATCCACGCGCTTTCCATTGCGGTGTTCACCCAGAATGATGACATCTTTAGTGTTTTGATACAATCGGCCAGCCAATTGCATAGCTTCTTCGGTGTCGCGGATGAGTACAGTACCTGATTTTGCGCCTTTATTGCGAATTTCGAGGTACCAGCCGTCTTTTTTCTTGAGTGGCAGTGTTGGAGGTCTTCCCATGATAATTTTTTAATTAATAACCGAAAAGCTCGGTTTTTTGTTCGGGGCGCAAGATGCAAAAATTATCCCGTTCTTCCTTGCATAACCTCAAAGGATCGTCACGCTGGTCGGAGCAGTTTGGCAAGCTTTTCTGGAGCTACTTCGCAATAGGAAGCAGTGAGGGCATCCATAAATAAATCCTTTCTAATTTTTTTCAGTTCAGTGATGGTCCAGCCTTGTTTGCCCCAGGCACCTTTTACCGGGTAAATGATTTCGTTGTTAGATGCAGTGAATACAGATTGATCGATCATTGAAAGTTTAACCACGCAACGATTATCTTTCTTCGATAACGTGGCAAATATTTTTTTCTTTACGCGAAAAGAAGCCTTTTCAAAATGCGGCATCTCTTCTGCCTCGGGAAAGGAGAGTGCCAGTTTTCGTACCGTGTCAAGAGAAACCATTACATTAACTTTACAACGAAGATAATAAGATTTGAAAAAGGACATTGCTACCCGGTTGTATTTCATTGCCCTCATTCCGCCATCACCTATTTATGAGGAGGCTTTGGAACTCAAACATTACTTCAAAAACCGGTACAACAGCAAAGCATCGCTCAATTCTCCTCCGCACATTACCCTCCACATGCCATTTCAATGGAAGGAAAAGAAAGAAATCGAATTGATTGAAAGTCTTAAACGGTTTACAAAAAATTATTCCCCGTTCGATCTAAATCTTTTGAATTTTAATTGTTTTCCACCACGCATCATTTACATCGATGTGGTGAAGAATGAAAAATTGGAAACGCTTCAAAAAGAACTTCAAAGGTTTTGTAAGAAAGAACTTAACCTTTTCAATGCGAATTATAAGGAACATGCGTTTCATCCACACCTTACACTTGCCTTTCGTGATTTGAAAAAGCAAAATTTTTTAAAAGCGTGGGATGAGTTTAAGGAAAAGGGTTTTAATCAGGTTTGTACTGTAAATGCATTGGCGCTACTGAAGCATGACGGCATGAAGTGGCAATCTATTGTTGAGTTTAGCCTCATTTCCGTGTCTCAAAAGTCAAAATAAATAGTTGCATCATGCCGGACCTATTCCGGCGTCTCCTTATGGTGCGCAGAAAATGGGGATCCCGGTCAAGCCTGCCTGCCGGCAAAGGCAGGGCCGGGAAATCAGAAGACTTTTGAGACGGCTTTTTTGGATGAGGCTACTTTTCACAGAATGAACCCTTCGCTACCCATAATTTTTTAATGTCGAACTGAAGCAATGCCTCTTGTACTCCGGGATCTGCTTCAATGATTTCTTTTTGTAACTCTCCTTTCAAAATCAAAATACCGCCATCATAATCCCCAAAGATTCCTTCGGCAATTACATTCCCCGTTTTTGAAAATTGTTCTTTAATATAATCGTCATGGCGTTTTAGAATATCAGGATAATTACCCGTTGTTGATTTAGTGACTTGTGCTGTAAATCGAACAAAATGATACGTTACCATTTCATAAGGTTCACCGACTGCACAGGCTGACCCGGTTCTTGGTTGGTAAGGAAGAATTTCAACATTCCACCGGTTGGCCAGCACACCCGGATCGGTACTCAGCCAGTTTTTTGCTTCTTCTTGAGATGTTGTACTTAAAATGAAAATGCCCCCACCGCCATCAAACGGTCCGGCAACAATGAGTTTACCTTCTTTTGCCAGTCGGTTGATGTTGGCCATGTGACCCTCCATGATTTTTTTGACTTCCTCGAGGGGCAACTCTTGCTTATCGTGCTTAGTATTCAGGAATACAAAAGTGAAATTCTGGGCCGAACATGTCAGAATATTTAAGAGGAAGAAAATGATTACAGTGACGCGCATGTTATTCCAATTTAAAAAATCACATCTACTAATAGAAATAATAGTAAAGTAAGCACTACTGCACCTACTAAAGTATTCGAGAATCCATTTAAGACATAATCCATCTCATTGCTTTTCTTTCTTCCTTGCCAAATTAATTTAAACGATACAACTTTCCTCCCCTTTATTTTGGCGATGACTGAATAGATTAAATATTTGGTAAGTGCACCAATGAATTCAAGAATTATCGATCCGAAAATTGCTTCCATTAACTAATTACAATTTTGTAAGGCCCTCACTAATTTCTGAAAGTCTTTTTCTGTATTATAAACATTAGGCGCCACACGAATTGCATTACCCCGCACCGAAACATAAACTTTATGCTTTAGCAGTGAATCTTTTATTTTGTCAAGATCAACTCCTTGCGGAAGACGAACACCAAAGAGATGCGAACCTCTCCACGCTTCATCCTCAATAAGGAATCCTTTTTCCTTCAACTCAAGAATACTTTCAGCGCCAATGGTTTTGCAATATTCCTGAATCCGCTCAACCCCCCACTTATTAAGTTGTTGAATGGCTTTCGTCATCATCGGTATAAGAATAAAGTTACTGTGCTCTCCTACTTCATATCGAAGTAGCCCAGGTTGATACTCGTTTTGATAGTTTACAAGTGCGGCAAAGTCTTCGCTGTGCAAGCGGTTCATCCAACTCTCTTCAATAGGTTTACCATTATCAAAATATTCTCCATAGTAAGCCAGTCCCATGGAATAAGGCCCCAAAAGCCATTTATATCCTGCGCAGACCAACGCATCGGGTTTAATTTTCTCCACATCAAAAGACATAGCGCCAACGGATTGAGTTCCATCAATAATCAGCAAGGCACCGACATCTTTTGTCCGTTTGCGAATGGCCTCTAAATCAAAACGTGTTCCATCGGCCCAATGAACATTACCGATTGCGACAGCCCGTGTGTTTGTGTTGATGGCATCCAGAATTTTTTCATTCCACCGCTTTCCCCGATTTGCGAAATCCTCCGGGGGCGAAATGGATTTTACGGATGCGCCAGTTTCTTCACAGAGCGCTTGCCAGGGATAATAATTGCTGGGAAACTGTTCGCTGGCCACAATAATGTGCTGATCTTTTTTGATGCCCATATTTTTAGCGACAGTTGCCAGGCCATAGGATACCGAAGGATTTGTTACAATTCGTGTTGAGTCTTTTACGTTGATAAGTTTGGCGTATTCAGGTCTGAGCAATTCAGTATCGGTGAAAAAATCCTGAGCAGAGATTTGAGTGGGGTTTCTTTTCCTTCTCACGCCCCTAACGCCTTCTTTCTCCACCACCTTCAGCAGCGGTGCCATGTATGCGCAGTTGAGATACGTAATGGAGGGAGGTATGGTGAACTGTGCACGTTTGGAGGTTAACATGTTAATTAATTCAAATCGTTAAGGTACAAATTCTCAGTATGAACATTTGAACTATCTTATCAATGGCCACATCAGTCCTTCTCAGAATACAAGCATCTGTTTTTACACTCAATAAATGTTATTACCTTGTAGATACCGTGCAAAGTTCAATCATAAAAATAGGCAATTCAAAAGGTGTGCGGATACTCGCGAGTCTTCTCAAAGAGTACGCTTTTGAAGAAGATGTAATTCTTGAATTAAAGGAGGACGGAATACTGATGAAGCCGGCAAAAAAAACCAGGCAGGGCTGGAATCAGGCATTTAAAAAAATGAGTGCCAACCAGGATGATGTGGTGTTGATGGATGATGTATTTAGCGATGAAAAATTCGAGGATTGGAAATAAAGCAGTACGACATTTTTTGAGTTGGTTTGAATCCTACCATCAGCAGCGAGACACGAAAAATAAGGCCATGCGTAGTTGTTTCGCCTGACGAAATGAATGTTCATATAAGAACAATTGTTGTTGCACCCTTAACTTCTGCTTCCAGAACTTACCCGACACAGGTACCCGTAATGTTGTGCGCAAGTTTTTTGAACAGATAATCAACCTTATGAGAAACTTAAGAATTTACATTTTGCTCCTTCTGACAATTTTCAGCATTGGAGAATTAACAGCCCAGGCATCTGAGCCTAATGGGAAAATCGTAACAATAAAAGGACTAAAAATCTATTATGAAGAATCAGGTAATGGAATGCCATTGATTCTCTTGCATCCTTTTGGGGCGACAAGTTCGTTATGGAAAGCATTCACCCCGGAACTTTCTAAACATTACAGAGTTATTTCAGTTGACCTTCCTGGACATGGAAGATCGGACTATATGGATACTACCAATGTTTACTTGCACAAAAGAGCAACAGAGTATATTCTTGGACTTATCGATTTTTTGAAATTAGACTCTGTTAACCTTATCGGAGCCAGCGCTGGTGGCTTATTACACTCAACATTGCAACTATGCGACCTAAGTTGGCAAAGAACATTATTATAATTGGCGGACAAACATATTTTTCCGAGCAAACAAGAGAAGTAATTACTTCATGGGGGCCAGGATTTGAAAATCAACGGGGCTAAATGAATTTGATTAAAACACATGGACAGGAAAAAGGAACTATTCTGAGAATGCAGTTTTGGAATTTTAGGAAACTATATGGCGACCCTTCATTCACCCCCGACATTCTCTCAACGATAGCAGCACGGACACTAATTATTCATGGAGACAACGATGAAGCGGCTCCAGTTTCAAACGCATGGGAGATGTACAAAAATATTAGTAATAGATACTTACTTATGGATTGTGCCCAATGGTGGACATATGCCTCATTTATATCCGGAAAATCGTAATGATTTTTTACGAAGGACAATTGAGTTCTTAAAAAGGGAC
>Ga0247727_10009833_pt1 | contig 17132 bp, 16 predicted proteins | sample WisWelCaveWW1625_FD_202498 | JGI IMG/M metagenome (GOLD analysis project Ga0247727, IMG submission 202498) | Biofilm microbial communities from Wishing Well Cave, Virginia, United States - WW16-25 | ecosystem: Environmental > Aquatic > Deep subsurface > Groundwater > Cave microbial mat | place...
TGCTCCAGCCTCAACTTCGCCTTCAGCAGGTTTCTCGGTGATAACTTCGGTAGGCGCCGTAGTTACATCAGGCGTGACACTTTCTTCTTTGTGTTCTACAACAGATGTGATAACTTTATCGGGAACTTCTTTTAATACGAAGTCGCTTGAGACAGCTATGTCTGCCACTTTTATCTCTTGACCAAGTTCTGTTATTTTTGAAATGTCTACTTCGATTGCCGATGGGATCTTAGTTGGAAGGGCTTCTACTTTCAATGTCTGGCTTAACGTAAGAAGAACGCCTCCCTTTTGAGTGACGGCAGTTGATATGCCTATAAGTTTGACCGGAACGTCTGTTTCAATTTTTTCGGTAAGGTCAATTTTTCTAAAATCAATATGAAGGATTGAATTTTTCACAGGATGAAGTTGTACCTGACGGATAAGAACAGGAATCTCTGCTTTTCCAAGGGTTAAATAAACGACGCCAGTTTCTTTTGCAGTTTTATACACGGCAATAAATTCCTTAAGTGGTGAGCTTATTGATTTTGATTTAAACTGAGGCCCGAAAACGTTAGAGGGAATAAGATTTTCTCGACGCAACTTGCTAAGATTTTTTCCAAAGATAGTCCGATCAGTTACAGTCAGTGTCAGTTTTTTTGGAGCTGCTTTGGTCATAGTTTTATTCGCGTGTAAGTTCGATAAAGAAAATTTTATCTGTTGATAAAACAGTATTATAGCGGATGTTCCCCCCATTAACAAGGGGAGTAAAGTTCTGATTCAAGAGATACATATTGGTCGGTAGATCAATCGAAAGGTTAAGTTCATTGCTTTTTGCTCCAATTTGTTTCTGTGTGATGAGTTGTAATATCCCCCGGCCTTTTTTAAACGGATGGTTTGTGTGATAGCTTATTTTGATTTCTGATGTGGATCGTGGTGGAACTGATGCCAAAAAACCGATAGTATGATACGTAAGATTTGTCTCTGTGTAATTTTCAACAGCAACGCCGTTTAATGTGATGGAGTCAATAACGGTATCAGTAGGAATCATGAGTTGAAAGTAATTTTTATATGTTCCTCCCGGAAATATGTCGCCAGGTGAATCGTTTTTGTAAAGGGCCGTAAAGGTATGTTTTAGCGCGCCGTTTGCATCGATCGTGAGGAAGAGATTAAACGTGCGGGATAGGTAAAAGTTAGCTTTATTTACCCCGAGATTTGCATCAATCGGAAACAGATAGTCGACGATGCAGTTGTCGATCGGAGCCGTGCATGTCGGTTCAATGACCCGTCCTGACCAGTAAAGGGTATTCATTTCTTTTTCAAGTTCGGGGTCTCGGAAGAAAAATACCACCTGTTTCTCATCCGCGGATTTTTTTAACGCTTGTACCAGGAGTCTGGGAGAAGCGGTGTCGGCCTCAACCATCAGTTGGCGAGTTAAAGCGGCGAGGAAACTTTTTTTTTGTATTGAGCCGGGAAAAAATTCTTTTTCCGAATATATTTGTGCTTTAATATAGAAATTTTTCGCATTCACTTTCTCCCTGTAGTCGGGTAAATACACCTCATCAAAGGCCTCAAGTAAGTGTTCAACTGATGTAGTTGTTATAAGTGCGCCTCCGGCGAAAGTCGTGAACCCCATTTCCTTCTCAAGAAAAAATTCAGCCTGTGTATATACATCCGCAAAATCAGGATAGAACGCTGAGTCGCGCAGGAAAAAATGTGGCTGATTGAGGTGTTCCCTGATTGCCGCAGGCGGCTCAACATGCGCGGTCAATTGTCCATCGGCATCGTAGACGTCATAGACTTCGAAATTGCCCAGTGTGTAGTTTCCTAGATTGAGTACGGCAAACGATCCTATAAAGCCGCCGCCTGGGCGAAGTTCCATGTTGTTAGCAAACAGAAGTAAGTATTTTTGCTCTTTTTCAGAAGATAGTATTTTAGTAAAAATGGGTAGAAGCTTATTAGCTTTCGAAAGAGAATCCATAGATTCGGACAATAGGACCTTTGTTTTCTTTGTGAAAAAAAGATTTTCAGGAATTTTTTGATTAATTATCCTCATAGAGTCTTCTATGTTGCTTAATTGTTGCCGCATGACTTGGAAAATCTGTTTAATCTCGGCTTGTTCCGCCGGTGATTTGTTCTTATTAAGAACAAGATATGAGGCTCTTTTTGCTTCTGTGATGAGTCCGAGTGATTGTTCGATGACAGAATGTGCCTTTTCATTAATGGCAAAAAGCGAGTCGATATGAATGGCGGCTGAGAAAAACAAATAAGTCGGTCTTACGGGCTTATATAGTTTTTCAGCCAATAGTTGAAAGGGAATACTTTTTTTACTCAACCTGATCGCATCTTCTAGCCGTTCGCTCATGAGAGACTGAGCGCTCCTGTAGTTGAAATACCCAGAGATACCAAGGGGAAGGAGAAAAAGAACATGCAGAAGAATAAACAGGAAGAATATAGAGATAAAAATCTTTTTACCGGTGAAGTGGAATGGAAATAAATATTTTTTATGACTGATGTTGGGAATATGCTTTGTCTTTTTTGGCAGGTGCATGGCTAAAAATCGTTCCTTTGAGTGCGAGAGTGTAAACCACAACAGACGTTCGATGTCTTTTTTTGCAACTTCATCACCAGATACAGTTATGATTTTTGGATAGTGCGGATTATCCTGTATATGTTTATTAATGAAGATGTAGATGACGTTTTTAGTGTGTTTGTCATTTTTCTTTAGATGTGGCTCTTGATTGACCAAAAACGCAATCTGAAATCGTCCAAGTGAAGGGGGTATATGGGGTGAAAAATACACCTGCATGCCATAATGCTCCAACTCTGCTTTCAGTTGATCTACGAGAGGATGCTTTATATGTGAAACAATGAGCGCGTTTTGTTTTTCTTCCAAGGCGATCGTCTCTAAGCTCATATACTATTGTATAATTTTGGGGTGCAGAAAAAAGAAAGAAAACAAAAGCGGGTTTTAGTTGGGGGATGTTTCGATATTCTTCACTTTGGTCATGTGGTCTTTTTGGATAATGCAAAAAAAGCAGGAACACAATTGTTTGTAGCATTGGAGTCTGATGAATTTATACGTGTGCGAAAAAAAAGAGAACCAGTACACACACAAAAAGAGAGAGCGTTTATTTTACAATCTTTGCAGGCAGTTGATGAAGTTGTTCTCCTTCCGCCTTTTTCAGTTTATGAAGATTATCTGGAGCTGGTAAAAAAAATTAAGCCTGATATTATCGCAATGACCGAGAACGACCCGCAGATTGAAAATAAAAAGAAACAAGCTAAAGAAGTCGGAGCGAAGGTAATCGTGGTTACAAAACAACTTCAGTCATTATCAAGTTCATCTATTCACTCATATGCGCCTTTTTCTGGCGATAGACATACCATTAGACACGAAGAATAGTATCTTTGTTCAGCTAGGAGATCTTATAAAACAATATCCGGATTGCGGCTGGACTGATGTCGAGAGCTATCACGTGACCTTTCATTTTTTCGGCGAAGTAGCTACTACTGAAAAACTAAAGGCACGATCGCAAAACCTATTTTTCGACTGTAAATCTTTTTATTTGTATCCTCGAAGCGTTGATTTATTTCTGAGAAAAAACATAACGTTTTACATTGATTTTTTGCGGTCGAAGGATTTAGAATACATTCAAAAAAAATGTGGCCAAGAATTTGATCCTATGTCGGAAGAACAAAGAGAGTTTATTCCCCATATTACAGTAGGTAACTATCGTATTCCCTCTAAACAGCAGTATTTTCTTTTAAGAAAACGACTGGAAAAAATGTCTATAGAAGGAGAATTTGCAGTGAGTTCACTTGGTCTTTATGAAAGCGACCTGAGTGGTGGGAAACCTTACTACAAACTAATCGAATCGTTTCCCCTCGTCACCGACATTCCTTAAAAAAACCATTCTTTCCCGAATGATCAGGAAAGAATGGTTTATCAGGAACAAATTACAATAATTACGCTGCGCCGATTTTGTACATACCGGTTCCACAGACTGGGCACTTGCCTTTCATTGCGGGTTTACCGTTTTTCATAGTCACTTTTTCTGGATTCTCGACGTCTCTTTTTGCTCTACATTTTACACAATACATTGTTGCTGCCATAGTTTTAGTTCACCTCCCTTCATTGTTTGGTTGATCTGATTTTTATCCTCCAAAGCTAAAGTAATGATTAATGCTAGCAAAATAAAGAAAAAATTCAAGCGTAACGATGATCAATATGATGATGAGACTCTTTGAGAGATCTTTTTTAAACCAGGATACTGTTTGTTGTTCTTCGGCATTGAGGGGTTTGGTTTGAGAGATATGGATGGCAGCTTTCTTTTTTTCTGCGCGAGTTTTTTTTGGCATACATCAGTATTTACCATATTGACACATTTTTGTAAAGAGCTTACAATGATTTTGAATGATAATTTATATTGCTTTGTCAGTCTTTTTTGGCTGGCTTATTTTTTTAACGATCCTTGTTGTATTGATAAGGCGGCATTATTTTAAACTTATATCTGGAACGAGAAAAGAGCGTATTGATGAGGTCCTTGAGTCATTGATAGATGCGTATTCAGGATCAAGAAAAGAAGTTGAGGAGTTGCGACATACGGTAGATGCTGAAATAAAAGATTCCCAATATCATCTACAGAAAGTTAATATCATCCGTTTCAATCCATTTGAGAAAAGCGGAGAGCAGAGTTTTGTTCTTGCACTCCTTGATAAGGAAAAAAATGGTGTTATCATTAATTTTATGTATACTTCTGATGGCCTGAGAGCATTCACTAAAAAGGTGAAGGCAGGAAAGGGCGAGGATTACAGCCTCTCTGAAGAAGAACAAAAAGCTGTAACAGCGGCTTAAATTATAAATTTATACTAAACGCATTTTTTATATGATCAGCAAAAAATTAGCATTACTAGTAAGCGGTATCGTTCTCGTTCTTTCTGGCGTCATTTCATTTTCTTACTTTTCTTTCGGTCAGGGTGGACTTGGCGGTAAGAACGGCTTCTCACTTTCACAATATAAACTGCCAACTGACAAATCGGGAAATGCAACAACAGAATCTCCCACGGAACCAAAAACAGAACAATGTCCATTAAATGGAGAGATGCTAGGAAAGTCGCAGAAAGCAAAGTGGGAAAAGCGACGTCCTTTGGGCATAATGGTTGAAAATTCGACTGACGCACGGCCACAATCTGGGTTATCATCTGCTGATGTTATCTATGAGGCCGTTGCAGAGGGGGGAATCACTCGATTTTTAGCCATATTTTACTGTCACGATGCAGATTTTGTCGGTCCTGTACGATCAGCACGTATTTACTTTTTGAAAGAGCTTCAGGGTTATGGACAGTATCCATTATATGCACACGTTGGGGGTGCCAACACAGACGGACCAGCAGATGCGCTTGGAGAGGTAGAGGAGTTGGGTTGGGCCGGTTACAATGATTTAAATCAGTTTTCAGTTCCATTTCCTAATTTCTGGAGGGACTATGAACGCCTACCAAATCGCGCTACGGAACACACAATGTACAGCTCAACAGCCAAATTATGGGACTATGCAAAATCAAAAAGAAAGTTGTCTAATGTTGATGAAGATGGGAAAGCATGGGATTCCACGTTTACTCCTTGGACATTCAAAGAAGATGCGCCGGCATCCAATAGTTCTGCTCCTAAAATCACATTCGGTTTCTGGGATGCTTCCAAGGCGGGCTACGGCGTAACATGGAACTACAACAAATCTACGAATAGTTACACGCGTGTTAACGGCAGAGCACCTCACCTCGATAAAAATACAGGTAAACCTCTGACAGCCAAAAACATCGTTATTATATTCGCCGATGAAAGTGCCGCAAACGACGGATATGAAGGCGGTCAACATCTCTTGTATGATGTGTTGGGAACTGGCGATGGATTGGTATTTCAAGATGGTAAGGCGATAAAGGTCAAGTGGAGCAAGAAAGATGAAGAATCACTTTTGCAGGTCGTTGATACTACAGGGACAGAAGTATCGTTTAACCCTGGGCAAATATTTGTTGAAATATTACCGACGGGAAATAAGGTAACATATTAAGGTTATGCTAGAGCACATTATCCCTTCAAAGACACGAAGGAAGGTTTTGGAATTATTTTTTCATCACCCCGCGGAAACATACTATCTGCGAAAAATCGTACGAGAGATAGATGAGGAGGTAAATGCCGTTAAAAGAGAGTTGGATATTTTGTCCAACGCAAAACTGCTTCTAAAAGAAAGACGGTTAAACAAGATACTTTACAACCTTAATAAATCGTATATTTTATACGATGAATTTACGCGAATTTTTGCAAAGTCAGATCTTCTTGCGCGTCGTATTTATACTAACCTACCAAAGCTTGGAAAGACTAAGTTTATCGCTTTGTCAGTAAAATATACAAAGCGGGTAGCTATAAAGGAAGATGAAATATATGTGCTCGTTGTGGGAACAGTTGTCGTTCCGGAGGTCGCAGCCATTATTAAGGAGACAGAAAAGGAATTTGGACGAGAGATAAACTATACCGTAATGGCGGAGGACGAACTCGTATTCAGAAAGAAAAATAACGATCCATTTATCTGGAAATTTTTGAAGCAGCCGAAAGTAATGTTAGTTGGTTTGGAAGAAGAACTTTTAAAATGAAAGCGGTTAGAATTATCCTCGTTTTGATCGCTGCGATCCTTATACTTTGGATTGATCTACCAGAGAATGTCCCCTTAAAATTTCAATTTGCCGGCCGAACCGTATCAACGATAATTAATCCACTTACGATTAATGTCGTGACTCCGGGTTTTACTTTTTTTAAAAGTTTTAGAACGAGTCTGGGGCTTGATTTAAAGGGTGGGAGCCATCTTGTATTTGAGGCCGATACCAAGAAAGTAAAAAAAGATGACCTGGTGGACGCACTGAACTCCTCACGGGATATTATAGAAAAGCGTGTTAATTTTTTTGGTGTTTCAGAACCGGTTGTACAGACAATAAAATCAGGCGATACATATCGAATTAGTGTCGACTTGCCAGGCATTGATAATGTGCAAGAGGCGGTACAGCTTATCGGAAGAACTGCGCAATTAACCTTTACCGAAGAAGCGACTGATGAAGCCAAGTTGGCGACGACTAGTTCTATTCTGTCTCGATTAACAAAAGAGACAGGACTCACAGGGAAACATATTAAGAAGGCGAGTGTTACATTTGATCCGCAAAACGGCAGTCCGCAGGTTGCCCTTGAGTTTACAGGTGAAGGAGCCAGATTGTTTGAGGATATTACATCACGAAACCGCGGCAAGCCTGTTGCGATCATTCTGGATCAGTTTATTTTATCGGCGCCGGTTGTGCAGCAGACGATTACAGACGGAAATGCCGTGATAACAGGTGGCTTTACCTCTGAACAGGCCAAGCAACTTGCGGTCGCTATAAATTCAGGCGCGTTGCCACTGCCAATTAGTCTGGTTGAGCAAAGAAATATCGGTCCGACTCTCGGTGCGAGTGATGTGAAAAAGAGCATGATAGCAGGAGGGATTGGTCTTTTTATGGTGCTCGTTTTCATGATTGCCTATTATGGAAGGCTCGGTGTCATCGCTTCAATGGCCTTGATCATTTATGGCCTCTTGTCATTTGCCCTCTTCCGTATCGTGCCGGTAACGTTGACTCTGCCTGGTATTGCCGGATTTATACTTTCAATAGGTATGGCAGTTGACTCGAATATTCTCATCTTCGAAAGAATTAAGGAAGAGTTGCGAAAGGGCAACGATCGTGATATTGCGATACGTCTTGGGTTTGGTCATGCCATCGATGCAATAAAAGATGCGAATATTACAACGATCCTTGTCGGATTTATTTTGTTTAATCCGTTAAACTGGGAATTCCTGCCGCAGTTTGGGATGGTAAGGGGATTTGCACTGACGCTTATGATTGGAGTTGCGACAAGTCTCTTTACTGGTGTGTTTATTACGCGCCGGCTTATTAACTTATTTTATAAATAATGATTAATTTTTATCGTTTTAAGTATATATACCTTGCCGTATCCTCTTTTGTGATACTTGCTGGACTTATTTCCATCCTCACTTTCGGATTCCGCCTGTCGATCGATTTCGTCGGCGGCACGAATCTTGAATATGAACTTACTAAAGATATTGATACGGATAAGGCGCGTACGATATTCAAAAATAACGCAGCCGATGTTCTCAGAATCGGTGTAAAAAACGGTGTTTTATTGGTCCGGGCAAAGGCCATTGATGAAAAAAAGGAAGCGATTATTAAATCCGAGCTTACTAGGACATTTTCAACATCTATAAAAGTATTAAAGTCAGAAACTGTGGGGCCGGTGCTCGGACGTGAGACCATGATGAAGACTCTCATAGCCTCCGCTATTGCGGTTTTGGGAATTTTGATTTACATGACCTTTACTTTCAAAAGTTTTAATTTTGCCGTCGCTGCCATCGCCGCACTCGTTCATGATTTTTTGGTTGTCATCGGATCATATTCTTTATTGAGTCGTTTCTTCGGTGCAGAACTCGACACGATGTTTGTGACGGCGGTTCTTACAGCCATGTCATTTTCGGTACACGATACGATCGTCATCTTTGACAAGATCCGCGAATACAGGCGGACGGAGGGGGAATCAAATATTATTCATCTTGCCAATAAAGCACTGACCGAAACGCTGGTTCGTTCCCTTAACAACTCAATGACGATCATATTTATGTTGCTTGCGCTTACACTTTTGGGCGGCGAAACAATCAGATTTTTTGTCTTAACGCTTCTTATCGGCACAATAACCGGCACCTATTCATCACCTTTTGTTGCAACGCCAGTTCTTATCTGGCTTGAAAAAAGAAAAAAATAATGGAAATTGTTACTTTTCCCCTTGGAGAATTGCAGGCGAATTCGTATCTTCTCATAGAAGACAATGAATGCATTATCATCGACCCTGCAGATGATGCAGCATTTTTACTTGAAGAATTGTCTCGAAGAAACGTAAAGCTTAAGGCAATGCTCGCGACTCACGGTCATTTTGATCATGTTATGGCGGCTGGAGAAATCCATTTATCCCTAGAAGTGCCCCTTTTCATTTTTGAAGAAGATCAATTCCTTTTAGACAGGTTAGATTCAACTGCAAAACATTTTTTAGGTTATGAGCCACACATCATAAAACCAACGAAAGTAGAATATTTAAATGAGGGGCCAATGAAAATCGGAGAGTTTGCGTTTGAAGTGATACACACACCGGGACACACGCCGGGAAGCGCTTGTTTTTATTTTTCGCACGTAAGGACAGGTCATGACCTGTCCTTACTATTTACCGGGGACACATTATTCAAAGACAGTATCGGTGATTATTCACACAGGTATAGTAATAAAGCTGATTTGCTTGATTCGATAGAGAAGATCAGGGAACTGGCAAGAGACGCGGAAATGTATCCAGGTCATGGAGAATCTACGTTACTTTAGTTTTTTTATTTCCTCAAGCAACACTGGTCTTTCGTTTTTAAGTCTCCCCTCCTCGACGTCGTTAAATATATTTTTTAATATTTTTCCAACCTTCGGTCCAGGATTTAGTTTAAGAATTTCCATTACATCTTCACCTTTAATCTGTAAATCCTTTATTTGAAACGGAATCTTTTGAACTTCTATCAGGCGTTTTTTGAATAGGTCAAGGCGCCATGAAGTCGGAGTCGCCCCTGATCCGATGCGATCGCCCGTGCGCAGATCCAACATGTCTTGTATTAGCTCAATCCCGATGTCGCGGATAAATCTGCGGACACTTTTGTCAGTCTGGGATTCGGAAACAGTAAATTGATGATGAGCAACGAGCGTTATGAGTTTCTTTTTTTCCTCATTTGAAAGCTTAAGTCGTGTTGCAATCTTTTCAGCGAGTCTGGCTCCAACAACTTCATGATTGTAGAACGTTATGATTGAAGTTTCATCATCACGTCTGAAGGTCTCTGCCTTTCCGATATCATGAAGTAGGGTAGCCAGACGCGTGATTGGGTCCTTAGAAGGGCAGTGTTTGAGCGCCATAACGAGATGAGTCCCAACGTCGTACACGTGATGTCTCTTCGGACTTTTTTGAGGAATGATAAAACACATATCAACTTCAGGCAGTACAAATGTTAGAAGCCCGGTGTTTCTCATAAAAAGAATTCCTTCTGCGGGATTATCGCTTAGGAGTATCTTCATGAGTTCGTCTCGAATTCGTTCTGAAGAAATTTTTGTCAGAAGTGCTGCGTTTCTTTGAATAGACTCACGGGTCTTATCTTCGATCAGGAAACCGAGCTCTGACGTAAATCGTATTGCTCGCATGAGTCGCAGTGCATCTTCCTGAAAACGTTTGTCAGGTTCGCCTACACTTCGGATACGTTTTTTCTTGATATCTGCCCTACCATCGTAAGGATCGGTATATTCCTTACCATCGAAAGCTATGGCATTGACCGTAAAGTCACGTCTTGCTAAATCTTCTTCTATGGTTGTGGCCCATGAGACGGTTTCAGGATGTCTTCCATCTTTGTATTCTCCCTCCTTGCGAAATGTTGTTACCTCAAAAATCATCTTTTTATCTTCAACCAGTGTCGCGATGCCGACGGTCCCAAACTGGTTGTTGTAAAAGCCGTCCGGAAAGAGAGCGAGGATTTGATCTGGAGTGGCACTTGTTGTGAAATCCCAATTTTCAGTCGTATTCCCGAGTAAAAAATCGCGCACAGCTCCCCCGACCACATAAATACGATGGCCTTTTTTTTTAAAGACACTCATGAAATCTTTCACTTCGTGAGGCAATGTTATCATGGTCTCATTATATCGCATCACGCGTAAGCAGACGCTTAAGATGAGTGAGGGAGTTTATGACCATTTCTCGTTTTGCTCGTTTTATCGCTTGATCAATCGGTAGCCATGCAGCCTCGTAAAATTCACCTATATCTACTAAAAAATTAGGCATGGTATCCATATAAACAACAAACCAAAAGTCGTTGTGTATCCGACATGGTCGAGTTGGACTGTTTACATTCATGATGCTGATATCAAAAAATTCTATCCTTTGGTTGGTTAATGCATAAGAAAGCTCTTCATTAAACTCTCTTCGCACTGTATCAAGAGGTGTCTCTCCGAGTTCAATGTGTCCGCCCGGTGGAATCCACTCGTCTGCTTTTATGTGATGTCCGGCAAAGATTAAGCGTGACTGTCGGTGCACTGGCACGATAAATGAGCAGAAGTGATTAAGAGGGTTGTCCGATTTAGTGAGTTTTCCCATTGAGAGACGAGTGAGAAATATTTTCTTTGTGTCTGCGTCTAGTGAATAGTCGTTTTCGATGGTCTTAGTGAGGGATACGAGGAGATTTTTCATACAACAAGTTTTTTCAGAATATCTAGATTTTTTTTGTCCGGACCGTTGTCATCAAAGCCTGGTGTTTCAATGATGAAAGGAAGATGGTTTGTTTTTGGATCATTCAGTAATAGCCGAAATGGTTCAAGCGTAAGTGTCCCCTGCCCGATATTTTCATGCCGGTCACGTCCTGAATCGTACGGATCACGACTGTCGTTGACATGAATCACTTCAAGTCTATCGAGGCCGATCGCGTGGTCAAATCGTTTTAAAAATTCCTCAAGGTTTTTATGAGTAGAGATATCGTATCCCGCGGAGTACATATGACAGGTATCTAAACAAACCCGTACCCGTTTGTTGTTGATTAGTTTTATGAGAGCGGCAATTTCTGTGAGATCTTTGCCGATTTTTTTGTTGCCTGCGTTTTCGATCATAAAGAGCGTATTTGGGGGAGTCTTAGACAATATTTCATTTATAGCGCTTGCAACAACATTTAAATCAGGATTATTTTTGAAGGATCCCAGATGTACGATACTCCCGCGGACGTCCATCATTGAGGCAAGCTTTAACTCATGGATGAGTGAACTTCGCGATAATTCTCCGCCTTTTTCGGTATTTGCAAGGTTAATAAGATACGATGCGTGAAAATACACAGGATCTACATTAAGCTGTTTTTTTGTTTTCTTAAATTCTTCGACAACATCCGTGTCTACTTTCGCGAAGTTCCAGCCACGTGGAGATGTAGAGAATATCTGCAAGGCATTCCCGCCAATCTCGTGGACCTTCTCTATTGCCCCAATATACCCACCACTGATACTGACATGTGCGCCAAATTTCATAGCTTGAATAGTATATCATTTATCCCCTTGACAATAGTTAGCAGAGTTGTTAGACTATTGCTAATACTTCGACTGCGCTCAGTACAAGTCGAAAATAATATATGGAAGATTTAACGCAAAGACAGATAGATATTCTCAAATCGATCATTCTCGAATACACCGAATCGGCTGAAGCCGTCGGATCGGATATCCTCGAAAAAAAATATAAACTAGGCGTATCTCCGGCCACGATACGAAATGAAATGGTGGAGCTTTCCAAAAAAGGATATCTTAAAAAGAGTCATTTTTCTTCAGGTCGTATTCCAGCAGCTAAGGGTTTCCGTTTCTATATTAAGAACCTGATGAAGGAAAAAGAACTCACGACAACTGACGAAGTTACGTATAAGAACAGTATCTGGGATGAACGCACCGAGGAACATCGACTCCTTCAGCATGCAGCAAAGGTTCTTTCGCAAAGGACCGGGATGTTGTCTCTGGTCGCCACAAACTTAGGCGACGTATATTATTCCGGCGTATCTCACCTATTATCAAAGCCTGAGTTTCTTGACCTCGCCCTTTCACGTATGCTTTTTGATAGGCTTGACGAGGCGGCATTTTGGGAAAGGATCATCGATCAATTTGGGAGGATGCAGGAAGAAGTATTTTTTATGCTTGGCGAAGAAGATTTTCATGATCCAATGTTCAACTCTTGTGCTAGCGTATTCGGTGAATTTCAGGGACAGAAAATAAAAGGAATAATCGGAGTAGTGGGATCAAAACGGATGTACTATGAAGTCGTAACACCGCAGATAAAATATTTTTCGTCTCTTATTGAGGAAATCATCAGAAGTCAGGGAATGTAAACCAGTATGAATAAACCAGCACAAAAACCAACAGATCAGTCTAAGATTAATAAAGAGGAAGAACTAAAAAAGGAGATAGAGAACTGGAAAAGTAAGTACCTTAGGGCAATTGCAGATTACCAGAACTTTGAAAAAAGGGTTCAAGAAGATACGGTTGGAGTAGTTCAAAACGCAAACAAGAATCTTATATTAAAACTACTCCCCTTTCTTGATCATCTGGATCAGGCAGCAGTGTTTATAAAAGATCCGGGTTTGAGGTTGATACGAGAAAGTTTCTACAAAGTACTATCAGAACTTGGTGTTAAGGAGTTTGATTTAACGGGAAAAGAGTTTGATCCACATGTGGCAGAGGCAGTTGAAGTCGTGACTGGCGATAAGGACAATATGATTGTTGAAACGGCTGCCAAAGGATATGAATTATTTGGAAATATCTTAAGACCGGCACGCGTCAAAGTCAGTAAGAAAATCTAACAATTATTATTAATTATTCAAAAAATACTATGGCTAAAGTAATCGGTATCGATCTCGGAACAACAAATTCTTGTGTGGCTGTTATGGAGGGCGGAAAGCCTAAGGTTATCCACTCTCAGGAAGGACGTAACGTCATCCCATCGGTTGTGGATCCAATAAAACGATTGGTGGGCGATGTTGCGAAACGTCAACAGGTCATCAATCCTAAAAATATTATTTTCTCAGTGAAGCGCCTTATCGGTCGTAAGTTTTCAGATGCATCAGTTCAAAATGACAAGAAGTGGCTTCCCTACACAATCAAAGAAGGTAAAGACGGAAGGGTAGTTATAGGAGTTGAAGGTAAGACATTTACTCCGGAAGAAGTTTCCGCAATGATATTGCAGAAAATCAAAAAGGATGCTGAAACATATCTTGGTGAAAAGGTCGATAAAGCGGTGATCACGGTTCCTGCGTATTTTGACGATTCGGAACGTCAGGCAACAAAACAGGCTGGCGAGATTGCGGGTCTGGAGGTTGTTCGTATCTTAAACGAGCCGACAGCAGCTGCACTGGCATACGGACTCGATAAAAAACACAGTCACACAATAGCGGTATACGATCTGGGCGGTGGTACATTTGATATTACCATTCTCGAGCTTGGAGATGGGGTATTTCAGGTTAAAGCGACAAACGGAGATACACATTTAGGGGGAGATGATTTCGATAAAATAATCCTTGATCATATTGCCGAAGTATTTCAAAAGGAAAACGGCGTTGATCTGAGAAAAGATCCGCAAGCGCTTCAGAGACTGCGCGATGCCGCCGAGAAAGCGAAGATAGAGCTGTCTACGTCGCTTGAAGCAGAAATAAATTTGCCTTTTGTTTCTGTCAAAGATGGACAGCCACTCCATCTTGTGATGAAACTTTCACGGGCAAAGCTCGAATCATTGGTCGCTGAACTTATTGAGAAATCATTTGGTCCGGTTAAGTCAGTCTTAAAGGATGCAAAGGTCGATGTAAAAGCCGTAAATGAGGTTGTACTGGTCGGAGGCATGACACGAATGCCTAAGGTGATCGAAAGAGTCAAAGAGTTCTTCGGTAAGGAACCAAACCGATCTGTGAATCCTGACGAGGTGGTTGCAATCGGTGCGGCAGTTCAAGCAGGCATACTGACCGGAGAAACAAAGGATGTAGTGCTTCTTGATGTTACTCCCCTGACACTCGGAGTTGAGACTTACGGAGGAGTATTGACACCTTTGATTCAAAAGAATACGACTATTCCAACAGCTAAATCTGAAGTATTCTCGACAGCAGCGGATAATCAAACGCAGGTTGAGATACATGTACTTCAAGGTGAACGACCGCTTGCCAAGGACAATAAATCACTTGGACGGTTTATCCTCGAGGGTATCCCTCCAGCTCCCCGTGGAGTACCGCAGGTTGAGGTCACCTTTGATATTGATGCAAACGGCATCCTGACTGTGACCGCAAAGGATAAAGCAACAGGAAAAGTTCAAAGTATCAAGATCACCGGCTCAACAGGTCTTAGTAAGGACGAAGTGGAAAAAATGAAAGAGTCAGCCGAGAAGTTCGCTGAAGAAGACAAGAAGGAAAAGGAACGAATAGAAGCACGAAACAAAGCAGACAATCTTATATATGTGTCTGAAAAATCCTTGAAGGATGTCGGTGAAAAGGCTCCAAAGGATATTAAGGAAGACGTCGAAAAGAAAGTGAAAGAGCTTAAAGACATGCTCGATAAAGCGTCGACTGAAGACTTGGAAAAGAAAACTAGCGAACTTTCCGAGTCGCTCCAAAAGATTGGTCAGAACATGTATTCTCAGAAAGACGGACAAGCATCTCCGGGCGCAGGTGAACCTAAAGCTGAGGATACCTCTTCTACTAAAGCTTCGGAGGGCAAGAAAGACGTTGAAGAGGGCGAGGTAGTTAGTTAACGAAATCCTATGGCCGATTTCTATGAAGTTCTTGGCTTGTCAAAATCCGCCAGTGATGCTGAAGTTAAGTTGGCATATCGTAAACTTGCATTAAAATGGCATCCGGATCGTAATAAGACGCCTGAAGCTGCAGATAAATTTAAAGAGATTAATAAGGCGTTCGAAGTGTTGTCGGATCCGAAAAAAAAAGAAGCGTACGATCAGTACGGACACGATGCTTTTCAACGCTCGGGCGCAGGAAGTGCTTCATACGGTCAACAGCAACAAGGGCCTTTTAGCTACACATATAGCAACTTTGGCGGTCAAAACTCACCTTTTGAAGGAGTCGATTTTGGTGGATTTTCAGATCCGTTTGAAATATTTGAGCAATTTTTCGGATTTCAATCTCCATTCGCCGGTGGCGGCAGAAGACAGCAACGATCAGTCTACGCTGTCGAGTTGAGTTTTGAAGAGGCCGTGAAGGGAACTGAAAAACAGACCGTTATAAAGGGCAAACCTCACACGATAAAAATTCCGGCCGGCGTTGACAACGGAATGAGTATTCGTTTTAAAGATTTCGACGTGCAGGTACAGGTGCGTCCAAGCGCAACTTTTAGACGGGAGGGCCAAGATATTTTTATCGATAAAGATATTTCCTACAAGCAGGCTACTCTAGGCGATGTTATACGAGTCGCAACCATCGACGGCTCTGTCCAGCTCAAGGTACGACCAGGTACGCGTTCTGGGACAATGGTGCGACTCAAGGGTGCTGGGGTTGTATATCCACATTCAACGAGAAAGGGCGACGCCTACGTTATCTATCGCATTGCTGTTCCTGAGCGGGTTTCCTCAAAGGCGCGGAAACTTCTCGAGGAATTCGATCGGGAAATAGGTTAAAAAAACATGGACATCTCTGTTCACCCGGACCGTTTGACTGCGTACAAGAAATATCTTGCTCTTTACAAAGAAACAGAACTATATCTTGAAAAAAAAGAATATCTGAGAGGTGATCTTCCCGTTCTTTCCCCTGCTTTAATTCCAGAATCGTATCTTGAGGTTTTTTCAGCCGATTACGTTTATCAGTCGAAAAGGACATCTCTTTTTTTGACTCCATCGCCAGAATTATTTTTAAAGAGACTAATCGCCTATTCGGGAGGCAATTGGTATTACTTAGGGAAAGCGTTCAGAAACAGCGAGCAGTCTTCAGACAGGCATTCTTTTGAATTTACGATGCTTGAATTTTATAAAATAAATGCGTCCTATTTTGACATTGCCGACGAAGTACTTGGACTCATGCGTCACTTAGCTCAAAGTTGTACAGGTACAAACTCCATTTCGTATCGATCACATCAGGTTTCATTCAATAAATGGGAAAAATTATCTGTCAGCGAAGCTTTTAGTTCATATGCTGGTATAGAAGAATGCGACTTGTATAGTAGAGAGCGTTTTATCAAACAAGCCAATGCAAAGGGATATAATACCGACGGGTTTTCCTATGAAGATATTTTTTCCCAGATCTATGTGCAGGAAATTGAACCAAATCTTGGTATTCACGGCTATCCGACTTTACTCTATGATTATCCAAAAGAGTTTGCTGCTCTTGCCAAACTGAATGAAGACGGAAAAACAGCCCAGAGATTTGAGTTCTATATTGGAGGTGTTGAACTTGGCGATTGTTATACCGAACTTACCGACTGGAACGAACAGGAAGCGAGGTTTTCAGAGGAACAAAAAAAAAGGAAAGAGCTTGGTTTATCAGCCCATTCAGTTG
>Ga0247727_10009834_pt1 | contig 17131 bp, 20 predicted proteins | sample WisWelCaveWW1625_FD_202498 | JGI IMG/M metagenome (GOLD analysis project Ga0247727, IMG submission 202498) | Biofilm microbial communities from Wishing Well Cave, Virginia, United States - WW16-25 | ecosystem: Environmental > Aquatic > Deep subsurface > Groundwater > Cave microbial mat | place...
ATCGCTTAGGCTCGACCGGATGCCGCCCAACTGGCAGCGGATCGACTTCAGCAGATGGCCGGTGCATTCGGGGCGTTTACGCAGTCGCGACTGGCGACGTTCCATCTTCGACGAGTCCGACAAGGGTCCCCGCCCGGTCCATCGGGACAGGGGAGTCTGATGTCCCACGAAGAACTCGCCACGATTTTCCATCCGCCGACCGCCAGCGTCGCGGCGGAGCGAATGCAGACGACGGAATTCACCGAACTGGAACCGCCGGCAAAGTTCTACTGGGGTTCAGAGCCAGGGGCCGTCACCGTCGGCCGTGTTCTGTTTCGTGGAGACGATCGACGGATCGGAATCGACGAGGATGCACGACGACGCCACCTCTACATCGTCGGTTCCACCGGCGCGGGCAAGTCCACGCTGCTGCTCAATCTAATCCACCAAGACATGCTCGCCGGTCGCGGACTGACCGTTATCGATCCCGGCGCGCCGGGAGAGATCTGGCCGATGCCGCAGTCCGACTTGTCCCCAAGCACCGAACAAACGACGCGATCATCTTCGAGGCTGCCTCACAGCACGTCATCCCGTTCAACCCGCTCGCGTGTCCCGACCCAAGCCGCATCGATCAAGTCACGTCGGGCGTCGTGTCCGCATTCAAGAAGCTCTACGATTCGTGGGGACCGAGGCTCGAAAATTTGCTGCGGTCCGCCGTGTTCACAACGGTCGAGCAGCAGGGCACACCGCTCGATCCCGGCGCGCCGGGACTCACCGACAAGTTGTACCGCGATCGCGTTGTACTGCGGGTGTCCGATCACGTTGTCCGTTCGTTCTGGATTAGCGAATTCGCGACGTGGAATGCTCAGTACCGGACCGAAGCAGTATCTTCAGTCACCAACAAACTGATGCCGTTCCTCACAAGCCGGCAGCTTCGAGCCATAACATCCGGCAAGAACAAGCAATCGCTCGACTTGCGGCAAATTATGGACGAGCAGAGAATCCTGATCGTCAACCTGAGCCGAGGCAGGCTTGGCCAGGACAACTCGACGCTGCTCGGCAGCTTGCTTCTGACTAGCATTGAGCAGGCCGCCATGACCCGTGCTGAAATTCCTGAGCACGAGCGCCGTGACCACTACCTGTACCTCGATGAATTCCAATCGCTGACGACTCCCTCGACATCGATCATGCTTTCGGAATCCAGGAAGTACCGCGTCTCACTCACGCTCAGTCACCAACTGACCCGCCAGCTCGACCCCGCGACCTACCACGCCGTCATCGGCAACTGTGGATCGCTTCTAGCCTTCAGGGTCGGCCTTGAGGATGCCGAACTGCTCGCGCCCGCATTCAGTAAACACCCCGGACAACTCACGCCGGCGGACCTCAGCAATCTTCCGAACTACACCGCATACGCCCGCCTGCTCATCGACGGTCACCCGAGCAATCCATTCTCACTGCGAACACTGCCGTCGAACCAATCAGCATTCGACGAAGAACGTACCGAAATTGTTCGCCGCACGGCTCAGCGTCGCTACGGGAAGCCTTCCGTTCAAGTTGAATCCAAAGTCCGCGACGTGCAAGAAGTCGGGAAGTTCGCTTTTGTGTGAATCACCTCGACCGTGGTATACTTCTGCCGCTACTTGAGATTCTCCCAAAACTTCCATGCGAAAAGGGCCTGAAATGCGACATATCAAACTTGATCGAGAGACCGTCCAGGTCAAACGGTTTGTGTTGTCGTTGCCAGTTGAACCCGATGGTTCAATTTTGGAATTGAAGGGCGAACCAGTTCTCCGCGTCATGCCCGTGATCGAGCAGGAGCAAGCCGTGGACAAGGCGAAGCTCAAGGCGGCGATCCTGCGCAGGCGGAACGAGTCACGTCGGCTCAATGAAGAATGGGAAGCCGCTGACCGCGAGGTGTGGGATCAGACCGCGTGAATCGGATGACCAGTTATGCCACGATACGCACGACCCCGGCGCGGTGAAGTCTGGAACGTCTCGCTTGATCCAGCCGTCGGTCACGAGGTTAGGAAGACTCGCCCTGCTGTTGTCGTGACGAGCGACGTGTACAACGCACACAACTGGGTCGTGGTCATCATGCCGCTCACGTCGCACAACCGAGCCGAATACGATCAGGTTCTCATCCATCCGCCCGAAGGCGGGCTCATTGCTCCGACTGTCACTTTGCCAGACCAACTCCGGGCGATCGACCGCCGGCGTCTCGTGGAGCGACTTGGCAAATTGAAGCCGGAGACAATGCTCAAAATCAACCGGTCGCTGAAGATCGTTCTCGATCTGCTGTAGCTGCTCGTCGCTTTCCCCCGGAGAATTGGTATGAAGAAACGACCGCGCATCACGTCGCTTGGCACGCTCAGCGTCGACACCGGCGATGTGGTCTGCTTCTCGTCAGACTCGGTGCTCCGCATTCTCCGCGCCCGCGGCAAAGATGTGAATGACTACGAAAAGTTTCTGGAGCAATTCGATGGCGTGCCGTGCCAGTTCGCAGCCGATGGGTCCTACCGCCTTGAGAAGATGATCGCGGTGAATCGTAAGGGCGAGTCGTGCGATATGGTGGTCATCGGTGATGGTATGCGGAACTTCCAGCGCTTCCTCCTCACCGACGAGCAGACGTTTACTGAGTTTTTCGAAGGGCATCCCCTCAGGGAGCGAGTCGGTCAGGGATCCGCTTTCCGCCCACGAATCTTTGCTCGCATCGCCAAGGAGTACCGACAGAAGCTTTCTAAAAAGTCATCTCGCTGACCGTGTCGTAATTCTTTCTTCTCGAATAGAAGTCTTTGCCCAAAGGCCCGCTCCGCCGGGCAGCACCACGACGCTTGCGCCGTGACCGATTCTCCGCGACAATGCTCGGCCAATGTCACCGGTCGAAGAAACACAGGCCAACGATGAAGCTCTGCGATCCTTGCTTCAATCGCGACTCTCCCCGACGATCCTCACCCGGCTCGATGAAGTCCGCAGCCACTCACGTCTGAGCGTCCGCGAGATTCTTGAGCAGGCCATCGACTTCGTGTGGCACGTGCAGATGTCGGGTGAACTCGACCGCCAACCAGTTGCACCAAGTCATCAGCCGAACATAGCCCCAGAAATCCCGCCGGAGACGTACAACGGCTGGAAAAACTACGAGACGTGGGGCGTTCATTTGTGGCTCACCAACGAGGAGAGCACGTACAACCAATGCCGCGACCTTGCACGGCAGGCAGTCGCCGAGGCCCCAGAGTGCGAGCAGGTGACAAATCGGATCTGGACCATTGAAGAGGCCAGAAAATTCCTACTGGCGGACCGACTCCGGGAGTGCGTCGAAGAGATGAACCCGCTCAATGACGTAGCGTTGATGTTCACCGACCTCCTCAACGCCGCAATTTCGGAGGTGGAATGGCACGAGATCGCCGACGCGTTCCTTGAGGAAGCAGCCGATTCCAGTTGCGTCGCATGACAAAGACGAAACGGCCATGCGAAGGCACTGATACTGATTCAACCCAACTCGCAGGCGCGATCGGAAATCTCGCCGACGAAATCCGTGTCTTGCGGGATTCGATTGACGATCTCAGATCGTCGATTCGCTGGGGTTTGCAAAACGATCGCTTCCGCAGCCCAGAGGCCCAGGCGGTCCGGGAGCCGGTCATCAACACGGACGAAATTCGGGGAGCGTTAGGCGAGGCGATGGAAGCAGTCGGTAACGATCTCGGAGAAATCGTGAGCGAGACCCTTCGCGATGAATTCGGGGACTTCAAGGATTGCGTGGACCAATTCTCCCTCGACGTGCAATTCACCGTCCGAAAAATCGGCGAGCACGTCGCCGCCGCTGAACGCTACAGACAAGGCTGCCTCTTTTCCGATGATCAGTAGTTCGTTATTCCCACCGCCGGCCCCTCCGCCTGATCCGCGCATCAGCGTGAAAGGTTACCCGTGGCCCGCTTCGAGGCTCACCGGCGGCGACATGGAAATGCTCTGCGAACTTCGCGAGCAGACGGGGGAGCCGCTGACGCAACTCCTGCACGAGGCTGTAGCCGCGTACTACCAGTTGCTCACTCTTGAAGAAAAAACTGACCGCGACGCGCCACATTCGCTCCCTCTTTCTTATGGAACCTGAACCGTACATCGACAAGGTCATTCGTGGGGTTGAGAATGTCATGAACATGCCGGAGGATCCGACAAAACGCGGATTGATCGACGCAGGGATTGAAACGGTTCACGCGATGCACGCCCGCAAAGAGATCACGGACGCCGAACGCGGACGACTGCTCGCGATTCTTCAGAATCCACACGTCGGAAATCCATTCTCCGAAAACTGAGCGGTGACTTTTCACCCACTCCTTATATAGCGACTCCCAAGAAGACGCTTTACCTTGACGCATTCGCATTTTGTTTTCTGCGTTGTCGCTTTTCGGGTGCCCGATCGTCTACCATCGAATGAGTTGGATAACGTCCTTAATCCAACGCCACCACCATCTTGAAATTCTTTTCTCTCGCATCGACCACTCCGTCACCGTTCTCGGCTCACGTCAATTGAAAGTCGGAGCGACGATCGCACTCCCGACGATCATCACGGCTGCCGGTGAGCGGGCGAGTCGACGCTTCATTGAATTTTTCACCGCGAACATTCGGAACCCGAACACTCGGCGAGCGTACGCACGAGCAGCCCGTGACTTTTGCGCGTGGGCGACAGCGAGAGAGATTGAACTTTCGACACTCGGCCCCGTGATCGTCGCCGCGTATATCGAGGAGCTTGGGACAACGGTGAGCAAGCCCGCCGTCAAGCAATCGCTAGCCGCACTCCGCATGCTCTTCGACTACTTGGTTCTCGGTCACGTGCTGCTCGTGAATCCGGCATCATCAGTGCGAGGGCCGAAGTACGTCGTGAAAAAAGGGAAGACTCCGGTTCTCACCGCCGAGGAGTGTCGGCAGCTACTTGACTCCATCGACACGACGACGATCGGTGGCCTTCGCGATCGGGCATTGATTGGAGTCTTGGTCTTCAGCTTCGCTCGCATCGGAGCGGTTGTCGGCATGAGTGTTGAGGACTACTACCAGAACGGGAAGCGATGGTGGTTTCGGTTACACGAGAAAGGCGGCAAGTTCCACGAAGTGCCCGCGCACCACAAGGCCGAGGAGTACATGGACGCTTACCTGCACGTTGCTGGCATCATCGGCGACCGAGACGGCCCGCTGTTCCGAACGCTGAACCGCCACCGCGAATTGACTGAGCACCGTCTGCATCCGAACGACGCGCTGCGGCTCATCAAGCGATACGCGATTAGCGTCGGCCTGCCCGACACGATTTGCTGCCACACCTTTCGTGCCACGGGTATCACGGCCTACCTTCGTTGCGGCGGTACGCTGGAAAATGCCGCTCGCAGCGCACGAGAGCACCCGAACAACCCAGCTTTACGCCCGACTGAGCGACGAGATCACTCTCAATGAGATTGAAAGGGTAGTGATTTGATCCCTCTTACGGCCCCTTCACCCCAAACATAGTGGCCTCGAATTCTCCGTCAAGGACCCCTACTGCCTTGTAGCCATACCTGAGCCCCTGGTCCATTAGTTTCACATCAACTGCTTGAATCTCGCTCTCAACTTGCTCGCCTTCAACATCGAGGAGGTCCTTCAGCATCCACTCGATTGCTTCGTATTCGAACGGTTTTTCGACCTCCGAAACATGGTAGCCCATCGCAGGCAATCTCTCGACCGTTTCCCTCACCCAATCTGCGTTTGAAAAATGGTCGACGTAGATCGCGTCGACGCGCATCCGGCCCCCAATCTCTCGTGTTCGCTCAAACAGCGATTCAAGTAGAAGCGTTCTGACCGCAGAAAGCTCTTCCGATTGGAATCTGTTTTCTTTTCCGCGGACACGTCCGCGCAGTTGGGGAACCACTTCAACGGCATCCAAACAGAGAACGCGCCGGCCTTGAATCACGAGCGGAACCAAGTGTCCCTTGATGGCGGGTTGTCCGTTGTAACTCGCTTCTAGCACCCTGTAGTACGGGTCCAGTAGGAAGGAATACGCAGTCCAGTGAATGTTGTGCCCGCCTCTTTCCGTCTGGTGCCTCGCCATCAGCGACGTACAGTCACCGTACCTGTCTCCTATCTTGGGGAATTTCCGGTTCCGACGAGCGTATCTAACTTCAATATGGTCACACTCCTCGGTTGTAGCAATCGGCTTCGACCCCTGTCCTTGTGTCTGACACAAATCCGCGTTGTCCTGCAGAATTTCGTCCGCATACAACTCGCAGAAGCGGGTGATGTCTGCTACCTGCCGGAATCGGCGTGAGTACAAGATTTTCAGGTCATGCAAGGCCACATCAGCGCGAAGCCGACGTACCATTCTCTGAATTCTCTCGACGTTCCTATTAGCGGAGTCAATCCTCGCGAGATGCCGCCCAAGTAATTCGAGAGTGGCTTCTTCCAGCTCGAATAGTTCATCCTCATCGTCACTCGGCTGCAACTTACTCCGCGACGTGTGTGTGACGTTCTGCACAAACGCTAGCTTGCCGGCTGTGTGCTTGCCAAGCAGTTTGAATGCTCTAATCTCGTCGATCATCTCAAGAAGTGCCGTGTAGCGGAATCTTGCGTCGTGCGCTTCTCCCGCGATTTCCAATTCAACGACGCTTGTCGCGGTGGGGGTAAGTGTATTGAGGTTGAATAACGGTGAAGGGTCGATCCCGAACTCTCCTTGCAGATCGAACTCTTTCAAGACGCGCGCATCTAGCACAAACGCCTTTAGGTCGTTGAATTGTGACAGCAGCCCCCACGCGAGACAAATTGCCCCGTGGTTGCGGTTCTGTCGGGCTACCCTCTCCACAATGTCTTCAATGTCCTCCCACGGCTCTCCACCGAAACGCTGCTGTGCGACATTGATGCACGTCTGGATTTTTGCATGAAGCGAGCTTTGCATGAGTCTCGGTTGCGCTCCAGCCCCAAACCATAGATCGTTTCAAAGGATGATGTTCACCAGTCTTCCCTTCACGACGACGATGCTCTGCGGGTTTCGATTGCCCAAGTGTTTCTTGATGGCGAGATGCGACAACGCCCGCTCTCGCATGTCGTTTTCCGAAATGGAAGCTGGTGCGTCGAACCGCCCACGAACTTTTCCATCAACTTGAATGACGATCTGAACCTCTTCATCAATCGCGAGATTCTCATTGAATTGAGGCCATTCACTTTGAAAGACACTCTCCGAGTGGCCGAGGAGTTCCCAGAGTTCTTCAGCCAAAAAGGGCGCCATCGGTGCCACAAGTTTCACCAGCACCTCTGCAACGTCTCGCGGAAGACACTTGTTGGAGTTCAAGAATTCCCAGATCCCGGCGATGGCCGTGTTGAAAGCTAGGTCCCGTTCCATTGTTCGAGTGACCTTGGCAATCAACTGGTGGGTTTGTCGAACAAGAGCAAGTTCAACTGGCTGACCGTCGCTGCTCCGCACCGCGTCCGACAACTTCCTCACCAGACGGCGAGCCCCGATCAATCCGTCTTCTTTCCAGTTGATGTCGTCATGGCTTGCGGCAAACGAGAGCATCGCCAGCCTCGCAACATCGACTCCCCATTCATCGAAAACTGCAACCGGCGAAACCACGTTCCCTTTACTCTTCGACATCACATCTCCGTTGGCGTCCTTGACCATTCCTTGGTTGAACAATCGCCGAACTGGTTCGTCTACGGAAAGAAATCCGGCGTCGTAAAGCACTTTCGTGATGAAGCGGAAGTATAAGAGGTGCATGCACGCGTGCTCTGCTCCGCCGATGTAGATGTCAACGGGCAGCCATTTTGCCGCCTCTTCAGGTCGCCACGGCTCATCCGGGTTGTGTGGGTCGGTGTATCGGAACAGATAGAAGCTAGAGCACATGAACGTATCCATCGTGTCAGGGTCACGCTGAGCGGGCCCGTTGCACTTCGGACACGTCGTTGCGACGAACTCTGGGCGACCCGCCAAGGGCGACCGTGCCCTTGGCAGGAGGTCTACTTCTCCTTCCGGGAGCAGAACGGGTAATTCGGCGTCTGGTACGGGCTGAGTTCCACATGCGGGGCAATGGATGATTGGCACCGGCGCGCCCCAGAACCGCTGTCGCGAGATGAGCCAATCCTTCAGCTTGTAGTTCACCTTCGTCCGTCCGACACCTTTTTGAGTCAGGTACTCAATGACTCTCGGAATGCCGTCTGGTGATGGTGTACCCGTCAGTTCCCCGGAATCGATCATCAGGCCGTTTCCTGTGTAGGCGTCGTCGTACTCCGCGGGCCCGCCACTTATCACAACCTTGATTGGCAGGCTGTATTTCTTGGCGAATGCGAAGTCTCGCGTGTCGTGAGCCGGGACACCCATCACGACCCCAGTGCCGTAGGAGCCGAGAACGTACTCCGCCACAAAGATCGGAATCCGCTCGCCAGTGAGCGGATGCGTTGCGTGTTGTCCCGTGAAGATGCCGTCTTTCTCGCCCTCCGCTGTACGCTCGAAATCTCTCTTCAGGAGCGCAGCCTGGATGTAGCTTTCAACAAGCTTTTCCTGCGGCCCGCCTTTTGAAAGGAGTTCCACCAAGGGGTGTTCGGGAGCAATAACGATGAAGGTCACTCCCGAGAGAGTGTCTGGGCGGGTCGTGAAAACCGAGAACCTTTCGCCGTTCTCAAGCCTGAAATCAATCTCGCAGCCTTCCGATCGCCCGATCCAATCGCGTTGTTGGATCTTGATTCCTTCCGGCCACTCATCTAACCGGTTGATGTCGTCCAACAATCGCTGTGCGTATTCGGAGTACTTGAAGAACCAACAGTTCTCCAACTTGCGTTTGCAAACCAATCCCTTACATCTCCAGCATGTTCCCTCTTTGGCTTGCTCGTTTGCCAATGTGGTCTGGCAAGAGTCACACCAATGCACATAGGCTGGAGCTTGGTAGGCCAGGCCGCGTTTGAAGAGCAACAAGAACAATGCTTGGGTGTGTTTGTAGTATGCAGGGTCGCAGGTCACGACCTCGCGATTCCAGTCATACGTCAGCCCCATCCTCCTCAGGCTTGTTCCCATTGTCGCGATGTTGTCAAAGGTCCAATTGCGTGGATGGGTGCCGTTCTTGATCGCCGCAGACTCTGCCGGAAGCCCGAAACCGTCGTATCCCATTGGGTGCAGCACATCCCGGCCCCTCATCATTTCAAACCGAGCGACTACGTCGCCGATGGCGTAGTTGCGAAAGTGTCCCATGTGGATGTCACCGGACGGGTACGGGAACATCTCAAGCACGTAGAATTTCTCCCGTGGATCATCAGGAGTCTTGAAGATCCCCGTCTTTTCCCAACGATCCAGCCACTTCGGTTCAATCGCCGTGAAGTTGCATTCCGCGAGCATGTTAAACACTCCCTGCAGCAAGAAGCTGGTCAACAGATTCCCAAGTCCCAGTGGTTAAAACGTGAGCACGTGCATCCGCGATGGAGTCCACAACCTGATCGATGTGAGCTTCATCGACAAATGGCGTGATGATGTAGTCCCTCAAAGCAACGGCCGCTTTCTGGATGACTTCACCGTTTCGGCCGATGATCCGATGTCCTTCGGTCAGACCCAGGAGCGGACCCTGACCAGCCATCGCGGTCTGATAGATGTACTGGAAGATCTGTTTGTTGAATTCGTTCAGACGGTGAAGAGTGCCGGTGTCTGCTTTCGACCAGTCATGCCGCTTAGATCGCTGAACATCGCTGGCCCCGGGATAAACGCGAAGAATGGTAACGGGGCCGCTGTTGTATCGATTGAGAACTTGAACGTGGTCGATGCGGTTTAGCCGCTCTCGCAGTTTGCGGCCCATGTCAACCAGGTGACCAAGAATGGACTGAAAGCCGACCTTGCCCAGAGATTCGAATGCAGCCCATGCTCCAACCGCGCCAACGGCTGACCGAGTCGTCTCAAGCGTGAAGAGTCCTGGATGGTACCTTCCCGTCTGAAACAACCGTGCCTTGGATTTCTTGTCGCATCGAAGAAACTCCAGGGACTTCGGCGACTTGAACAAGATCGCACTGGACGCGTACGGGGCATAGCCGGTTTTGTGGGAGTCGATGCCCACCGAATCTGCAAGGCGGAGATTCTGAACAGATGTTGTGATCCGTTGGAGCAGATTGACAGTAGGACGCGCGAACCCCAGTTTGTTTTTCTGAAAGTCGTAATCGTTGAAGAACGACCAAGCCCATCCCGCAACTGCGTCCGCATGAACGTGAGGTGTGTAGGGCAGACAAAACTCCCGCTGAAGTTCGTCCCGAACCCTGACAATTTCTCCAATGTCGTCGAGACCGAATGCGTCTGTCGTCCCGACAGTTCCGATTATCGCTGCAATCGCTTGCCCACTCCGAAGTGCTTTTCGAGCTTCCTTCTGCAAGTCGCAGATACGCATCGCATGGCGTCGATCGGTCGGAACTGCTACGACGTTTTGAACGCCGATGCCGGACCACTCCGCCACTGTGCGGGCACTGTAGTGAGCGCAGTTGCTTGTCAGGATTATTGTGGGCTGTCCATTTGCGCCACCAGCATCCGCCGCGCGGGCGGCCCCTACTTGGACGCCGTATTTCAGCGTGCCGGTGCCACCGAATGTGAAGAACCCCACAGCGTCCACGGGGTAACGGATCGCCTTCGCGGCCTTGGCGATTGTCTCGACCTCAACCAAGGCAAGGCCCTGGCAATATTCGTCCTGCACCAGATTCGGATTGATGGTGACCGCGAGAGTAGCCGCCACAATGGAGGCAATCGTTGAGGGAGGTATCACATTCGCCTGCCAGAAAGGGCTGCCCCAATCCATCATGCCGTAGAAGTACGGCAGCAAGTTCTCCGTGACCTCTTCCAAAGATTTCGGGAGTTCGTCGACTTCCACCTTGGCTGCTTCAGCAAAAGCAGCGTCATCGAGAATGGGGGGGTCGCCGAGCGTAACTCGATTGCCTTTGGTGGCACCGAGACGCGCCAAACAGCCGGCAATCGAAGTCGGCAGAGTGGACTCGAAATCTTTTTCGGAATCGGGTTGCAGGAAAGTATGCCCTCTGGCATGATCCAAAACGTCGAGGTACTTCTTGGGCATCGTGCATCCCCCCAATCCCACGTCAGGTCGGGTACGGTCCTGGACGGATCCTAAACGAAGCGGGATGTCGTCGAATTGCGTCCGCGAATTGCGTTGGAGCAATGCGCGCATTGCGTCCGTGCAATCCCGCAAAGCTTGAAACTGGCTGTAGTGGCTTGACAGCCAGTCACTAGTGTGGAAATCTCTCGTCGCCCGATCCGATGACGGCGATCAGTGCCACCACGGGGGAGTCAGACAACAATGGTCGCATCGAGCGAACCGACCTCGTACGTGGCCAAGGGCATGGAGAAACTGAACTCGAAGAGATCATCGCGTTTCTTGCGGGTCGCTTGGACCAGGAAACGACCGATCGCTTCGTCAAAGAACTGGAAGATCCCGACAGCCGCCTCAGCAGAGTACTGCAGGGGGCAAGGGATGCAGAACTGCGGCTGCTCGGTGAACTGGATGCGTCAAATGAAAAGAGACCACTCTACGACCAGTAACACGGCAGGCCGGTCGCCTGAGCGCCCCAACCAAGAACCTCGACGATTCAATGTCCATCCCGACTACGATAGCGAGACTCGCGAGCACCGCCGGAAGAAAGGAATTGATGGCACACAGTATGACGACGACGTTAGAAACGTCTTCTGGAGTGCTATCGTGGAAACGTATCTGAACCCCTACAAGGATTATCTCGCTGCTAAGCGAATAACACTGATGCAGATTGCCGAGAGACTTCAACTCGCCTCCACGACCGGCTGGCGATGGGAACTCTGGGCACACCCGGAAGAACACAATCAAGCCAAGAGCACGCCCGCAGTACCGAACCTTGAAAACTTCTTTCTGGGACTGGCCGCATTTAATATCAACATTCATGACATTTCATTCCCTTTGGGTCGCGATGCGGTCGTTATTGGGGCAATGAAGGCGATTGGCTTCATCCACAATGGCAAGTCGCCCGCTGCCGATGCCCCAAGTCTAACTCGTGAACAGTTTGAGTGTCTTCATGTTGTCTTTCAAACTCTTGAATGGGGGAAGTCTCGGAATGACCGACCTCGACTCCGAAAACTGGCTCATGACGTGGCGAAGTGAGCATCCGTGTTTGTGCGTGACGGAACGGTTGTATCGATCGGGAAGTTAGAGGAGCCATTTACAAAGTCTGAGGAAAAACAGTTGGACGAGTTTATCCAAGGCATTGACGACATGCTGGCGCTGTGGGGGGTCGCTTGGCGGGTGTTTCACACGATCGACATCCATTGGCCGTTCTGAGTTCCACACATGCAGACTGAAAAGACTGAAACTGAACTCGAAGAGATCATCGCGTTTCTTGCGGGTCGCTTGGACCAGGAAACGACCAATCGCTTCGTCAAAGAACTGGAAGATCCCGACAGCCGCCTCAGCAGAGTACTGCAGGGGGCAAGGGATGCAGAACAGCGTTTCCTAGACCAGAATCCCGCCGACATCAACGAAGCACTGCGCAACTCACGTCGCTTCAGGCTCCTCCTTTCAGACGCCGTTCGCGGCGAGGAGACAGCGAAGGAGAAAGTCTCCATCATCATTTGTCTCGTAGTGCGAGGTATGGCTGAGCTGTTTGTAAAGGGTGAGCTTGTTGCTCCGAGCAACAGAACGTTGGTCCAGAAGCTTCAAAGACAACTTCTCGGTGACGCCGCACTGGATTCGGTACACGGCCGCTTGTTCTACCGGATTGCGGCTGGCGCGATTGCGGACTTATTCGTCGCATTGGCAGCGTCGGACAAGTTGACCGAAGTAACGTCACCACCGGAAACTCTGATGGATGCTCAGTCAGAACTCTCTACAATCGTGCACTCGGTCGCAGAACGCCGGGCCAGTTTGCAGAGACGTGAACGCTTTGAACAACTCGCTTGCGATGACTCCAGACGTGCTGAGGTTTACGCGCTTGTACATTTCGCGGGACGCACATATCGCGAAGTTGCGGAACTCTTGAACGAGAGCGAGACGAGTAATTGTCAACTTGACTTCGAACTAGCCTACATGACCGTCGAGTGCACCGAATAGGACGGGATCGGAAGAAAATGAAGCTTCTCGATGCAGTGGCTGAATCGGTTCGGATGACACCAGATCGGAGGCGGTCATTCCTTGACACTACTTGCGCTGAAGAGACCCCGATGCGTCGGCAGGTTGAGGAACTCCTCGCGAGATACGAACGCCTGAAGAACACCGGACAACTTGACCGCTTGGCTTGCATTCATGAGGAAGAGCGTTTTCTTGGGGTCGATTTCAGCGAGTACTACGAGCTTGGGGCTGAGATTGGCCGAGGAGCTGCCGGCATTGTTTACCGAGCCAGGGATTTGATGCTCAACCGTGAAGTTGTTGTCAAGAAACTTCGCAAGCCTCGATTTTCTTTCCCGGAAGAGATAGAGCGATTCCTCAAGGAGGCACGCACCGCCAGTGCTCTAAACCATCCAAACATCGTGCACGTGTACGCATTTGGAGAGCATCAGGGTAGTCCATGCTTGGCGATGGAATTCGTCGACGGCCAGAGTCTCGCTGAAAGGCTTCGACTTGTTGCTCCATCTCCAGAGAATGTAGCCCGCACAATCCTGAAGCTCGCACGGGCGGTCGACTACGCCCACGACATTGGTGTCCTCCATCTTGATCTGAAGCCGAACAATGTTCTCCTTACAAAGGAGAACGAACCAAAGATTGGCGACTTCGGAGTCGCGACATGGATCGGCTTCCGCGATTCCACTGCCTCAGAAGGTGATATCATCGGTACGCCCAGCTACATGGCACCGGAACAGGCTGAGGGCAGAACTACCGACATTGATCGGGCCACAGATGTGTACGGCCTTGGTGCAATTCTTTACGAAACGCTCACTGGACGGCCGCCGTTCAGAGGCGAGTCGCCTCAAGCAATACTCAAATAGGTTTGCGAGCTGAAGCCTGAACTTCCGACTCGCCTTCAACCCAAGGCCCCTCGCAGCCTGGAAGCAATCTGCCTCAAGTGTCTGAAAAAGGACACTTCCCAAAGATATGGCACAGCCGCCGAGCTTGCGGAGGAGCTTGAGCGATTTCTCGATCACAAGCCAATCCGGGCACGTCAAGTCGGCAGACCGGAGAGATATTTACTTTGGTGGCGCCGACAGCCGCTCACCGCGACCTTCTTACATTTGTTTGTGGCGACACTTTGCTTTTCAGTTCTTTTTCTTGCGTGGCTTGCCAGGTCCGAACGCAACGCTCGTTTGGAAGCCGACAACAACGCAACACTCGCCGCGGCTGCCCAACACAAGGCCGCAGCAAATGCCACTGAAGCAGAACGACAACGAAACCGCGCCGAGAAGCATCTAGAGGTCGCCTTCGCAGCGGTTGACGGTACCACTGATCGGTTGATCAAACCACTCCAAGCACTCGGTTTGCCTCCAGCATCGCTCCCACGGTTGCTGCATTTCGACGAGGAGCGAAGAGCCGCGATTCAAAGCTGCTTTGACGTCTATGAGCAGCTTCTGCAGGTGAGCGGTGATAGCCCGTCTGTACGGTACCGCTTTGCTTTAGCAAAGAGAAGAAAAGCGGAGCTTGCAAACCTTCTCGGAGAAAAGGTTGATGCCGAGGCGAGTTTCGTGGAATCGGTGAAGCTCCTCGATCAGCTCGTGAGCGAATTCCCTGACAACGACGAATACCGCGCGAAGCTGTTTGACGGCTACGAAAGTTTGGCGAGACTCTATGTGTCAGTTTCGCCGAAGCTCATTCAGCCACCCGCAGGAAAGGCGGCAGCAGAGGACATCTTCGAGAAAGCCGTTGCTGTTCGCCACGAGATACGTCGCCGTCGCCCAGATTCGGAGGCCTTTGAGTTCGATTTTGCGAAGACACTCGGCAATCTCGCAAACTGGTATTCAAACAACAAAAATGACCAAGCCGTCGGGAGATTCGAGGAGGCTCTTTCCATTTGCGACAAGCTTGTTCGTGAGCACCCAGCTCAGCCCGATTACAGGAATCTTCTCGGCAGGACACTTCTCAACAGAGGAGTTTACTACCGGAGAAAGGGTGACGCCGAGAGTCTCACTAAGGCGGAGCTGGACATGACGAAAGCAATTGAGCAATTGGATCTTCTTGTCCGGCAGCATCCGCAGCTTCCCGAATACAGATTCGTCGCGGGTGCTGCATGGAACAATTACGGTAATTGGCTTCGGGATGTTGGGCGAATGGTTGAGGCCGAAACAGCCCATCGCAAAGCCCTGGACTTGCGAGGTCAGGTAGCAGAACGGCAGCCTGAGATTCCAGAGTTTCGCTTCTGGTTGTCTTCGAGTTACCTGAACCTTGCCGTCATGAACCACGAATCGGACCGGCTCAAAGAAGCCATAGACCTGTGTACAAACGCTTTGAAAATACGCGAGGAACTTGTAGACCGGTACCGAGATCAAGGGCAACAAGTGCCTATCGATTACGCCACCGGCCTAGGCACTTGCCAATCCAACATGGGCAACTTTCTAAGAGATTCTCGCGAACTCGAACCCGCTCTCACGTTGTACGACAAGGCGATCGGGACGTTAGAGGCGGCTCACCAAAGGAATCCAAATTCCATTGAGGCAACTCGCCTTCTTCGCGAAGCCCACTGGAACAAAGCTGAGACCCTAACCCTCCTAGAGCGGCATGAGGCTGCGCGTGAGGAATGGAATAAGGCAATTACTTTGGATGACGGGGAGTATAAGGCCATCCTTCTGATCTACAGTGCATCGAGTCGGCTCAAAGCCGGTGATAAACAGGCCCTCTTGGACATCGAGCAATCTCCACGACCCAAGTCTGCTACGAGTATCTCCCTCTACCAAGCTGCCCGTGCGTATGGCCGTCTGGCGAAGACCGTATCTGGCTCTACTGACTTCTCCGAGGACGAACGGGGTAAACTGGTCGAGCGCTACGTCCGTAGGGCCGTTGGATTCTTGGTGGAGGCAAGAGAAAAAGGGTACATGAGGAGCGGCTTCTCGGCAGATAGACTGATTAAGAATCCAGACTTTGACGCCCTTCGCGGTGACGAAGAGTTCAAGCAGTTCATCCGTGAGTTAGAGAACAAAGCACTGCGAGAACAGGATTAATTTCGAACGCGGAACAATTGGTCAATGAATGACGGCTCTTCGATTCTGTGGACCATTGCCATTCTCTTCGGAATCGGCTTTGGCATCGTCCGCTGGATGCCGAGGGTCAGGCCGCACGAGGAACGAATCCGCAATTGGTCGATCGGACTCGGCATCGTGTCCGGGTTCATCTTTTTCTTCGCAGACCCGTTTCCAAATCGTCGCTCATCGGACGATCTTGGCACCATGATCGGCGCCAGTGCGATGGCCGGCGTTGCGGCCGGGTTCGTTTGGTTTTTCGTCATCGCGTCGCTCACATTCGCGTACCAGTACGTCGTCGCTCCCCCGTTCCGACTGCTCGGAAGTTGGAGGCGGCGACTCTCCGAACGTCGAGCACGCCGAGCCGAGGAAAGGCGACGACACCGTGAGCAGCGTGAGTGGGAACGCTCCGCACCGCAACGCGAGCGGGCACAACGCGAGGCCGACGCCCGCAAGCAAGCTGAAGCAAACCAGAAGGCAGACGCTCAACGTCGCCGGTCCGACGCACGAGCCAACTGCGAATTGCTCTACAGCCACTTCGCGCCGGAGATAGGTAGCCGCTTCCCCCGACCTGACCTTGATGCGTGGATCAACAAACACATGGCCGACACCGAGGACCCGACTGTCGTCGAGCAACGAGCCGAGCAACTTCGTCGCCTCGTCGAGTACCACCGCGAGCAGATCAGACCAACCCCGCGGTTTGCCAGTGTGCGGGAGCTTGCTGAGTGGCTCAACAAGGAGAAGGCCGAGATCGAGTCGCTGCCCGTCGATGAGCGAATCAAACGCACACTGCTCGCGAACCTGAACGAACGCAACGCCGAGTTGATGACCCAACTCGTCGGCAGCCTGGAGCCACGGAAATCTTGACGCCCAGAATCATGCACGGAATATGCACGGAATCCTTGAAAAATGGTCGATTCTGGAGACTATCGCATCGTTACCGGGCTTCCAGTGACAAAATCAGGCAAATGGCGTAAGCTCTCCGCCCCAATGTACTTGCCAAGGAGGGCATCGCCATGCCAGGACCCGGAGAATATCTGCCGGATG
>Ga0247727_10009835_pt1 | contig 17130 bp, 12 predicted proteins | sample WisWelCaveWW1625_FD_202498 | JGI IMG/M metagenome (GOLD analysis project Ga0247727, IMG submission 202498) | Biofilm microbial communities from Wishing Well Cave, Virginia, United States - WW16-25 | ecosystem: Environmental > Aquatic > Deep subsurface > Groundwater > Cave microbial mat | place...
ATCGAAATTATCTATTGGGTATCATTCTTTTGGTTTTAGGAATCGTGTTGCTGGCAGATCGATTGGACTATGACTTTTTGGTGCCCTGGCGTTGGTCGAATTATATCCCGCACTGGCTCAATTGGCGTGTGGTTTTTTCAATCATCATCATCCTTGGCGGCCTTGCGCTCATCATGCGGCACAACAGACCGCAGACTGTTGACCCGACTGCCGCCGGTCCGCCGGCCACTATGCAAGCCCCGCCGCCATCACCATCGGCATCAGAGCCGGCAATGCAAAGACAATTGACCCGCTCGATCAACGAACGTATGATCGGCGGTGTATGCGGCGGCATTGCAAAGTACTTTAAGATTGACCCGGCTCTGGTGAGAATAGGATGGGTGCTAATGACGATTTCCGGCGCGGTATTTTTGGGCGTCGTTGCATACATCATTATGATGATCGTCGTGCCGGAAGAGACGCGGTTTGAGGATACGCAATGAATTGCCGGCATTGCAAGGCAGTGTTGAATTGTTTCTTATGGCAAGCATGATGGATATCAGAATTTGAGGAGGGTGATTATTATGTCTAAACGCCGTTCTTCCCTCGTGCCCGGGCTGGTGCTGGTCGGTTTGGGCTTGATCCTGTTGGCCAATCGGCTGGATTGGGCGCATCTGCGCTGGTATCATATTTATCCGCTCATCCTTGTCGCCTTGGGCATTGGGTCGGCCTATTCGATTCGAGGCCGCGGCCATCGCGACGGTGTTTTTCAAACGGTATTCTTTCTCACACTCGGTATTTTTTTTGTGCTGCGAAATTACGACTTCATGCACTATCTTTACATCGATGAGTTTTGGCCGATCTTCCTCATTGCTCCCGGCTTGGCGATGATCGCCACGGTCCTCTTCGTGCCAACCGAATGGCGGATGTTGATTCCCGGCGGCGCTTTGGTCGCGTTTGGCGGATTGCTCATGGCTGATGAAATGGGATATATTCAAATCTACCGGCTCTCAGATTATTGGCCTCTGATTCTCATTGCGATTGGCGTGAGCATCTTCTTCAAAGGCTTTCGGCAGGCCAAGGCATAAACGACACGGTCTTAATGATCAAAGCCCATCTTGATTCTCGAGATGGGCTTTTTGTTTGGATTGATTTGATAATGAAATTCTGTTTGCAGCATTCCCGCTTTTGCTTTATCTTCATTTCAAATTGCCGCTCGGCGTCAACAATTTCACGTCATTCATTTTTAAAATAAATGCTATCATTGAAAGTCGACTTAGGGGATCGTAGTTATTCGATTTATATCGGCTCCGGTATTTGCCCCAAGCTTGGAGATATGCTAGCGCTCTACAAAGCCGGTCAACGATTCGCAGTCATCACCAACACCATCGTTGACGAGCTTTATGGGGAGCAGGTCATGGCAAGTTTTCGCCAGGCGAAACTCGCGGTGGACAAGTTTGTGATTGCCGATGGCGAGCGCTACAAGACGCTGAAAGTCGTTGATAGTCTCGTCGGCGAAATGCTCGAAAAGCGTTGTGATCGCAGCACGGTGGTCGTGGCGCTCGGCGGCGGCGTGACCATCGATCTCGCCGGCTTTGTGGCCGCCTCGTTTATGCGCGGGGTGGATTTTGTTGCCGTGCCGACGACATTGTTGGCGCAAGTGGATGCCAGCATCGGTGGAAAAGTCGGGGTCAATCATCGGCTTGGCAAAAATATGATCGGCGCGTTTCATCAGCCACGCATGGTGTGGCTCGATCTCGATTCGCTGCGCACGTTGCCGAGGCGCGAAATCGTCTGCGGGTTGGCTGAGATGATCAAACACGCGATCATTTTCGATCGCGATTATTTTGAGAAAATCGAGAAACAGATTCAAGAACTGTTAAACTTGAGCCAACAACCTCTCGAAGAGGCCATCTACCGAAGCTGTGAAATCAAAGCTCAAGTCATTGGTCAAGACGAGCGCGAACACGGTTTGCGTACAATTTTGAATTTTGGCCACACCATCGGTCACGGATTGGAGACCGCCACGAATTATCGCCAGTTTCGCCATGGGGAGGCGGTGTTAATCGGCATGCTTGCCGAGGCGCACATCGCCTGGAAAAGCGGACGGCTGAATGAGCCTGACTTTCTCCGCATTGAAAAATTGTTCACCTGTGTTCCGCTAAAAGAGAGCTTTGCCGGTATTGATATGCCGAAAATAATAGGCTCAATCAGCAACGACAAGAAAGCCAGCAATGGTGTTCTTAAAATAGTATTGCCTCTTTCAATAGGGCGATGCGAAACGACGAGTGATTTCAATTCCGAACTCATCGGCCCGGCGATTGAATACGCTCTTGGCAGGTTCATGGAGTGGAATGGAAAAGGGTGAATTCGTTGACGGAACTTTGAAGGTTTTTCGTCGAGATGGCATCAATTGGCCGCCTCAGTGATAGTTCCAAATTGTTTCAAGAAGGACAAGCTGCACTCAAGGATGTACTTTTTGAGAAAATAATTTTGCGTTAGCTCAATTTTCGTTTTAAAAATTCTTTGCTTTACTTCTTGTTATTTCTCTGGTTGCCTCATCATCGAAAGGATGTGGTGGTCGTGGCATATACTTTGTATTAGCAAAGTGAATCGACGATCATTGCCTTTGAACGACAACCGGGAAAGAACAGATGAAAGACTTGCTTTACTTTTCATTTGCAGATTTGATGGTAAGAGTTGAATACAACCAGGATGCCAACTCGCTCCGCTATTCATCGCATCGCAAAATAACTTTTGGCGAACGGGCGATCGTTGAGCAGCATCTTCTGACGAACATTGCGCTGAAAACCGACTACTACAAGAAACACCCGGCCCTGTTCATTTGCCTGGGAGTCGATGCCACGCTGGTCAAAGACCTCAACCTTTTTCATCTCAAAAATACCCTCAAATTTCTTGTCAACAAGGAAAAGGACGTCAAGGCTTCGGTAAGCGAGCTGATCAACCAATCGATGGGTTCTTATTATTTCGAGCAAATTGGCGATACTATTCTTGAAATCCGGCAGGCGGTCGCCAGCGGCGCCAAGGACGATGGCCTTAACAAGCTCAAAACCAAAGTTGAAGAACTCATCAGGGCCTACAACATTTATTCGGATCAAAAACTCACCGTGACCGAGGTTGTTCCTTCAGAACTACAAAGCTACTTTGTATAAATGACTTGATGCGGTCGCTGGCGGCGGCATGCAAGGAAGCAACAAGCATCACAGGAGAATTGCCATGAGAAACAAAGCGCTGTTGATCGCGACGCTCGCGATGATTAGCACGTTGTGCATGGAAGCGCACGCGCAAGGACTGAAAGGCCGCTGGATTTTGGGAGTTGGTGTCGGGGGGCAGAAGCTGTTCGGCGATACCGGCGTCACCACGGACAAATTCGGTTTTGGCGTGGATGGTTCGTTGGGTTATCGCCTGTCAAATCGCGCCGGACTTACCCTAACCGCCGGTTTCGATCAATTGCCCTTCTCGACTGCCACGCCGCAAGATTTTGTCACCAAACTTTTTTTCGGCGACCTCAAGTTCGAGTTCGAGCTGCTGCGCGGCGGTTTCCGGCCCTACGTCTCGATCGGCGCCGGAGCTTATACTTTTAAGCTCACCAGCGGCGGCGCGAAATCCGAATACTTTAACGATGGGGCATTTTTGGGCGGCGGCGGTTTTCGCCTGCTCTTAAGCCCAAAAGCGATGATCGATCTCAGCGCAAATTATAAACATACCACGGGAGACGGTTTAGACCTGACTAAAGGAGGCGCTAACGACGGCTTCCTGACCGTTCGCGGTGGTCTTGCCTTAATCCTCGGCAGCCCGCGTTCTGAAGGCGCGATTGCGATGGAAGAAGTTCCGCTCGAGACCGTTCAGCCGGAAGATGTTGATGATCTGCGTTCTCGTCTCGATCAGATGGAAGGTGGGCAAGAAGGCAACAAGAGCGGCCAGGGCATGGAACAATACGTAAAGATGAAATCCAAAATCGACGATCTGAATCAACAGATCGACACCAAGGAAGCGGAGATTTCAACTTTACGCCAATCCATCCAGCAAAAGAAAGAAAGTATCGGCGAGCTTGAATCTGCGCCTTCGACCGCACCAGTGACAGTCGACATCTCGCAAGGCTATCCGAAAGCTTATGAAGCCGCGTTGAATTTATATTATGGCAAAAGTTACGCTGAAGCCATTCGGGCATTCACTCAACTGCTCGCGCAATTTCCATCGCACTCACTGGCGAGCAACTGCCAATACTGGATTGGCGAATGCTATTTCGGCGCGGGCGATAACGCCAAGGCCGTCGATGCGTTCAACCAAGTTTTGGCTTATCAGCGCTCTTTGAAGCAGGATGATGCGCTGCTAATGCTCGGCAAAGCCTATATGAAACTCGGGCAACCGGCCAACGCCCGCCAGGCGTTGGATCGTCTGGTCAAGGAATTTCCGAATAGCGAATTCGTCTCGAAGGCAGAACAAATGCTTAGCAAAATATAGACACTCATTCGTTCATCAATTCATTCCCCGATGCTCAGCGGACATAGAATGATAATCTGCGTCTGATCTATTATTTTCAAATGATCGCAAAGTGTCCTGAGACATGCTACAATATCGGGGCAAATAATAACACGTTGGACTTTGATCGGGCGGAGGCGGGGATGAAATCGGCAAGGGCTACATTTCTCCGGCAGTAGGTTTAGTGCCCAAGAGTTGTAGCCTTTGTTATGTTCTCTTCGAAGGTAGATGGCGCACACCGCACAGAAACAGCAACACCTCGACTCCTTGCAACTTTTGCTTGTAGATTCGAATCAGGCTTATCTCGAGCTTACAAGAAAAATGTTGCGCTTCCACAATCCAAACTCCGGGGTGGATTTTGCCGCGAGCGCATCGGAATGCCTGCAGAAGGCCGCAGAAAAAAACTATGACCTGATTTTGTTGACCAACGATTTGCCCGGCACGAATGGAATGGACTTGTTGCGCGCCCTGCGCGATCACAATCTCGTTCAGCCGGTCGTCTTGATGTTGGAAGAAGGCCAGGAAAATCTCGCCCTGCGCGCGCTCGAAGCCGGCGCGCTGGATTACGTCATCAAAAACCGCGGCTATCTCACGGCGCTGCCCTACACCATTCACAAAGTCATCGAGCGGTTTCGCCTCTTGCGTCGTCGCGAAGAAACCACTGCCTGGTGGGATGAAACCCGCGCGCGTCCGCGGCGCGGAACGATTCTCCTCGACCGCAGAGGGCGCTTCGTTTCTGCCAGCGCAGATGTAGAATCGTTGACAGCTTATAGCGAGAATGAGCTTGTCGAATTGACCTTGACCGATTTGATGCCGCGCGATAACGAATGGGAATTCTTTAAATGGCTAAGGCTCGTCGACGAACAGGGAACCGTGGCGCCATTTAACCTCGTGCTTTCGGGCAAGTATGGAAATGCAGTTGCCGTTCAATTGCGCCTGACGGTTCAAAAAGATGCGCAGCAGGAGATCGCTGGATATCGCGGTGAGTTTCGAGAAGACTGGGCCGCGCTGCCCGCGAAAGAATTTGCCGGCAACGGAAAGATCGATCAAACACAGCTCGTGGACGATCTCTTGACGGCCACGACCCGCAGCTTTGACGAGCCGTTCAATGTGTTGCTGTCGCGCGTCATCGAAATCTTCCAGCAGCGTTTTTATTTCCAGCGCGCCGCCCTGTCGATGCTTGACCGCCGGCGGCAGGTTTTCGTCAATCAGGTTGCCGGCGGGGTTTCCTCGGAATTTATCAAGACTCGCAAAGAGGCGACGGAAGTGCCGCAGGAAGTCATCAACAGAATTTTTGGCGGAAAATTTCGAGTCAAAGTCGTGTATTCCGGGCAAGACCAACGCGCCATGGAAAATGGCGCCGGTCTCGGCATCCTCGAACGCCGCACCCAACAGCGCCGGCCGCCCTCGCAATGGCACACACGTGATTTGGTTTTGGTCAATTTAGCCGACACGCATCACCGCAGCTTTGGTTATGTGTCCCTCGCCGAGCCGCTCCCCGGCCGCCATCCGGTTCGAGATACTTTTCATAATCTCGAAATCTTCGGGAAACTGGTTTCGCAGTTTATCGAGAACTACTATCACTATGCCGCCCTCGAGCGCCGCACCCGGCGCCTCAAGCAAATGTTGGTGACGAATAACATCTTTAAGCTGGAACTTAACCTCGGCGAGCTGTTGCGCGAAGTCGTGTGGTCTGTGAAATTCAGCCTCGATTTCGACATCGTTAGTCTCGGATTGATCAGCAAGCGCAGCCAGCTTTTGGAGATGCGCGCGGTGGCGGCAGATGACAAACAACATGCCCTGCAAATTCTCGGCGTGAGAATTTCTCAAGAGGATTGCGCCGCGCTGCTCAAAAAAGAGTATCTCGTCAGCAAGTCGTATTTCATCGATCGTGAAGAACCGGCGTTGCGGCCGCTCAAGCACGTATATCATCGCCTACAAGTTGCCCAGCAGAATGCCGATGACTGGCCGCCTTATGGTGTGCTCATGGTTCCGATAAAATCCGTCCGCGGTAAAATCATCGGGTTTTTGATGCTGGACAATCCCGCAGACCAGGCGCGGCCGGCGGCTGAAACCGTGCGTTTGCTCGAATTGCTGACCAATCAGCTCACTGTTGCGATGGAAAATCGTGTGTTGTATGTTGAAGCAAAGTCGCAAGCAACGTCAGCACACCACGCGAATGGGAAGGCGGCGCCAGGTCGCGAAGCACTTTCGCCGCGCCGAATAAAAAATTTCTTCACTAAGTTGCTCGGCTGAACTCGTTACTCAAGATTCAGCAGATCGAATTCGCCAGATATTCTGATGCTCAGCTTTCCTGAAACGCATCAACCCCACGCACCGTCGACGCGAGTCAGTGCGTCGTTCCCGGCCACATCTCGATAAAAATCTTGACTCCCCTCTTGGAATTCCTTACTTTAACCGCGTCGTGAAAAAGCGTTTTCGAAATTTTTGTGCAACTTTGCAGACCCGCCTTTTGAATTCTTGACTTTCGTTTGTGGAGCTTCACTTTATGTCCATCGCCAGAGTGTGCCTGGCGTTTCCAACCATCGCCGTGTTGTGCTTGATGTTTGGCTGTTCGGATCGCGAAAGACTTAATCCCATCGATCCTCTCAATCCCAGAACCGGCGGCAAACCTGTCGGCCTTTTTGCGATTTCGATGCGCGACACCGTGAAGCTCGGTTGGCAGCCGCTGGGCCTGCGCGATCTTTCCGGCTATCGCATCTATCGCCGATCGGGTTTCAACACAAATTTCACCCTCGTCGATTCCGTTGGCGGTGATCAACGGGACTATCGAGAATTCGGACTGACGTTGGGACAGCGATATGTATATCGGATTAGCGCATATACGCCGCTCATCGAAAGCAGCCCTTCGGATACGGTCAGCATTGTGCCGGGGCCGGGTTTCGTTTGGGTGACCGATGCAGATATCGGCGCCGTCATCAAATACACACACGATGGCAGCGCCGAGCTTTCGCGGACCCGGGGATTCGTCGATCCCGAGCGGCTGCAGGCAAATCCAAAAACCGGCCAGCTTTGGGTGATTGATACTTTCACCCGCGAGTTGCGACGGGTTGAGCCTACAGGCAGCGCCTCTTCAGTTCGAATCGCCCTGCAAAATCCGATTGACCTTGCCGTTGATTCAACCGAAAATACTATTTGGGTGGCGGATAACGGTTTTGGAGTTTATAAGTTCGACGCGAATGGCGTGCGCGTGGTCCAGACTTCCTTGCCGGGAGTGATTGCTGTTGCATTTAACTTTCGCACAAGAGAATTGTTTGCGTTAGATCGCCGGCAGAAGAAGCTCTGGCGGATTAATGCTTCGGGAGTTCCGACCGAAGAAAACGTGAGTTTGATCAGCCCACAAGCGATTGACATTCACCGCGGCACCGGAGATGCCTGGATTGCCGACAGCACTCGCCTCGTCATCCTTCGCGCCGGCGGCCAGATTGAAACGACGACCGGCTTTAATTTTGTCTATGCAAAACGAGTTGCCGTCAATCAAAACAGCGGGGAGTGTTGGGTCATTGATTTAGTACGGAGCCTGCCGCAGAGCAAGGTGGTGAAATTCTCCGCAACCGGCGTGATGCAATTTTCAGTCGGCGGGTTTCTATCCCCAAACAATCTTTCGGTAAACGTCTTTGACGGCGCGTGCTTCGTCACCGATCAGCATCCGCAACAAATAAGTTTGAGCCGCGTATCTGCATCCGGCCAAATCATAAACCGGGCAAGCAATTTTTCCCGCCCAATCGATGTTGACGTTGAAAATCGTCCGCTCAACTGATTCGACAAGCTCATCAACGGATGCTTCGCCACATTGATGCCCAAAAAGCCCTTCTTTGAAACCGCCCTGCCTGCGCTGGCGGTGTTAGCCGTCGCCGCGGGAATTTATTGCTATCACGAAACCTTCCCGTTGCCCGGCAATCGCGAAGAGCTTTCCAAAGAACAAGTGATCGCACGGTGTCACGTGCTTCTCGATTCTCTCGGCATCAAAGTGGAAGGGTTGGATGAAACGGTCACTCTCGATATTAACGATAAACTACTCGCCTACGCGCAAAGCACCTTTGGCACGCCAACCGCGAATAATCTCTTTGCCACCGATTTGCCGGCATATCACTGGCGATTGCGTTACACCAAGCCCTACGGCCTCGCAGAGCTGTTCAAATTTTCGGATGAAGAAAAAGAAGCAGAAAATACTCTGAAGCACTACTTCATCGGCGAGACAGTAGCAGAATTTGATTTACGTGGAAGACTTCTTACGTTCACGACCGGTTTCGACAGCGCCGGCACCAAAGCCGCCGGCGATTCGCTCACTGCGACGGCGATGGTGAATTTGGCGCGGAGTTTCTCTCCTTATGCCGACGATGACGCGCTTAACGAGCCGCGTTTTGAAAAAACTTACGGCACGCTGTTCAACGAATATAGCATCGGATGGAAACCGCATATCGCCACTGCGGGAGTTCGCGCCTCCATTGATGCAAAAGTTCGCAGCGACAAATTGACCACGTGGAAGGTCGAATACGAGCCCGTGCAGACGGTTTCAACGTCCGACAAATCGGTGCACAATTTGACCTCGCCGTTTGCGTATATCGCCATCATTCTGGCAATTGTCGTCTTCTTCTTCCGCAAGCTGCGCGGCGACCGCATGAGTTTTCGCGCCGGCTTGCCGGCGGGAATTGTCTGTGCGCTGGCCAGCGCTCTGCCGTTTCCGTTATCAACGACGCATTCGACCATCGAGCAACTTGTTCCGATTCTCTTTGTGCCGCTGTTTTTCGTATTTAGCTTTATGATGCTTTATGCCGTCAGCGAAAGCATGATGCGCGACACCGCCGGCGATCACTTGAAAACTTTTCAGGCGCTGCAGCATCGTCATCTAATGTTCAAGCCGGTTGGCGTGAGTCTGTGGTATGGCGTGCTGGTTGGCGCTTTGGCGTTTGGTGTCGCCACAATCGCACTTTACAAATTTGGCGCATCTGCAAAATACTATACGACGGCGCTGCTCGATGAGAAATACCATCATCTTTCCTATGCGCCGGCTTTGAGTTTGCTTGGCGGGACAGTTTCCAACGTGATATTTGGCGAGACGACGTTTCGATTATTTGCGATCTCATTTTTTAAGCGTTATTTTCGCTCGTTCTGGGTGCCGGTCGTGCTCTCGGCCATGCTGGCGGCGGCCGCAAAAATGCATCTGATCTGGCTTCATCCTCTCGGCATGATGTTAGCCGTGAATTTCATCATCTCGATTCTGTTTTCTTTTGCTTATTCGCGATATGATTTTCTCGCGTCACTTGTGGCAGCATTAACTGTGCAATCGCTGTTTTGGGGAATGAGTTTGCTTTACATACCCGGTTTGCATTCTGCCGTGCAAGCGTCTTTGCTCCTTGGCGTGCCGGTTTTGTTTCTGCTCGGCGGCCAGGTGGTGAGACGCTATGGTTCCGAGTCGATAAACGTTCACGAGCTTGAGCCTGATTATGTTCAACGTCTCGCCGAGCGTGAGCGCATGAGTCGCGAGCTTGAAATTGCCCGCCAAGTACAGGCGAGTTTCTTGCCGCGCGAAAAACCTGTTGTCAAGGGTCTCGATATCGCTTCGTTGTGCGTGCCGGCGCAGGAGGTCGGAGGCGATTATTACGACTTCATTCCATTCAGTCCGACACGGCTTGGCGTGCTCATCGGCGATGTTTCCGGCAAAGGCATCTCTGCGGCTTTTTATATGACGCTCACCAAAGGCATCGTGAAAACGCTGGTGCGCGAAGGATTGTCCCCGGCTGAAGTCTTGATTCGCGCCAATCAACATTTTTATGAAAACGCTGAACGTGGTATTTTCGTGAGTCTGGTTTTTGGAATTTTTGATCTGCAAAAAAAAGAATTCACCTTCGCGCGCGCCGGACATAATCCAGTCGTCATCGTTTCGTCGAATGGTAATTCATTGCAAATAATTTCGCCGCCGGGAATTGCTTTGGGGCTGGAACAGGGCGATCTCTTTGCCCGCAAGATGGTGGAGAAAATGGTGCCGATTTCGCCCGGCGATTTGTTTGTATTTTATACCGACGGCTTTACCGAAGCCATGAATCATGGTAAAGAAGAATTCGGCGAGCCACGGTTTTCCGACCTGGTCAACAGCTCGGCAAAAGAGACGAGCGAAGTCGTGATCGACCGCTTGAAAAACGAAGTGAAGACATTTTCCGGCCAGGTTCCGCAGCACGATGACATGACCGCCATTGTCGTGAAGGTGCTTTGAGTTATGGACCGCATGACTCCCAGAATAGGGTTGATTATCTCTGCCGGCTTGTTCGCCGTCTTGCTTTTTGTAGATTCCTATTTCTTCTCCGTCGGCGATTTCCCGCGCATCGTCCGGCTGCTGCGCGATCTGGTGTTGGCGCTCATCGTGCTCGGCGCGTTGCCGCTGATGTTGACTTCCAAATGGCTCAGCCGCAGAAGCATCTTCGGTGTGATGTCACAAATGTTTTTGGGGTTGATGAGCCTGCTCGTTCTCTTGTTCATTTGGGATTATTTAAAACCTTCAACAAGTCCGGATTTGAGCCGCCTGCTCATTTTTGCTTCGACGCAATCATTCGTGAGCACCGCAATTTTGTTGATTGCCTCCAGCCTCGCCTGCATGGCCATGTTCACGCTGTTGCAGACGCTCATTTTCTACAAAAGCAAGCATACAACGACGAGAAATTTTTATGCACTGTTGGCAATATTGACGATCTACGTCGCGGTTCGCGTTGTAACCGTGGATAACAACGACGATCTGGTGGCCAGTCATTTGCCCGGCAAGATTATCTTCTTTCTGCTGATCATGTTGATGGTGATCAATTCTTTTCGAACCGACTGGATTCATTTTCTCAACCGGCGGCAGAAGTGGCTGACTTTTTGGGCCAGCGGCCTGGCGCTGGCAGCAGCCATATTCGCCACCACGATGGCACTCGATCAGCGGTTGTTTCAGTATAGCGTGGGCATTGCCACATTTGTCGGATGCAGCCTGCTCTTTTTGTGCATCTATAACGCCACGACAGTCTTGATGCTTCTGGCCTACCTGCCGGCTGCCGGGATGCTCGATCAGCGCATGAGGGAGATGGAAATATTACGCCAACTCTCGCGTAGTATAAGTTCGGTGCGCGAAGTGCCGAGCATTGCCCAAACCATTACAGAAAACGCTTTGGCTGTCACCGGCTCGAACGCTGCTTGGCTGGAACTTTTGGAAGACAATGGTCGCAAATTGCGACTTGCCAGCTCCGTCAACCTTTCGCAAGAAGATTGTGAAAAAATACTGTTAAGCCCGGAGAAGGGCATCAGCAGTTGGATCATTGCCAATCGCGAGCCGGTGTTGATCAATTCGATTCCCGATGACCCCCGCAGCGCTTATTTAGCCAAGTGGAAGAAAAATGTCGGCGCCTTGCTGGGCGTGCCGTTGCTGTCAAAAGATAAAGTGCTCGGCCTGCTTTTTTCCACCAAGCCGGATCCGTGGAGCTACGACCAATTTGATCGCGACCTGTTGCAGGCTTTTGCCAACCAAGCCGCCGTGGCGATTGACAATGCGCATCTCTTGAGCGAATCTCTTGAAAAAGAGCGCCTGGAGCAAGAATGGAAAATTGCTCACGATGCACAGGTAAAACTTTTGCCGAAAGAAATGCCGCAACTGCCGGGCGTCGATGTTGACGCGATTTCCGTCAGCGCCAGTGTCGTCGGCGGCGATTTCTATGACTTCTATCAGGAAGGCTTGCGTCTCAACGTCGTCATCGGCGACGTGTCGGGCAAGGGCGCGCAAGCCGCGTTTCAAATGGCGCATATCAAGGGCATCATCCAATCGCATGCGCAGATGTCGTTTTCTCCGCGCGAAGTGTTGAGCCGGGCGAATGCTCTGTTGTATCGGACCTTGGAGCGCACCAGCTTTATCAGCTTGATCTATGCCGAGTTTAATTTTGAGAAGAAGCACATGGTCTGCGGTCGGGCAGGACATTGTCCGGTCATTTTGGTGCGAACCGGGGAAGAGCCGAGATACCTTACGCCATCGGGCATCGGCTTGGGACTCGACGCCGGGCCGATTTTTGAAAAATTGATTACGGAAGAGCGTGTGGCGCTGATACCCGGCGATGTTTTTATATTTTACACCGACGGGGTTACCGAAGCCATGGATGAGACAGCGCGAGAGTTCGACGAAGCGCGTCTGCTCGATTTGGCGAGAGAGGTTGACGGCCGCAGCAGTTGCGAGATTCTTCAAGCCATTGTCGAAGCTTTGCGCTCATTCGTCGGCGAAGCGAAATCTCACGACGATTACACGCTGGTCGTTGTCAGGGTGAAGTAAAATCCTGCGATGGAAAAATTTCTCTTTGTTTTGTACATAAATTGGATATATTTTCGTTCACTTATGCTTTTATCTTGCAAAAGATCACTCCCCAAAGAATATCACGGAAGTAGCGAATGCCCCGTCGGCTTCTGATTTTCATACTCGCAGTCTGTGGCCTTGCTATCGGCTATTATTTAATGCCGCAGGTGAACCCTTTTTTTGCCAGCAATCCAAGCGTCAGTCGTCTTGAAGCAAAGCGCATCGCCGAAGAGTGTCTTCGCCAGCAAAAATTTGACAACCGCGGCTTTTTTAGCGACGAAATTTTTAATTACGATGCCAGCGGTCTGGATTATCTGATGGGCGTATTCGGCGTCAAACCGATCATCGAGCTTGGACGTGAAGATCGCTTGCCGCTTTCCTATTGGCAATGTTTCTATTATCGCAATGAGACGAAGGATGCGCAGCAGGAAACGTTCACCGTGCAGGTCTCGCCGAAGGGAAAACTGCTCGGTTTTTCGCATGTCGTGCCGGATTCGACCGCCGGCGACAGCCTGACTTCCGAGCAGGCCATCCAATTTGCCAAGAGCGAGATGCAATCGTGGCCGGATATTCGCTTTGCCGATTTTCAGTTGGAGCAGTCTACGAGCACGAAGAAAGTCCGGCGGACTGACCACAAATTAATCTTCTCCCGCAAAAATGCAATCTTAGGAGATGGCTCGGAAGTAATCGAAGTCAATTTTTCCGGAGCTACCATCACCAAAGTTTGGCGGTATTTTCGCGATCCGGAAAGTTTTTTGACAACCTCGGGCGTGGCCGGTTCTACAAACGTACTCATGAACACGATCTCCGTTATCATTTATGTCTTTTTGCTCGTGTGGACGATCGCCGCTTTTCTGCGAAAATACCACGACGGGGAAATTGGCGTAAGAACGGCAATATGGCTCGGCGGCATCATTTTTTTCACGCTCATTTTTTACGCCATCAATCAATGGGAGCGCATGGGGCATGGATCGAATTTCGGCGCCGTGAGCCAGTTGTACAGCAAGTTCATTCTGTTCGGCTTGCAGATCTTTTTTGCCTACAATCTCATTGCGTTGATGACATTCGCGTCCTGGACGGTCGGCGAACATGCGCTGCGCACGGATAAGCCGCGATTGCTGGCCGGCGTTGACAGCGTATTCAATCACAAATGGTTCACGAAAAATGTTGGCCGCGAACTGCCGGTGGGTTTTGCCTTTGGGTTGATGGCTTTTGGATTGATCTACCTGATTAGTTTTGGAATGATTGACTTCGGTGGAGCGTTGCCTCGAATGAGCGGCGGCGCCGGCGGCGCTTTTGATCACTACCTGCCGGTTTTTGTTACCGTGGTGACCATCGTGATGTGCGCGCTCTTCGACGAACTGGTGTTTCGCCTTTTCTCCATTTCGCTGCTGCGCCGAAAATTCAAATCAACTTCCACCGCGATCATCGTCTCTGCGGTATTGTATGGATTTTTTCTGATCTTTTTCGGCGACACGTTCGGCTTCCGCCCTGGCTACGCGACGCTGGCGCCGGCAATCACACTTGGATTGATTCAAGGATTCGTTTTTTGGCGCTATGGATTGTTGGCAGCGATGGCTTCCAATGCGGTGTATTCAGCACTCAACAATATCGGGCCCTTGCTCGGAACAGACGCATCATATCTGTTCGGCAACGGCGTTGCCGGTGTCGCCATTTTGCTTGGCTTGCTTGTCGTCGGCTGGATTGGCGCCTGGCGCGGTGAAGAGTTTGAATTTAATGCAGACGACGAGCCGGCCCACATTCGACGCATCAAAGATCGCGTTCGGCTACAGAAAGAATTGGAAATTGCCCGCCGTGTCCAGCTCGGCCTGTTGCCGAAAGTTCAGCCAACGATTTCTGGTTTTGATATTGCCGGAGCTTGCCAACCCGCTCTCGAAGTCGGCGGCGATTATTTCGATTATGTCGATCTTCACGACGGCAATCTCGGCATCGCCGTTGGCGATGTTTCCGGCAAGGGCGTGCCGGCGGCAATTTACATGACGCTGACCAAAGGCATCTTGCAATCACACGCCGAAGAAGAACATTCACCCAAGGAAGTGTTGACCAAAGTCAATCATTTGATGTATCGCACTATCGAGCGCAGTTGGTACGTCAGTATGTTTTATGCGGTGCTCGATAGCCGAAAGAAAGTGTTGCGCTTCGCGCGCGCCGGACATAACCCGGCCATCGTCTTCAGCAGCGGCGAAAGCGAATCGCGTCTTCTGAAACCGGCAGGCATTGGGTTGGGTCTCGAGGTCGGTCCGATTTTCGTCAAAACGCTTGTCGAAGGAGAATTAAAACTTTCTTCCGGCGACACGCTGGTCTTTTACACCGACGGTTTTACCGAGGCGATGAACAGTCAGCTCGAAGAATTTGGCGAAGAAAGATTTCTCGACGTATTGCATCGTCACAGCAACGGCTCGTCGGCAGACTTGGTGCAGCATGCCTTTGATGAAGTCCGCGAGTTTGTCGGCGATCATCCGCAGCACGACGATATGACGATCGTGGTTTTGAAAGCGAATTAGCGTGAAACGTAAAACGTAATGCGAAATGCGTAATACGGGAGTGACGTTACCGCTTTTTTTTACGAATTACGTTTTACGAATTACAACAACGCTTCACGTTCGACGAACTTGATCAGTACGACATTGAACACAGTGAGTGGTTGGTACACGAGAAGGAGGTTTTCGCATGAGTGGGTTTGAGGTAACGCGGACGGACAACGCCGATGTTTCCGTCCTGCGGTTGAAGGGGTACCTTGATGCGCATACGGCGCCGGACTTGGAAAACGCGCTGCAAAAACTCGTCGATGAAAAACGCTATCGTGTCATCGTGAATTTCAAAGACCTGGGATACATTTCCAGCGCCGGGTTGGGCGTTTTTATGGGCTTCATCGAGGAGGTGCGCAGCGGCAGCGGCGACATCAAGCTGACGAACATGTCACCCAAAATCTTCCGCGTTTTCGATCTCCTGGGTTTTCCAGCGCTTTACGAGATCAGTGACGACGAATCTATTGCACTTGCCAACTTTCACAAGAAGTGAAAAAACCGCGAAAGAAAACCAAACGTGGGCCGTCGCCCGGCCGTGCCCCCAACCGAGGTGCAGACGTGGTGCCCAACCTCAAGAAAAAATACCAACTGCGAATTCCCAGTCATGCGGGTAATTTGGAGATCGTGCGCGAGTTCGTCTCCCGCATCGCGCGCAAGGTCGGTTTCAATGAGGACGACGTCAACAAAATCGAGCTGGCCGTCGATGAAGCATGCACGAATGTCATCAAGCATGCCTATAGCAGCGACAGTAAAAAGCCGATAGAGATCGCTCTCAAAGTTGATTTAGAGAAGTTGACCGTCGAGATTACCGACCGGGGCAAGGGATTCAATCCCAAGAAACTTCAGCGCCCCGACATGAAGGAGTACATCGCCCAGATGCGTGTCGGCGGACTGGGTGTTTATCTCATGAAAACTTTGATGGACGAAGTGGTTTACAACATCCAGCCTGGAAAGCGAAATCAGTTGCGGATGGTAAAATATTATACAAAAGATGGTGAAAAGAAAACGGCACAAGTGGGCGTAGGTTGATTCGAATTCCGTTGAGTCTTTGTATCGCACGATCGACATTGATTAATTGTTTGAGCGTGTCTGTTCACGGTTTCAGGCTTTTCGAATTGCCGGAAAAATTCCTGTAAAAGTTGTTTTTCCACCTGCAAACTCAAACCTTGCAAGTTCTTGATGCTGTTGGTCAGTCCCGCGCATCAGGAAAATGTGCACAACCTTATTGAACAAACAATCACGCTTCATCCCGGCGCAGGTCACTTTTGATTTTCCCAATTTTGGAGTTGAAGATCGGGATGAGCACACTCGGCTGTTGCCTCCTGGCAAAGCCCAAAACCTTGGAAGAATATGGCAAACACCACAGATGACAAGACGCCCCCAAAGTCGCGTTTCCCGCTGAAGCCCGACGCTCGCACACGCGGCGGCTCGCCTGCGGAGATTCCGCCGCGAGTAGCGCGACGAACTACCCACGGCGGCCACCGTGTTGGCGGCCAGCGCGGGCAGCATCAACAGCGACCAGACGCACAACGAGGAACTTATAGGCGACAGACGCCGTCGCATGGAGGCGGCAGGTATCAACAAGATAGAGCCTCGCGCAGCATCGATGAGCGCCTCGTCGAGTTACAAGCGCTTTTGGATGTCACCAAAACTTTGAATTCTTCGCTCAATCTCATCAACATCCTCGATACCTTGCTGCGCACGCCGATGGGAAGAATGATGCTTACCAAAGGCATGGTTTTGATCAAGCGAGAAGCTGAGTCCACTACTTTC
>Ga0247727_10009836_pt1 | contig 17129 bp, 16 predicted proteins | sample WisWelCaveWW1625_FD_202498 | JGI IMG/M metagenome (GOLD analysis project Ga0247727, IMG submission 202498) | Biofilm microbial communities from Wishing Well Cave, Virginia, United States - WW16-25 | ecosystem: Environmental > Aquatic > Deep subsurface > Groundwater > Cave microbial mat | place...
CTTCGAGATGGGCAACTTCACCGCCGTGCTGCAGTCCCCGGCCAACAACGACATCACGGTGAGCTTTTGGCTGAAGAACACGGGCAACACGCAGGACTGGTACAGCTGCAATGTCTCCGTCCCCCGCGAGGACTGGTCGTGGAACTTCCAGCAGGGCATCAATGTGGGCCCGAACGTCACGAACCTCACCAACATCCTGCAGAACATCACCATACGGGTGAGGGTGCACGTTCCGGACAACGCGCTTGCTCGCGAGAACTCGACGGTTTCGCTGAACTGCACCTCGTTCAAGGCCGGCATCCTCGGAATGTCCCTCTTTGTGTACCCCCCCTACACGCGCATCACGGTGACGCAGTACTACTACATCTTCGGCAGGATCACGGGCGACTCGACGCTCTCCGGCGTGCCGGGCGACCAGCTCCGGTTCGACTTCCTCGTCCAGAACCTCGGCAACGGGCGCGACAACGGGGTCGCGCGCATCGTTCCCCCCAGCAACTTCAGCTGGAACGCGCTCGTGAGCCCAGGGGAGTTCGACCTTGAGCCGCTGAATGAATCGGGCGACCGGATGTCTGCCCAGTTCATCGTAACCATTCCCTTGGACACGCTCATCTTCACCTACGATTTCCAGGTGAACGTCACCTCCGCGGTGAACCTTACGACGCCCATCACCCAGCTGCGCTACCACATCCAGGTCAAGCAGGTGTACGAACCGGAGCTCTCGCCGGTCCCCTCGCGGACAGGCTCCCCGGCGCAGGAAATCGTGTTCGACTTCACGATCCGCAACGCCGGGAACGGCCTCGACGCCCTGCTCATCGACGTGGTCAACCTCACGGACTGGCGCGTGTTCCTCTCGCCGCCGATCGGCGAGAAGCTCCTCCAGGTCAACGAGACGGCGGCGTTTCAGGCGACCGTGATCGTGCCGAAAGACCTCACCAAGGCGCAGGTGGGCTCCTACAGCCAACTCATCCGGATCACCTCGAAGTACGCGCAGCTCGACATCGGGTCGCACATCTACGTGGAGACGAACCTCACGGTCATCATCCTGCCGCGCGTCTCGTGCGCCCTCGACCCGCCCGAAAGCGACAAGGAGCTCAACCCGTACTCGTTCCCCAACTTCGTCGCGACGGCGAGTTTCCTCCTCTCGCTCGAGAACACTGGCAACGGCGGCGACGCCATCAGCATGAGTGCGCAGGCCCCGCCGGGGTTCAACGTGACGCTCTCGCCCGGCCACCTGCAGCTCACGCTGCTCGACACCAAGGCGGTGCTTGTTACGATCATCGCGCCCTCCGCGCTCCCGACGGGCGAGTACAGCGTCCGGATCATCGGCCGCTCCGACCTCAACGTGGCATCCAACTGCAGCTCGACCTACCGCCTCAACATCTTCCACTTGGACGCTGGCATCAGCAGCACGGTGCAGTCCACGATCCAAAACCCGGACCGCCCCACCGATGAGGTGACGCCCGTCGTCCTGCCTGACATCACACAGATCGAGGATTACTTTGTCAAATTCCGGGTGACCGTCCAGAACGTCGGCCAGCGCGCGATCGCCGCGGGGTCGCTCTCGCTCGTGGTCACGGACTACCTTGACTGCGCCGACCGGGACCCGGTCAACACGGAGGCGGCGAACACGTGCAATGAGCGCATCGTGTTCAACTGGACGAACCCGACGAACATCATCACCGGGGTCGGAGGCTCCGTCCCGGTGGAGTACACCTATTTCGCACCGGACTACCTCTGCTTTGACACGGACGTTTGCCGCCGGATCGACCCGCCGCCGCCGGTGAATGCGCACATCATCCGGTTCGCGCTTTCGATGGCGAACGAGGCCTTGAACCCGAACAACCAGGCGAATGTGACCGTGAAGGTGCTCCCGAAGGGCATCCTCGTCAAGGACATCCCCGCCGCGCCGTTCCCGATCCTGCCCGTGGCCGCGTTTGGAATCGTCGGCGGGTCGGTCGGGTTCGCGTTCTGGTACCGGTTTGTCCGCAAGCCCAAGGTGGACGAGGACCTGTACGCGTCGATCTACGGAGGCGCCGGCGCGCCCGCGGGGCAATCTCAGACGACCGCGCAGTACTTCGCCGAGGCGAAGCAGGAGCAGGCGCAGGCGCCCCAGCCGCAGGCGCAGGGCCTCAGCGACGAGCAGCTCGAAGAGGCGCGCCGCCTTTACGGGGACAACTACGGGCGGTAAGGCGCGCCGTTCAAGGATACCCGCCGGAGGCCACGGAGGGCTCCCCCCGCGCAAACTGCTCGACCACGATCAGGTCGAGCACCTCAAGGAACCGTTCGCGACCGTCGTGGGGGATGGTCGCCCCCGAGGCGACCGGGTGGCCGCCGCCGCGTCCGCCCACGGCGTCGGCGGCGCGCCGCGCGGCGATTGCAAAGTTGACGCCTCGGGCGGCCTGCGCGCGCGTGGCGCGCGTGGAGACCTTCCAGCCTCCCTCGGGCGTGGGCGTAAAGCTCACCACCGGGAACTTCGGGTCGAACAGGTAGATCGCCCCCAGCCCCGCAAGGGCGGCCGCGATGAGCGCGTTCTCCGTGTCGAAGAACTGGACGGCGCGCAGCTTCTTGGGCGGATTTGCAGCGAGCTTCAAGAGCCCCGCGCGCACCTGCATCCGGTACTCGTCGGCAATCTTGCGGGCCCGCTCGGCGGCCGTCGCGTCCCCAAGCGCGACGGCGATCGCGGTCGAGGGTTCGCCGCTGCGGCCGGCGGAGTTGATGAGCGCCTGGAGCTCCTTCGCCGTCATTGCGCTTCCGGTGAGCTCCACGCGCTGCGTGGTGACCTCTTCGGCGTACGCCGGCTCGATCCCCGCTTCGAGCAGCAGCGCCACGAGCCTCGAAGCGAGCGCCCGCTCGTGGGGCTCGTCGATCCCGCCGACCTTCGCCTCCGGCCGCACGCCGACCTCCCGCAGGAGAAGGCGCGCGGCCGCCTCGTCGCCGGTGATGCCCGGGAGGAAGGGGTCGTTCGACCTCACGAGCGCGTCGAGCATGTTCTCGCCGTCGAGGTTCAGGGCGGTGCGCACCGTGACGAACCCCCCGCGGGCCGCAGCATCCACAATGCGCGCGGCCGCGCCCCGGAAGCCCCCGACATGCTGGCGGTCGCCGATCGCGCCCGAGATGGCGAGCGGCACGAGGTCGAAGTTCCGCAGGTCGAGGGCGAGGGCGAACAGGAACGAGGTGGACGCGCCGCAAAGCTCGAGCGTGCCGTCCACCCCGTGCAGGTGGCCGTTGATCTGCAGGAAGCGCGGGTCGTCGCGGTTCGAGATCGGCACGTGGTGGTCAAGGATGACCACCGTCGTGCCCGCGTCGGCGATCGGCGCGAGGAGGTCCGCCTGGCCCGAGCCGAGGTCGGAGGTGATGAGCAAGGCGCTCCGTTCCGCGGCGAGCACATCGGCCAAGTCTTGGTCGAGCCCGCGCACCGCCGTGAGGTGGAAGCGCTTCCCCGCGCGCGAAAGCGCCCGCACGAGGATTCCGCCGGCCGAGAGCCCGTCGGCGTCCGAGTCGACGATCACGCGGATGGGGCCGGGGGAGGCGCGCACCGCCGCAGCTGCGGCCTCGATGCGGCGCGCAAACGGGCTCCCGACAAGTTCGTCGAGAGTGGCGTGCAGCGCCCCCGAGGGGACCGTCATGCGAGCCCCTACTCCACGATGAGCTTCGCGCTCGACAGCGAATAGCGCCAGGAGGCGGGCAGGCGGCCCTCGCGCTGGTAGTAGGTCGCGAGCCTTCGGATCTTCGCTTCGACATTCTGCAGCGAGTGCTTGTTGTGCAGGTCCTTGTCGTTGCGCTGGATGTGGCGGTCGAGGCTCACCGCCTTGCGGAGCAAGCTCATGAGGTCGTCGGGGACTTCGGGGGTGAGTTTGTTGGCCGCGAGCAACTCTTCGAGGCGCTTGCCGGTCGCAAGGCGCACCGACGGGACGGCGTGGAGGTCTCGGAGTTTGAGTCCGATCTGGGCGGCTTGGACGCCATCGCGGTGGTATTTCACGACGAGGTCTTCGACCTCTTTGCCAGAGATTGGCACCCATTCGGGGTTTTTCTTGGTAAGGGGGCGCTTGGAGGATGACTTTCCCTTCCCGCGCGTGTGGACTCGGGCCATTGTTTAGCCTCAGGGATTTGCGGGCTATGATCTCCTGATATAAGAACCTGCAGGGGCGCGAAGGGCGGGGAGCCAGCTAGTTGGAATCGGGTCCGGAATCAGGCCCGGCGCGCACCTCCGTAACGGGGGCGGCGGCCCCGAAGACGGTGGGTGCCTCGGCGGTGGGTGCGGGCGACTCTGCCGGCTGGGGCGCGGGAGAGTCAGGTGACGGCGAGGCGCTTTGCGTTGCCGCGGCCCGTTCGGCGGCGGCAGCCGCCTCCTCGCGCTGCGCGCGCTTCAGGCCCTCGATCTTGACCGCGGCAATTTGCTTGAGGCCCGGCACGCAGTCGTGGTTCGCGCGCATCTCTTCTCGCGTGATGAGCGTGGCCACCTTCCCATGGCAGTGGTCGATGAGGTCGCACCGGACGCACACGCGCGCGACCTCGTCGCGTACGCGCAGGATGAAGCGGCCGCGCTTCGCGTCGGCGCTGTCGGCGAAGGTCGAGCCGTCATCGACGACGATGTCGGTGTCCACATAGAGCCCGCCCGTCCGCTCGGCCGGGAAACGCCAGCGCTTCCACCCGCCCTTCAGATCCTCCGCCTTGATGAGCGGCACGCTCGTCGAGGGCGGAGCGCCCGGCCGCGACGCGGGGTCCTCGGCCGAAACGCGCCGCCGCGCGCCGCCCGTGCTCGGGATTACCGCCGGGGCCGGCACGCCGCCTGCGCTGCCGGTGGCCGGCGCGCCCGAGGCGGCCGCCGCCGCATGCGCGGCACTTGGCACCCACCACATGCGGACACCGAGCATGACGAGGACGAGGAGCGCGAAGGCGAGGAACGAGTAGCGGGAGATTTCCGTTTGGCCCGTGAATCCGAGGTCGCGCAGCCCGGCGTCGTTGTACAGCTGGAACATGAACAGCAGGTAGAGGAGGCAAAGCGCCGCGATGGCAAGCAGCGCAGCCGCGGCAAGGCGCCGGCGGCCGGGGGAGGCGGCAGCAGCGGGCGCTCCCATCGTGACACCGCTTTGGGGGAAGCGTGATTCCATCCGGCGGAGGCTATTTGAGAGTTTGGCCGCGCGGAGATTTCACGTGGGGCGCCGCCTCACGCTGAGGCCGCCGCAAGCTCGGCGGCACGCACGGTGTTGAAGAGCAGCATGGTAATCGTCATCGGCCCGACGCCGCCTGGCACCGGCGAGATGGCCGCGGCCTTTTTGGAAACGGGCTCGAAGTCCACGTCGCCCACCAGCCGGGTGCCGCCTGGCCTCGACGGGTCAAGGATGCGGTTGATCCCCACATCGATCACCACGACCCCGTCGCGGACCATGTCGGCCGTGAGCGCCTTTTCGCGGCCGGCGGCGACGATGACGATATCCGCCTCGCGCGTGAAGCGGCCGAGGTCCTTCGTGCCCGTGTGGCAGCAGGTGACCGTGGCGTTCGCGCCCTTCTGCTTCTGCACGAGGAGGTTCAGGAGCGGCTTGCCGACGATGTTCGACCGCCCCACCACCACCACGTGCTTGCCTTCCGGCGAGTGGCCCGAGCGCACGAGCATTTCCACGACGCCTTTCGGCGTGCAGGGGGCGAAGGTCTCCTCCCCAAGCGCCAGCTTTCCGACGTTGAACGGGTGGAAGCAGTCCACATCCTTCGCAGGGGAGATCGCCTCAAACACGCGCCGCGGGTCGATCTGCGGCGGGAGCGGCGACTGCACGAGGATGCCGTGGAAGCGCGGGTCGCCGTTCAGCTCGCGGACTTTGTCAAGGAGCGGGCGCTCCTGGGCCGACTCCGGCATGGTGATCGTCTCGTGGAAGAGCCCGACCTCATCGCAGGCTTTCCCTTTGTTCCGCACATAGACCTCCGAGGCCGGGTTCGTCCCCACGAGCACGGCCGCAAGACCCGGAGGGCGGCCGAGCTTCGCTTTCACGGCGGCGATCCGCGCGGGAAGCTCGGCCCGCATGGCCTTTGAGATATCGGTGCCCGAAATGATCTGCGCCGCCCCCGATTCCTCCTTGCCGCCCTCAAGCCCCCGCCGATAGAAAAGGCGTGCGGGACGCGCGCAAGTGTTTTGAGCGCCAGTGCCATCGCGGAACCCTGCAGGGGGGCGCCCAAGTGGCAAAGCCGATCCGCGTCGCGGTGCTCGTTTCGGGCTCGGGCACCAACCTCCAGTCGATCATCGACGCCGCCGAGGCGGGGAAGATCGATGCGAGGGTCGTGCTCGTGTTCTCCAACAAGCGCGACGCGCAGGCCCTCGAACGGGCGCGCAAGCACCGCATCCCCGCCGAGGTGCTGGAGGCGGGGTCGCTTGCCCGCGAGGAGTTCGACCGCCAGGCGATTCAAATTATCGATCGGGCGGCGCCCGACCTCGTTGTGCAGGCCGGGTACATGCGCATCGTGTCGAAGCCTTTCGTCGAACACTACTTCGACCGCCTCATCAACATCCACCCCGCGCTCCTCCCCGCGTTCCCGGGGATGCACGCACAGAAGCAGGCCCTCGACTTCGGCGCCCGGGTGACCGGGTGCACGACGCACTTCGTGCGCGTCGAGGTCGACGCGGGGCCCATCATCCTGCAGGAGGCGGTGCCGGTGCGGGACGACGACACGGTCGAGACCCTCGCGGCCCGGATCCTCGCGGAGGAACACAAGGTATTGACCCGGACGGTCCAGCTTTTCGCCGAAGGGAGGCTCAAGGTCGAAGGGCGAAAGGTCCGGATCCTGGCCGCCGGATAGCCCGAGCCGCGGTCACCGGATAACCGGCTGCACGGACCACGAGCGGGATGGGCGCCGCGGGCCACATCCCTTCCGCCCCGCGGCCAAGCGCTACAGACCGATCAGCCGCGGGACGTCGGCCACCGACTTCACGACCGCATCGGCCCTCGCGGGGTCGGCCCGCGCCCTGTCCCCATCATCGCGCACCACCCAAACCGTCCTCCAGCCGAGCTCCCTCGGAACTTCGATGTCCGCCTCGAAGAAGTCGCCCACGATCAGCATCGCTTCGGGCGGCACGCCCGCTTCCTCGCGGATCATATCGAAAATCCGCGGGTCCGGCTTGCGCAAGCCGAAGTCCTCACAGACGAAAATCCGCTGGAAGTAGGGGGCCACCCCCGTCACCTCCACCTCGCGGTGCTGCGACGCCGACGGGCCGTTCGTCACGAGGAACAGCGGGTGGCGAGCCTTCAGCCTCTTGAGGGCCGCTGCCGCCTCCGGGAACTGGCGCAGGTTAGCGTAGCGGGTCTCCGCGTAGAGAGAAGCGAGCTCCTCTGCAAAGCCGTCGGAGGGCAGCCCGAATTCGAGGCACAACGAGGCGAAGCGGCCGGCCGTTGGCGCCCACGCTCCCCTGCGAAGGTACGCGGTGTCTTCGGCCGCTGTGAGCTGCCGGTGCCGCTCAAGGAAATCACGGCGGTCGACGTGGTGCCTCGCCGACGCGATCCGCGCGAGCACGGCGTCCAGCCCCGCCGCCCGGGAGGCGGCGAAGTCGATGAGGGTCTGATCGAGGTCGAGCGCGATCGCACGGACAGTCCCGAAGGGCGCCACAAGGGTTGCGAGGCTTCGAGGGCGATAAAGGGCTTTGGAGGAAGGCTCCGGACCGCGTGGCCGCCGGTGCTCGCCCCCCGACGGCCGGCATGAGAGTGTAGCGATTTCCATCACGCTTGGATTAAATATGATGAATCGGGGTTCTCTCATCGAAGAGAGGCAGCTAGAATGACCGTTCGCATCACCGTCAGGGACCCCGACAGCGGCCACACCGTCGCCGTGGACGTCGAGGACAACACCGTGGTCGAGGAGGTCGTCGAATCGACGGCGAAGTACTGGGACAAGCCGAGCGGCGCGTATGTCGTGCGGCGCGGCAACACGATCCTCGCCGGCGCATCGAAGTTCGCGGACCTCAAACCGACAGCTGAGGATGTGCTGGAGCTCATTCCGGACCCGGAGGGGGGCTGAGCCCTCCCAAGACGAGGCGGGGAGCGGACGCTGCCCCGAGACTGATCTACATGCATTGGGCTTCGGTTAACGACGCTGGCTTCCGCGCGTTCCCGCGGCTCAGCATCGTCCAGAATCCGCGGCCGTCAGCCTAATCAGTCCCGCTCGAGGAACTCCTCGAGGACGATCCGGAATTTCTCGGGCTCCTCGAGCATCGGGAAGTGTCCGCTCCTCTCGAACACGGCGAGTTCCGACCCCGCGATGTTCTCCCGCATCGCCTCGGCCGCCGCGACTGCGACGATCGGGTCCTTTGCGCCCGCGATGATGAGCGCGGGCGCCTGGATGTGCCTGAGTTTGTCCTTGAGGTCGAGCATGCGGCCGTCCTTCGGGAGCGCATTGAACCGCTCAACGGCCACGTTCCACTTTTTGTCCTCGGCCCCACCGAAGGCCTCGCCGGCCATCGCCCGGTCGGCGAGCGAATTCACCATGATGTTGCGCGTGATGCGGAGCAGCTCTTCCCGGGTTGCAATCGGCGCCGTGGGCGCCGCGTCGCCAAGCACCGTTCGCCAGTTCCAGGCCTCGATCGTGCCGTCGCCGGGGGTCGTGGCGACCACGACGAGCCGCCGGACAAGTTCGGGGCGGTTGATCGCCACGCGCAGCGCCGCGCAGCCTCCGTGCGAGTGCCCGAACACCGCGGCGGGACGCATCTTGAGGCGCAGGAGCATCCCGGAGGCGTCGCTCGCGATTCCGCGGCTCCCGAGGTCTTCCTTGGCGCGCAACCCCGTCGATTGCCCGGTGCCGCTCGGGTCAAAGGTGAAGAAGCGCGCGAGGTCTGCGAACGGGCGCAGCAGGTTGAGGCCCATCTCTCCGGGCAGGCCCCACCCCGAAGGGCACACGAACACGGTGCCGCCGCGCCCGTGGACGTGGGTCTTCAGCGGCCGCTCGCGCACCTTGACAAAGGCCGGGATGTCCGAGAGGGCCGCGGGGGCGCGCGCCGGAGACCGCGGTGAACCCGCCGCTTTGTCCCCCAAGTCAAGAGGGTCGCGCTTTTCGGGCACGGCCCCTCACTTGCGCCGGCGCTCTTTGAGCTCGTAGAGGAACATCTCGTCCCACTTGACTTCGTGCTCGAGCTTGTGCTCGTTCAAGTAGTCGGAGATCAGGTTGGTCACCCGCACGATGTCCTCGTCGCGGGTCGACCGGTAGATGAACATCTCGATGAGCCCGTCGTCGCGCAGCGGGAAGAGCAGGCGCACCTTGTTGTTGCGGTTGTAGCCGGCGGGCTTCCGGTTTGCGGTGAGGTCCTCAAGGTCGTTGCGCACCAGCATGCGGTCGAAGAACTCCTCGTCCGAGAGCTGGGCGGTCTCTTGGAGGAACAGCTTGTACATCCCTTCGTAGCCGTCGAGCAGGTCTTTCCACTTCGTCCCCTTCTTGAAGAGGAAGTGACCAGAGCGCGGGCCCACGACGAAAACCTCGAGAGAGCCGAGCATTCGAAGTTGGTTATTTAACTCTTGACGTGCGCGTGCCAGATTCCCTCCGCGCGCGGGTCTTGCGGCTACGGCGGAGCCTTTGCGTTATATATCGCGCGCGGGGATGGGCGATGTGCGCCTTCTTCCGGCGGTGGGATGTGAGCGGGGATGGGCCTCTTCTCAAAGGGCGAGGACTCCATCCTCGAAGACTCGCAGGCGCTGATCGACAAAGCGCGGGGCGCACGCGCGGACAAAGCCGCGGCCGCGTTTGCGAAAGCGAGCGAGTACCTCGAGAAGCACGCCGCGCGGGTTGAACGCGACCGCCCGGGGCTTGCCGACCGGTATGTGGCCCTCGGCGAGGGCCTGATGCTGATCAAGGACCGCGCGGGTGCGCTCGCTTCGTGGAACCGCGCGCTCGACGCCCACGGCGCGCACCTCCCCGCCTTCCACGCGCTTGCAAAAGCCTTCGAGGACGCCGGCAACGCGGCGGAGGCGGTCAAGTACCACAACCGCGCGCTCGAGGCGAACCCTGCCGAGCCTCGGGCGCTCGAGGGGAAGGCGTCGTTCCTGCTACGCCGCCACGAGAACACGGGCGCCGCCGAGCTCTTCCGGAAACTCCACGAAATCCAGCCGGAGGAGATGAAGTGGGTCGCCGAACTGACCGAGCTCGAACCCGACCACGCCACCTGGTGGCTCTCGCGCGCAAAGATCGCGCACCGCCTGAAGCAGAGCGGCGACGCGATGACCTGGACGCAGAAGGCCGCGAAGCTCGCGCCGCAGGACCCGCTGCCGCGCGTGTACGAGTCGCTGCTCCTCGAGGAGGCAGGCGACCTCAAGGGATCTCTCAAAGTCGCCGACGAGGCGGTCGTGCTGGGGCCTTCGCACAAGGACGCGAACCTCCAGCGCGCCCGGCTCCTCTCGGCTCTCCACGAAGAGGCGCTTGCCCTTGAAGCGTGGCTCAAGCTCACGCGCCTTGCCGCTGAGGAGCCGAGGGGTTGGGTCGAAGCGGCCGACCTGCTTGCGAAAGTCGGCAAGGACGAGGAGGCGTCGATCCACTACGACCGCGCGTGCGAGTTGAAGCCCGGCGAGGCTGCGCTGTGGAATGCAAACGCGCAGGTCAAGGCCAAGCTTGGCAAGTTTTCCGAGGCCCTCAAGGCGCTGGAGGGAGCCGAGCGCGCGGGCGCCGCGGACGGCGCGCACCACAAGGCGAAGGCCCGAGTGCTGCTGAAGCTCTCGCGGTTCGACGCGGCCTTCGAGTCGGCCGGCCAGGCCTCTCGCGCAAGCCCCGGGGATGGGCAGGCCCTTGAGCTTGCCCTGGACTCCCTCGACGGGATCGAGCCTTCCCGGAGCGACGACTACCTGAAGGTCGCCGAATTGCTTCTTGCCGCCTTGCCCGACAGCGAGCGCGCGGCCGTGGAGAAAGCGCGCGCACTCTCGCAAAAAGGGCAGTGGCTCGAGTCGGCGGCGGCTGCCACCCTGGGGCTCACCCACCACACCACGTCGGTCGCGCTCTGGCGCCTCAAGGCGGCCGCGCACAAAGCGCGCGGGGAGCGCGAAGCTCTGGCCGAAGCCTGCGCGGCGATCCTCGAGGTCGACCCCAAAGACAAGGTCGCGGGCCTCGACCGCGCCGAGGCGCTCTTCGACCTCGCGCGCTTCCAGGACGCCCTCGAAGCCTACAACGGGCTCCTCATGGTTGACCCCGCCCACACCTTCGCCGCCTCCCGCCGCGGCGAGTCGCTGCAGCGGCTCTCGAGGCACCCCGAGGCCATCGAGGCGTTCGAAAAGGTGCTCGCGCGCGACCGCGAAAACGTGGCCGCCCACCGACTGAAGGCCGAGTCGCTCGCGGCGCTTGGGAAGCGGAGCGAGGCCGTCTCGGAGATGGACGTGGCCATCGGCTTCGACCCGAAGAACGTGAAGCTGTGGCTGTTCAAGGCCTCCTTGCACCAGCAGGGCGGCGAGTCGGATGCGGCGAAGCGTTGCCTCGCCAAGGCGCTCGAAGTCGAGCCCACGAATGCCGAGGCGCTCTCCCAGCGCGCGTCGCTCCTCCTGTCGAGGGGGCTTGCTGGCGATGCGCTTCCCGACCTCGACGCGCTCACGCGCGCGCACCCCGCCGGGGCCGACGGGTGGCTGCTCTTTGCCGAGGCCCTCGAAGCCGTCGGCCGGATCGACGATGCGCGCGCCGCCATCGCGCACGCCCTCGCCCTCAACGAGAAAGACCTCCCAGGGCTCCGCCAGGCCGGCGCGCTTGAACTGCGGGCGGGGCGGCCCAAGGAGGCGGCCGGACACCTCGAGCGGGCGGCCCTGCAGGACCCCGCGGACGCTCCGACGCTCCTTTTGCTTGGCGAAGCCCTGGAAGGGGCAGGCGCCCTGGAGAAGGCCCTCGAAGCGTACGCCAAGGCGCGCGCCGCCCTCCCCGACGACCGCGAGGTCGCGGGGCTCGTGAAAAATGTCCTGAGGCTCCTGCGGCGCGACGGCGACCTCGAGGTGCTGTGCCTCGAGCTCATCGGCCAGAACCTGAAGGACACCGACGCGCTCTTCGACCTCGCGGTCGCGAGGCGAAACCTCGGCCGCCACGAGGCCGCCCTTGAGGCCCTCGACAAGCTCCTTGCCATCGAGCCACACGACGTGAATGCGCTGAACGACCGGGGTTACGTCCTGTCGATCATGGGGCGCCACGCCGACGCAGTCGTGTACTTCTCCAAAGCGCTCGAGGTGAACCCGAAGGCCGAGCACGCGCTCGTAAACAAAGGGCTCGCGCTCCGCAAGCTTGGCGAGCACCGCGAGGCGCTCGCATGCTTTCGCGCCGCCTGCGACCTCAACGCGCGCGAGCCGTCGAACTGGAACCTGCTTGGCCTCTCGTACAGTGCGCTTGACATGAACACCAAGGCGATCGAGGCGTTTGACGAGGGGCTGAAGCTCGCGCCCACCGACGGGATGCTCCTCAACAACAAGGGGAAGGCGCTTGCTGACACGAGCGACAACGCCGCCGCGGTGAAAGCCTTCGAGGCGGCGGCGGCCGCGAACGGTGAGGACGCAAACGCCCACATGAACCTTGGCATCTGCCTCTACCGGCTAGGCCGGATCGACGAGGCGGAAGCGGCCCTCGAGCGCGCAAAGGTGCTGCGCCCCACGTCGGGCGAAGTCCTCTACAACCTCGGCCGCATCAGGATGGAGAAGCGCGACTTCGCAGGCGCCCTTGCGTCCTTCGACGCGATGGTGAAGGACGCGCCCGCCGACTCCGCCGCGTGGGAGAACCGCGGCATCTGCCTCGACAACCTCGACCGCTTCGAGGAGGCGATCGTGTCGTACGACCGGTCGCTTTCGATCAGCCCGGACAGCCCGAGGACCTGGAAAAACAAGGGGGTCGCGTACCGCTCGCTGAAGCGCTTCGATGACGCACTCCCCTGCTTCGACAAAGCCCACAAACTCGACCCTCAGGACGCCCGGGCCCTCGAGCTTCGCACCGAGTGCCAGGAAATTATCAAGGAGCGGGAGATCGAGCGCTACGCGCGCAAGGTTCTCGACTTCGAGTTTGCGCATGGCCGCAAGCCGTCGCGCGAGGAGGCTTTCAAGGTCGAGGGCGTCCCCATCCAGCACCTGGACGACGCGCTTGCGTACCTTGCCGCCGAGCCGAGGCTCGACCTGCTCGCGATCTCCCGGGAGGAGCTGCTCGACCTTGAGAAGGCTTCGGCCGCGGTGCTCAAGTTCAACGTGACCGCGGAGGCCGCGGCCCGCGGGGAGCCCATCAAGGTCACGCTCGCTCAACTCCTGCATCACTTCCCCGAAACCTCGATCCGGCGGGCCAAGAAGATCCTAAAGTACATGGCCGAGGTCGACCGGGTGAAGATCGACCCCAAGCGGACGGTGACGCCCGAGCTCGAGAAGTCCGTGAGCGAGGCGGTGGAGATTCCCCCCGACCGGCGCAACCTGCGCGAGGTCTCGGTCCGCCTTAACGCCGGAATCCTGCGGTCCAAGCGTGTGCTTCAGATCCTCGCCTCGCTCGAACGCGAGCTCGACATCCCCGCCCATGAGGTCACCATCCGATCGATCAAGGACGCGGGCTGGAGGGTCAACCAGGCCGAGGACGACCTCGCCGCGGAGGGCGAAGCCGGGCGCAAGCGGCGGCGCGTGCGCGAGGAGGAGCCCGAATTCGTGTTCGACGTCAAGGGCTCCGCACCCGTGCACGCCGCACCGAGCCTCGCGCGCGAGATGGCGAAATACCAGGGCGCCGTCGCGCCGGACGGCACCGCGGGGCCGCCCGCCCAGCGCCCGCGCACCTACTGCTCCGCCTGCAAGATCCGCGGCGCGTCGCACCGGCACAACGAGTGCGGCGAGTTTCTTTGCGACGTGTGCCTCGAGCGGTTCAACCAGGTTGAGCATGTCACGGCCGGAATCAAACTGCTGTGCCCCGTGTGCGAGCAGCCGATCCGCGACCTCGGCGAGGCGATCGCCAAGTGGGACAAGCTGTGAGGGCTACGCCACGGCGGGCTCACCTTCGACCAAGCGAAGGAAACTCACGACGATCGACGCCCCGTCCTTGAAGTCGAGCCGCCAAGCGTTCACGACCCGCGCCACCGGGGAGCTCCCGCCGCCGCCAAGGCGCAGCGGGTGGCGCAGCGGCCGCGGCTTCCCCGAGAGCAGCCGCCCCATCCCCTTCGCGACGTCCGCGAGGTCCTCGCCTTCGAGGAAGTCCTGCACATGCAGCGGCACGCCTGCCGTTGCGGCGCGCCCCAGGAGCGCGAGGAGTTCCGGCTCGGCCCAGACAATCTCGCCCGCCGTGTCGAGCGCGACGAGGTAGTCGTTCGACGAGGCGGCAAGCCCCTGCAAGAAAAAATCCGGCGCGCCTTTCAGAATTGTCCCACTCCCGCTGCCGGTTCTTCGGTCGCGACCCCTTCTTCAATTCCACCCTACGATTCCGCGCGGATGATTCGGCGCTTCGCGGGGAGCCGCGCATCCCCACTTCTCGCAATCTGGCTCGCTCAACGCTCGCCGGGATGCCTTATATAGGGGAAGCGCTTTTGCGAACTTCCCTGGTGCCGCGGATGACCACCATTTACGATGTACCGGCCGACAAGCTCATCGACGCGGCCGCACTGCGCCTGCAGCAAGTCGCCGAGATCAAGCCCCCCGAGTGGGCGTCCTTTGTCAAGACGGGAACGCACCGCGAAAAGCCCCCGGTTCGCAAGGACTGGTGGCATGTTCGCTCGGCCGCGCTCCTCCGGAAGGTCTACCTGCTCGGGCCGATCGGCACCGAGCGGCTCTCCGCGGAGTTCGGCGGCAACCGCGACGGCGGCTCGGCCCCCAAGCATCCGAGGAAAAGCTCGCGAAACGTCGTGCGCAAGTCCCTCCAGCAGCTCAAGGCTGCGGGCCTTGTCGCCGACGAGCCCAAGAACCACGGGAAGATCATCACCGCGAAGGGCCAGTCGTTCCTGGACAACACCGCGCACGACGTGATGAAGGATCTTGCGGCGAAGAACCCCGAACTCGCGAAATACTACTGAAGGCGCTTGGGTGCCGGACGTGTCCGAGGTCGTAAGCGATGTCGATGGAGGACCAGGAACTTGAGGCGATCCGTCGGCGCAAGCTTGCAGAGCTTGGCCAGCACCAGCAGGCCGCTCAAGCCCAGCAAGAGCAAAACGAAGCCGCCGAAGCCCAGCGCCAGAATGTCATGCGGGCGATCCTCACGCCCGGTGCCCGCGAGCGCTTGGGGCGCCTCAAGACCGCGTACCCCGACATCGCGGCGAGCGTCGAAGACCAGCTCCTCTCCCTCTATTCGTCGGGGCGGCTGCGCCAGCAGGTCGATGACGAGACGCTGAAACGCATCCTTGGCCAAGTCGTACCCCGCAAACGCGACATCAAAATCGAACGAAGGTGATGGCAATGGCAAACAAGAAACGGCACGCGAAGAAGATGAGGCTGCTCAAGAAAGTCAAGAGCAACCGGCGCGTCCCGGGCTGGGTCATGATCCGCACGAACCGAAGGTTTACCAACCACCCGAAGCGCCACTCGTGGCGCCGCTCGAAAGTGAAGCGTTGAGCCGGCGAGCGCAGAAAGAGCGGGGGGGAGACGCGCATGGCCAAGGACGACGTGGAGACGGACCAGAGGACCATCGCGGTGCCGCTCCGGCGCCTGCTCACCGGCGTGCCGCGCACCCACCGCGCGCCTTCCGCGATCCCTCGCGTGAAGCGCTTCGTGCTCCGGCACATCAAGCCGGAATGGCGCGACGCGATTTGGGACGAAGACCGCGGGCAGCACCGCGTTTGGATCGACGACTTCCTCAACAAGACGATTTGGTCGCGGGGCATCGAGCACGTTGGCGGGCCCGCTGAGTGGACGACGGGCGCCGAGGGCCAGAAGTCGCGCCTCGCGCGCCGCACCGCGTCGCGCTACGGGTCCGTGCTGAAGGTGAAGGCGCTCTTCGTCGAAGAGCCCGACGACGGCGGGGATGCGCGCCTTGAGGTTTACCTCTACGGCCACGACGACCTTGCCGAGGACAAGGAGTCCGCGGAAAAGTCTGCGAAGGCGGGCCAAGAGGACGAGGGGGCATCCGAGCCCGAAGTTGAGTCCAAGGCCACGCCGTCGAAGCCCGCCGCCAAGCCGCCCACCGCGGCCGGGGAAAAGCCCGCCAAGCCCGCGGAAGCGCCGAAAGAAGCCCCGAAAAAACCGGCCTCCACTTCCGCAGCCGCAAAGGGCGTGAAGCCCGCCGCACCGAATGCCGACGCCAAGAAGGCGCAGGCCAAGCCGAAGAAAGAGGGTGGCGACTGACCGCATGACGGCTGCGCCCCGACCGCGCGCGGGCACCCGCGCGCGCAGCGCGCGCTGCGGGGTGCCAACCCCGATTTCCCCTGCGCCCCGGTCCGTTTGAGGAGGTGCACCCCTTGCCGCTCCGCTCGATCGACCTCAATGGAGACCCTTTCCTCGGCGTGTTTGCCGAGGCGACCGAGGAGCGGCTCCTCCTGCCTCCGGGCGTATCCGATCAGGCCGCCCTGCGCCTTGAGGAGAGCCTTGCTGTTCCGCACGTCACCGTGACCGTCGGCGGCACCCGCGTGATCGGGACGCTGATCGCCGCGAATTCGAAAGGCGCGGTCGTCGGGAGCATCGCCCTCGAGGAGGAGCTGCGCGTGCTGCGCAACGCCGGGCTCGAGGTGTTCCCGCTCTCCGGCCGCTTCAACGCCGCGGGCAACGTCATCCTCGTGAGCGAGCGGGCCGCGCTCGTCCACCCGCGCCTTGGCAAGGCCGAGGTGCAGGGCATCGCGAACGCGCTTGGCGTGGAGGTCGAGAAAGGCACCGTCGCCGGCCTTTACACGGTCGGCTCTGCGGCGGTCGTGACGCCCAAGGGCATCCTCACGCACCCCAAGGTCGACGACGAGGAGATCGAGCAGCTAAAAAGCCTGTTTCACCTCGACGTCGGGATCGGCACGGTGAACTACGGCTCGCCAATGATCGGCTCGGGGGTCATCGCGAACTCGAAGGGGGCGTGCTTCGGCTCGTCATCGACCGGCATTGAACAGGGCCGCGTGGCTGAGGCGCTTGGCTTCATCTGAAGCGCGCCGTGCCGCTGTTCAACCATTCTGTCTTAAGGCCCGCATAGGTTGCGGGCTTGGGGGGAAGACCATCGCCGAGCCTCGCCACGACGAGGGGTCGTTTGCAGGGGCGGGCGGCGCCAAGCTCTACGAGCAGGCGTGG
>Ga0247727_10009837_pt1 | contig 17128 bp, 18 predicted proteins | sample WisWelCaveWW1625_FD_202498 | JGI IMG/M metagenome (GOLD analysis project Ga0247727, IMG submission 202498) | Biofilm microbial communities from Wishing Well Cave, Virginia, United States - WW16-25 | ecosystem: Environmental > Aquatic > Deep subsurface > Groundwater > Cave microbial mat | place...
GACAGGTGCGCGTCGTAGCTCGTCTGGATGTATTCGAACAGCTCCGGACTGTAGAGCGTCGAGTGCACCACCGTGAAGTTGTCGCAGTACTCCACGAGCTTCAGGCTCCGGATGAAGTTCTTGTACGGCTCGCTGAGGATGTTGCGCGTCCAGATGGCGCTCTCCCGCGCGTACGTGTTGAAGAAGTCGATGAGCTTGTCGACGGCCGCGAAGTCGTGGTTCCCCGCCACCACGATCGCGCCGAGCTTGCGGACCTTGTCGATCACCTCGACCGGGTTGGCGCCGTAGCCGACCAGGTCGCCGACCGAGACGTACTTCTCGACCCCGGCCTTCTCCATCTCCTCGAGCACGCCGGTGAGCGCCTCGAGGTTGCCGTGGATGTCGCCCAGGATCCCGTATTTCACGTCGGTCTGCAGCTCGGTGAGCCCCCCTAACGGATCTCGCGCCGCTCGAACAGAGAACACGACACCAGGAAAACGATGGTCGTGTAGAGCGCCGCGTGCAGGAACGCTAGAGCCAGGTAGCCCGGGGAAATGATGCTACCTTCGCTGAAATGGGTTTGCAAGTTGAAGTACCCGAGGTTTGGCATGAGGTAGTAGATGCCGCGCCCGATGCCGCTCGGGATGGCCCGTCCGCCTGATTCGACGCTCGAGAGGAGGTAGCTCGCCAGGTTGCCGAGGACGAACGCGAGCGCCGTGCCCGAGACGGAGACGACCGGCGGGAGGAACGCGGAGAAGGAGACGCAGATCGACCCGAGCAGCGCGATCTGGAGGAACGAGAGGAAGAAGCCTTCGATGATGATGACGCCGTTCTCGCGCATGAACGCGCCGAGGATCGTCCAGACGCTGGACGACTTGAACGAGGACGACCCCATCCACAGCACGTCGGCGTGCCCGCGATTGCCCGAGGCGAAGGTGGCGGCGACAATCAGGAGCACGACGCCCGCCACGTAGAGCACGAACGAGACGCGGCGCGCCGCGTCCGACTCCCGCCGGACGGCGCGGACGGTCGCGACGATCGCGCCGACGATGAGGAGCAGTCCCGAGCAGAGGCAGAGCCAGGCGTAGTCGGGCTCGCAGCCGAAGATCTCGCCGCGCGCCATCCACCAGAGCGTGAAGAAGAGGACGCCGGCGAGCGTGAGGACGCCCATGAAGACGGCGCCGAGCAGGCCGAGGTACTTCCCCAGCAGGAACGCGCTGCGCGTGACGGGCTTCGCCAGGAGCGTGATGGCGGTGCGGTCCTCGAGTTCGCTGGTGACGACGATTGGCGCGAGGATGACAAAGATGAGAAAGCCGTAGAGGGAGAGCGAGGCGACGCCCATCTCGCGGACCATGTTGGCTTCCTGGTTGAAGGTGAAGAGCGTCAGGAAGTGCGAGGAGTAGACGAGGACGGAGAAGACCGCCATCAGGATGTAGTAGAGCGGGCGGCGCGCGGTGTCGCTGTAGGTCGCCCAGGCGATGGTCCAGACGTTGCGCATTTTTTATGGGCCTACTGTTCTGCTTCAATAATACACTGAACGGGACGGCCCGCGCCGCCGAAATCCGCACCGCCCGCCAAGTATTTCGACTCGCGACGCCAATGCGCCGCTCCCTCCCTGCAGGTTATAAGTTATAATTTCCGCCAGAGAGAGGGTTTTCGCATGAAGGACCGCAAGCTCGGTCAGGGTCTCGACGCACTTCTCGGCGGATCGGAACCGCCCATCCCCGTTGCCGCTCCCCCGCCCAAGGGCGTGAGCGAACTTCTCGTCACCGAGATCCGGCCCAACCCGATGCAGCCCCGCACCACCTTTGACGATGACGAGCTCAAGTCGCTCGCCCAGAGCATCCAGTCATCGGGCCTCATCCAGCCTGTCGTCGTGCGACGCTCCACCGCCGGCTACGAACTGGTCGCCGGCGAACGCCGCCTCCGCGCCGCGAAGCTCGCAGGGCTTGTCACCATCCCCGCCGTCATCCGTGAATTCGACGACAAGCAGATGCTCCTCCTCGCCCTCGTCGAAAACGTCCAGCGGCGCGACCTCAATCCGATCGAGAAAGCAAGAGCGCTCCGCCAGCTGATGCAAGTCAACGGCTGGACCCAGGATCAGGCCGCCGAAGCGGTCGCCCTCGGACGCCCCACGGTCGCCAACTTCATCCGCCTCCTCGAGTTGCCAGCCGAAATCCAGGAGGCTGTTTCACGTGGAACGATCTCGATGGGCCACGCACGCGCCCTCCTCATGACCTCCAACGTCGCCCTTCAGCGGCAAATGCTCAGGCGGATCATCAGCGACGATCTCTCTGTGCGCGTCGTCGAAAAGGACCTCTCCGCCACTTCTCCGAAATCGAGGGTGCGGGCCAAGAAGGACGCGAACCTTCTGGACCTCGAGCAGAAATTCACGCAGTTCTTCGGGACTCGCTGCGAAATCGTCTCCGGAAAGAAGGGCGGTCAGATCGTGATCAACTGGTACTCGAACGACCAGTTCAATGCCCTGATGAGAAAGCTCGGGATTTAGACCTGCCCCCCCGGCCCCCCCTGAATCCGGCGCTTCGTCGTGGTTGGCTCGTACCTCAGCAGCTTGAGTCGAGGCAGTGCATCCTCGAAGATCCGGTGGTGCTTTTCGGCATCGTCGACTTCCGAGTCATCCTTCCAAGACCGGGCGAGGAAGACATCGTACGGAAAGACGTCATGAGCGTACTTCCCGACGGCACGGAAGAAGCCGTCGGTCTGAATCTCCAGCCACCCCACACGCGTGAAGACGAACGTCTGGAACTGACCGCGGCCTGGGTCGAAGATCTTCACTGCCAGCGCGGGATGCTCTGACCCGTCAGCGAACTTGCAGACAGCGGAGAAGACGCCAATATCCCCCTGCTTGAAGCTGTCGGCCTCGCTCACCAGGGGGTTGGGCATGTCTTCTTCGGAGTTATAGGTCGCCGTCCAGTTCTTTCCGGTGAACACGTCCGGCAAGAGGATGTCCTTCAGCCTCATCACGCCCTCCCTTGAGTCCGTTCCACGTGGAACGCCGACGGGCACAGGTCACTCATGCGGCAGTCGGCGCAGCGAGGTCGTCGCGCGATGCAGACCTTGCGGCCGTGCCAGATCAGATTATGCGAGAAGTCGATCCATTCGTCCCGCGGCAGTTGCTTCATCAGGTCAACTTCGATTCTCTTGGGCTCCTCATGCCGCGTCAATCCGAGAAGCCCCGCGATCCGCCGGACATGCGTATCAACTACGACACCGCTCGCCTGATTGAACCACGTCCCAAGAACCACGTTGGCGGTCTTTCTAGCGACTCCCGGCAGCTCCAGTAGCTCCTTCATGGTTGACGGAACCTGGCCCTGAAACTTCTCCACCAGTACCCGTGCCATGGAGCGAAGGTTCCTGGCCTTGTTGCGAAAGAACCCCGTCGATCGAATGATCCGCTGGAGGTCCGTCAGCCTTGCCTTCGCTAACTCATTTGCGCCCTTGTACTTGCGAAACAACATCGGCGTGACTTGATTCACACGGACATCGGTGCACTGGGCCGACAGGATGGTTGCGACCAGGAGCTGGAATGCGCTGCTGTGCGCAAGCGCGCACCTGGAATCCGGGTAAAGCGACCTTAGACGACGCGCGACTTCCATCGCCTTGGTTTCCGTCAGTGTCAGGCTCATTAGTTTTGGCGGAGAAGTTTTCGAACTTGTGACAATGGACGAGTGTTCAGCACGTCGGCTTTGGTCAACCCCGCCCGACGAGCTGTATGAATCCCGAACTCGACATCCTCAAGCCCCTTTGGACTATGTGCATCGGGGTTGATGCTGGTCATCACGCCCTTCTCGCGCAGCAGCCTGGCATGCGCAGCATCGAGATCGATCCGATGAGGGTTGGCATTCAGCTCGATGATCCGATTCGCCTTGAACGCGCGGTCGATGACTTTTTCGAGGTTGATATCGAACCCATCGCGGTCAAGCAGGAGGCGGCCGGTCGGATGGCCAATAATTCTTAAGTATTTGTTATCCAATGCTTTACAAACTCTATCGGTCATTTCCGCTTCGCTCATGTCGAAGTCGGAATGAACCGAGCCTATGACAAAATCGAGCTCCTTGAGCATCGATTCCCCTAGGTCAAGGGCACCATCTCGCAGGATGTCAACTTCCATCCCCTTCAATATACTGAAATTATTGAACTTCGCGTTGAGGCTGTCAATCTCGTCAATCTGCTGCTGCAGTCGACGCTCGTCCAAGCCGTTGGCGTAAGCAGCGCTCTTGCTGTGATCACTCACCCCCATATAGCTCCAGCCCAACGACTGAGCCTTCTCCGCCATCGCCTTGGATCGTCGCCGTTCCATCGCTCCATGTAGAGTGGATGTGGAACGCTCCGGTCAGGTCACCGGGCTCAATCAGCCCGTCGAATGCTCCCGTCTCCGCGATCCCTATCTCATCCCTTCCTTCTCTCAGCTCAGGTGGCACAAATTTTAGGCCTAGATGCTCATATAACTCATCCTCTGTGCCACATGCCAGCGGCTTATCGTCCTTGAAAATGCCATACTCGTTCACTAGGAACCCCATCTTTACAGCTCTCGTGCGCAGGAGCACATTGTGCTCCTTACTGCCTGTAAAGTAAGCAAGAGCAGGAGCAAATTCATCATCCTTTACGACTCTCAAGTCGACTTGGAGTCCCGATTTCAGTCGGATACTCGTCTTAGTTGGACCCGATCCGATGACGGAGTCTATCCCACTCGCCTTCATAAAATGATCCATGACCTCGAGCGGAGCACGCGAAGTGCAGAGAATGTCAACGTCTCTAACCACTTCCTTCCACCGTCGCGTGCTCCCCGCTACTTCAATCCGTCCTATCTTGCCAGACTTCTTGAGGTAGCTGACCAGACTTCGTGCCACTGGTATGACATCACCGAGCCTGAATCGCCCGGTGGTCGTCGATAGCAGCTTGATCCCTTCCAGTATCTTCGCCTGGCTCTTCTCACCGAACCCACCAATCAATGCCACCTTCCCGTCGTGGCACGCTAGCTCAAGCTCCCGGACCGATTTCACGCCGAGGGAGTCGAAGAGGATTTTGGCTTTCTTGGGTCCAAGCGATGGAACTCGCAGCAACTCCAAAAGTCCCGCAGGGATGGTCTTCTTCAACTCTTCGAAGTAGATCATCCTCCCTGTCTGAACCAGCTCGCCGACCTTCTTTACCAGCGCCTCGCCAAAGCCCTGGATCTCTCCGAGCTTCCCCTCCTTCACGAGCGTCAGGAGCGGTGTCCCCATGCCCTCTACCGTACGGGCCGCGTTTTGGTAGGCGCGCACCTTGAACGCGTTCTCCCCCTGCACCTGGAGAATCTGCGCAATGGTGTCGAGCACCTCGGCCACGCTCTTGTTGTCCATCACTTGGGTTTGAATCTTTCGTGGCAGTGGGCGCACCCCGCATCGATCAGCTTCACGTTGGCCGGCGGGTCGCTCCATGAATCCGACTGGAGCCGTTCAAGAAGCGCGAGGTAGGGCTTGAACTCGCCGTCGAGCATGGCCTGTTCGTCGCGATTCGATTTGAATCGCGTCGCGGCTGCCTCGCGGGCGACACCGAGAAGGCGCGCGGTTCGCGAGCGGAGCGCCGTCGGATCAACCGCCTTCTGCGCCTGCTCGGTGAGCCCATCGTACTGGTGCATCTGCGCTTCCATCAGTTCGGTGAAGCGCTTCGGGGCAGAGGAGTTGTCGCTGCACGCGGCAGCGGGCGACACCGCGATCGTCAGAGCGAGGAGTCGCATCATCGTGATCGCGCATCTTAGCACAAGAGTTCAAGTCTCCGCGCCATTCTGCCGATGAGGAGAGTGAGGTGAGCTCCGTCTTCACGCGGATCATCGCCGGCGAGCTGCCCGCGCGCTTCGTCTGGAAGGACGACCGCTGTGTCGCCTTCCTTTCCGCGCGGCCGCTCAAGCCCGGCCACACGCTCGTCGTCCCGCGCGACGAGATCGATCATTGGATCGATCTTCCGCCTCCGCTCCTGCACCACCTTTGGAGCGCGTCGCAATCGATCGCCAGGGCAATCCAGGCGGGCTTCAACCCCGTCAAGGTCGGCGTCATGGTCGCCGGACTCGAAGTCCGTCACGTCCACATCCACCTTCTGCCGATCACCGGGCTGGGGGACTTGAACTTCGACAAGCAGGATCCGAATCCCGACCCCGCGATGATGGACCGCGCGGCGGAGACGATTCGGGCCGCGCTCAAACCGAGTCGATAGCCGTCCGCAAGCTTCGCACGAACCGCTCCACGTCGCGTGGATTCTTCGCGCGTTTCAGGAGCGCGCTGCCGACGATGATCCCGTCGGCAACCCTGGCGACATCCCGCGCCTGCTCCGGCGTCGAGATGCCGAAGCCGACGCAGAGCGGCCGTTTCGTGAACCTGCGCACGCGCTTCACGAACGCGCCGAGGTCCGACGCCAACGCGCTCCGCGCGCCGGTCACGCCGCGAAGGCTCACAAGATAGATGAAGTCACTGCTCAGCTTGTCGATGAGCTTGATCCGCGCGCCGGTGCAGGTCGGCGAGCAGAGATAGATCAGCGGCACGCCGGCCATCCTTGCCGCCGCGGCCGCGTCGCGCGACTCCTCCGGCGGCAGGTCGGGGATGATCACGCCCTTCAGCCCCGCCCGCATCGCGCGATTGAAGAAGCGGGGGAGGATGAACTGGATCACCGGGTTGTAGTAGGTCATGAAGAGCAGCGGCGCGTCCTTGAACGTCGCCGCGATCTCGAACGCATCGAGCATCGTCGTCCCGTTGAGAAGCGCGACGCGGCTCGTCTCCTGGATCACCGGCCCGTCGGCGAGCGGATCGCTCCAGGGGATGCCGAGCTCGATCGCATCGGCGCCGCCGGCCGCGCACGCCTTGAGCAGGTCGAGCGTCTTCGACTTGGACGGATAACCGCACGTCACGAACGGAATCAGCAGCTTTCTAGTCACGGATGTTCCTGGACAATGCCGATATCCTTGTCACCGCGTCCGCTCACATTGACGACGAGGATCTGCCCCTTCTTCATCGTTGGAGCAAGCGTCTCCGCATGGGCGATGGCGTGTGCACTCTCCAACGCCGGAATGATGCCCTGCTCGCGGCTGAACCGATGGAACGCCGCCAGCGCCTCCCTGTCCGTGATCGCCACGTACTCCGCCCGCCCCTGGTCCTTGAGATGCGAATGCTCCGGCCCGACGCCGGGGTAGTCGAGCCCGGCCGAAACCGAGTGCGTCTCCGCCACCTGGCCGAACTCGTCCTGCAGCAGGTAGCTCATCGAGCCATGCAGCACGCCTGGCCGGCCGCCGGAGAGCGACGCCGAGTGCCTGCCCGTCTTCAACCCGAGTCCGCCTGCCTCGACGCCGATCAGCCGCGTCGTCTTCTCCCTGATGAACTCATGGAAGATGCCGATCGCGTTCGATCCGCCGCCGACGCAGGCGACAATCGCGTCGGGCTTCCGCGGCGCGAGCTGCCGGCGAACCTCGCGGCCGATCACCGACTGGAAATCGCGCACCATGGCGGGGTAGGGGTGCGGCCCCACGACGGACCCGATGATGTAGTGCGTCGAGTCGACGTTCGTGACCCAGTCGCGGATCGCCTCGTTGCAGGCGTCCTTCAGCGTCTTCGTCCCGCTCGTGACGGGAACGAGCTCTGCACCGAGCAGCTTCATGCGATAGACATTCAGTGACTGGCGCCGGCAGTCCTCCTCGCCCATGTAGACGACGCAGTCGAGCCCGAAGAGCGCGCAGCCCGTCGCCGTCGCGACACCGTGCTGGCCCGCGCCTGTCTCGGCGATGATCCGCTTCTTGCCGAGGCGCCGCGCGATGAGGATCTGCCCGAGCACGTTGTTCAGCTTGTGGCTGCCGGTGTGATTCAGATCCTCGCGCTTGAGCCAGATCTCCGGACGGCCGATCCGTTTCGTCCACCGTTCGGCGAAGGTGAGCGGCGTCGGCCGCCCGGCGAACGTCCGCGCGAGGTGGTCGAATTCCGCCTTGAAGGTCTTGTCGCGCCGCGCCGCCTTCCACGCCTTCTCGAGCTCGTCGAGGTTCGACATCAGCGTATCGGGGACAAACTTGCCGCCGTACACGCCGAATTTGCCGTTTCGATCCGGGAGGTTCATGAGATGGGTCCGTTGGTTGAGATGTCGGGACGATGAACCTGGAGCGCGGAACCTAGAGCCATCGCCAGTTCATCAGCGCACCCTGACCTTGATGCGCTCGGTGTCGTGATGCGCGAGCTTGCACGCCTGGATGAAGGCGCGCACTTTCACCCGGTCCTTGCGGCCGGGGACGATTTCGGTGAACGAGCAGACGTCGATGGCCCACGGGCGGAGCCGGCGGACGACTTCGTGCGCGCTCTCAGGCGTCAGTCGGCCGGACGCCATCACGCGGCCGTACTTCTTGGCCACCGCGGCCCAGTCGAGGTCGATCCGCGCCCGCTCGCGGTCGCCCTTCGGGACGTCGAGCAGGAACGCGAAGACGTCGAACTTCCGCAGGGTGTCGAGCGAGCCGTCGGTGAAGCTTGTGAAGGTCTTGAAGATATTGACGCCCAACGACGTCGCGAAGTCGGGGCTCTCGGAGCCGTGCAGCTGCGCGGAGCTGAGGCCGGTCTCCTTCAGTATCGACTTGACCTCCGCGAGCGGCTGGTCCTGGAAGACGCCGACCGCCTCGCAGGTGCGGGGGAGCCGGCGGAGGATTTCCTTCGCGGTCGCCACGTCGACGCGGCGGGGGCTGCGGGCGAAGATCAGGCCGATGAAGTCGGCGCCCTCTTCGGCGGCAGCGACGGCGTCGGCCTGGGTCGTGACCCCGCAGATCTTGATTTTCAAAGGAGCCTCTGAGAGAAGCAGTGCGATTCACTACAAGTATAGGCCGGGAAAAGCCCCAGTTCAACGCGGTTTCGCCAGCCACGCCTTGATTGCCTCGTGGCTCGAGAGGAAGGCGAGATCGTCCCATGGCACGGTGTTTCGCTCGATCAGCTTGAGATCGATGGCGTCGTCGCCGGCGACCGGCGTGCCGCCGGTGACCATCGCGTGGTACGCGACGACAACGACGTGGACGCCGTACGCGCTCGGGTAGGAGTAGGTGCCCAGGTGGCCGACGATCTCGACGTCGACTCCCGCCTCCTCGCGCGTCTCCCGGCGCGCGGCCTCCTCGAGGGTCTCGTCCATTTCGACGAAGCCGCACGGGAACGACCAGAAGCCCTTGCGCGGCTCGACGTTGCGTTTGATGAGGACGATCTTGCCGCCGATTTCCGCGATGGTGCCGGCCGCGACTTTCGGCTGGAGGTAGTGCACGTGATGGCACAACGGGCATACGCGCCGCTCGCGGCTGTCGCCATCGGGCACCTTCGAGGCGAGCTTCGCGCCGCAGCGCTCGCAGAAGTTGGGCGGTTGAACGGGCTGCATTACTTCTGAGTATAAGCGGCCCACTCCTCCAGTTTGCGCGCCGCGCGTCCATCGTCGATCACCGCCGCCGCGAACGCGACGCCCTCCCTGGGCGACGTCACCTTGTCGGCGGCCACGAACGCGAACGCAGCGGCGATCACGACCCCGTCACGGTAGGCCGACTTCTCGCGCTTCAGGACGCTCCGGACGATTTCGACGTTCCGAGCGGGTGTGTCGCCGACGAGGTCGCTGAGCTTCGACTTCTTGAAGCCGAGCGGCTTCGGGTCGATCGTGAGCGTCGTGATCTTCCCCTTCGACAGCCTGGCGGCCTTCGTCGGCCCGAGAAGCGAGATCTCATCGAGTCCGCCGGCGCCGTGGAAGGTGAAGGCGCTGCGGGAGCCGAGCGCCTTGAGAACCTCGGCGAACGGGCGGACGTAAACGTCGCTGAAGATGCCGATCGTCTGCGTGTCGGCGAAGGCGGGGTTCGTGAGCGGGCCGAGCGCGTTGAAGATCGTGCGAAAGCCAAGCTCCTTGCGGACGGGCCCCGCATGCTTCATCGCGGGGTGAAGCGCGGGCGCGTGGAGGTAAGCGATGCCGATGTCGCGCAGGCCTGATTCGAGCCTCTCTTTCGGGAGCTCGATCTTCACGCCGAGCATCTCGAGAAGGTCGGCCGAGCCGCACTTCGAACTCGCGGCGCGGTTGCCGTGCTTGGCGACGGTGACGCCGCCCGCGGCGACGACGATCGCCGCGACGGTGGAGAAGTTGAAGGTGCCCCTGGCATCGCCCCCGGTGCCGCAGGTGTCGAGGACGGGCCCGGCGGTTGGCGCCGCGATGCCAACGACGCGCTGGCGCATGGCGCGGCAGCAGCCCGTGATCTCCTCGACGGTCTCGCCCTTCATGCGGAGCGCCGTCGCGAAAGCGGCGATCTGCGCCTGCGTCGCCGCGCCGTCCATGATCTCGCCCATCGCCGCGGCGGCTTCGTCGGCGGCGAGGTCCTCGCGGGCAACGAGGCGGGGGAGGAGTTCCTTGAGCATCGGGGCGACAGGATAGAAGAGGAACGCGAGAGAAGGGAAGGGGGATCAGCGCTTTGGGGTCTTGATCTCCTCAGGCGTCGGCCTCCGGATCAGCCATCCATCGCCGATCCAGCGCAGCGACGACCCCTTGCGGCCGGCCAGCATCCAGAGCGCGTTGCGCGCGATGGCTTCGTCGCGGTCGCCCGCGGCCGCCGCAAGCGACTTGGCATCGAGTCCGGCGTAGCCCGCTGCCTTGAGCTGGGCGAGAAAGCGGTCGTCGAACGTCGTCGACCGCCAGGCGCGGCCGCGCTCGAGGACCTCGAGGACGAAGGCCGCGTGAGCCGCCGTGTAGGCGCGCGAATCGGGAATCACGGGCCGCGCGCCGCCGAGCATCCGCCACACGGGGATGAGCCGGTCGATCCGCGCGACACGCTCCGCGCTCGAGGGAGCGTTCCAGATGGCGTCGACCAGGGCGTCGAGCGCCTCCGGCCTGCGCTGTTCGGCCAGCAGGGCCGCCCGGCTCCCGGGAGGATCGTCCGTCTCCGGGTTCACCGCGTTGTCGAGCGCCAGCCGCGCGATGTCGGCGAGCACGCCCTTGGTTCGGGTGATGATGCGCTCCAGCCTTGGCCCTGCGTCGGCGCGCCCCGCAAGGGCCGAGACGGCGGCGGCGCGGTCGGAGAGCGACCGGCGCTCCTCGACCGCCGCGGCCTCGACGAGGTCGCCTGCCTCTTTCGCCGGATGAAGTCCGAGCGCGGCGACGAACGGCGCGAACGACGCGGGCTGCCCAAGTCCGACGCGGAGGGCGATGAGCGACTTCTCACCGAGCGCGCAGCGCGAGAGCGCGTCGAGCCAGGCATCGTCGCCAGCCAGCCCGCGATCGACGCGACCCGCGATGAAAGCGCCCGCGCCGTCCGTACCGGCGCGGCCTGCCGCCGCGGCCACTGCACGCGCCACGTCGGGGCGGTCCTGACGAATCGACGCGAGGATCGCGATCAGCGTTTCATCCCCCTTCACGCCGAGCGCGCCGAGCACGAGCTCCAGCGTCGTCGGCACGCGGTCGTCGATCGCGATCGGCGAGTCGTTGAGATGCTGTTTGAGGAGGGCGATGGCCTTGTCGCCGCCGGTGCGCGCCAGGGCGCGGAGCAGCAGGAGGCGCCCGTCTCCTCCGAGGTGGCCGGCGAAAAGCGCCTCGAGCTTCCCGGCGTCCGCCGGATCGAAGCCTCCCTCGAGCGCGAGGAGCGCCGTCGTCTGCTCGCGGGCGTCGTCGGGGAAGCTGTCGATCAGTGCACGCGCGTGCTCGCGCTTTCCGGCCTTCACGAGCAGCGCGCGAATCGAGGCGGGGCACGGCGTGGTCTTCAGGGTCTCTTCCAGCGCGGCAGCATCGGCAGGGCGCACGAAGGGGAGCAGACGCTGCGCGAGGTGCGGCACCTCCGCTGCGGGCGCACCGGCGAGCTCGCGGAGCGCGGACGGGAGCGCTTCGACGCCCTTGAAGACGAGCAGGGCCCCGGCACAGCGGGCACGGATCGCGCCGCTCCTGTTCGCGAGACCCTTGGTGGCAAAATCGCGGAGCGCCGGATGGGGCCGGACTCGGAGCGCGATGGAGACGGCCTCCTCCGGACATTTCATCTCGGCGAGAAAGGGGGCCAGCTCCGGGCGCTGGAGCGCGTGGTAGTGGACCTGGTCTCTGCACGCGGCGGCGATCGCCGGATCCTCGTGCACGGTCGATCGCGCGTAGAAGAGCACCAGCGCATCGCCCTTGAGCGCGAACCGGATCATCTCGAACGCCGAGGCGGCGTCGTCGCCCGCCGTCATGAAGCGTTCCTCGATCGCCTGCAGGCCGGCGACTGGATCGCACGCGAGGAGCGCGTTCATGACCTCGGTCGCGTGCACCCCCTTGGCCAGGAGCGTCTTGAGCGGCGCAATCGCCCCCGGGTCGGGCGCCGTAAGCGCCATCGCCATGACCGCCTGGAGATGCGGATTGTCAGCGCGGAGCGCGGCCAGGGCACTCTTCGGCCACGAGCGGAGCTTCGCGAGAATCGGACCGGCCGTGCCCTGCTCGCAGAGCTCCGCGACGAGCTCCTCGTCAATGGCAACGGCGCGCCGTGATTTCCAGACGTCGGCGGTGCATTCTGCGGCGGGGAGAAGGACGATGTTGACGGGCGCAAGGGCGTCCGCCAGCTCCGCGCCGCCGTTCTTCGAAAGACCGAGGAGATGCTCGTTGATCTTCTTCAGCGTGCGGCCGCGCTTGACGGCGCGTTCGGCGGCGGGCCGTTCAGGGCCGTTGTTGTCCGACGCGACCGCCACGAAGTCGGGCACGTCGTAGGGCGAGAGGCGGCCCGCTGCTTCAATGCAGGCAACCCGAAGCGCCGGATTCGCCTGGTAGAGGGCCTCAAGCGCCGGAAGGTCTTCCTCGCCGCCCAACGCCGCGATCGCCCGGATTTGATCTGCCGGAGCGGGAAAGGCATCGTGCACCGGCTTCAGCCAGGCGCGATCCCCGGAGGCGAACAGCGCGTCGCGCGCGGCGGCGGCAAGCGCGGGAGTCGCCAGGAAGCCACGCACCAGCGGCATCAGTTCCTTCGCCTTGAGCGCGCCGGCCGCGCGAATCGCGGCAGGTGTCAGGGCCCCGGCTCTATCGAGTGCCGACTTCACCTCCGCGAGGCCCGCGGGATCGCCCAGGGTCGCCAGCGCAATCGCCAGCACCTGGCGATCGATGCCCGTCGCCTTCTCGTACGCGACCTTGACGGGGCCGCAGAGCGACCTGGACGATGTCGGCTCGATGCGCTCCGCCAGGGCCGCCATGACATCGGCATCACCCAGCGTGGCGAGCGACGCGAGCACGGCGGGCTCGACCGCGGCGGCATTCGCCAGCGCGCGCTTCAGAGCCGGATCCTGCATCGAGGCGATCTCGATGATCCAGTCGGCGGCGCCAGTGATGCGGCGCATCTCGGCGAGGTGGCGCAGGACCGCGGCGCGCAGGGGCGGCGCCTGGATCGCAAGAAGTCGACGGAGGAGCGGAAGTCCGCCCGCCCCATCGCGCAGCACTTCTTCTGCCCGGCGCGCGATCAGCTGCTTCGCTTGTGCCGCAATCGACGCGTCGCTGGAGCCCATGAGCCACTGCGTGACCACCGCATGCAGGTTGTCCGCATCGGCATACGTCAGGAGCATCGCGCGTTCGGCCGCGCTGAGCGTCAGGAGCGCGCCGAGGAGCGGCGACGGGTCGGCGTCCCAGGCGCTGCCGGCGTAAACCAGCTCAATCATGGAGCGCCGCGTCTCGCCCTCCGGCGGACTCGACTTGATCGCGCGCAGCACGAGCTCTGGCGGCCAGACAGGCCGGAAGACGCCGAGCGCCCGCGTGGCCGCCGCGCGCACGTCATCGGCCGGCTTCTCGACGAGCGCGTCCATGATGTCGGCAAGGATGCGCTGCCCTCCCAGCCGGGCCGCGATCTCGATCGCGGGAGCGCGAAGCGCGGCGTCGGTCCCGGAAAAGAACGGGCGCAGGCGGTCGGCGTCCTCGGGATGGCCGAGCGAACGCATCGCGAGCAGCGCCGCCTTGCACGCCTTCGGCAGATCGAGGTACGGCAGGATGACCTCGCGCTCAGCGTCGCCTCCCGATGCGGCGGCGAGCTCGATGAGGTCCGTGAGCGCAGGATGCTCCTTGTCGACGAGCGCCTTGCGGATCGCGGGAAGCGCCTTTGCGCCCAGCTTCTTGAGCTCCGCACGGGCTTTCGCGCGGGTATCCGCAGCGCGGAGCCGTTCGACGAGATCGTCCTGCGGAAGGAAGAGCAGGACCAGGAGGGCGATGCGTTTCATACCGGCCGTTAGACGCGCACCGTATCATCTGGATTCCATCCGGAGGAGCGATTGGGCCTTTCGATCCACTACGAACTCAGCCTGCCCGGCTCGACGCCGCGCGAGGCCGTCGAGCGGATCGTCGAGCGGCTCCGGCGAATCTGCGCCACGCTGCCCCTCGACGTCGTCGCCGACGCCATCGCTTCGGAGCAGGGCGCCTGCGAGTGGGGCGCGATCTCCGTGCCGAGAGGCCGCGGCCGCGTAAGGACGATGGAGATGATCGAGCCGGAGCAGGCGGTGTACTTCGCCGCGCGGCCCGGCGCGGGCTGCGAGCCCGTATTCCTCGGCGTCGCGCGCCATCGTCCCAACGGGCTGACCCGCGGCCGGTGGTTCGGCCAGTGGGCCTGCAAGACGCAGTACGCCGCCTCCCCCCAGCACGGTGGCATCGACCATTTCGTCCGCTGCCACCTCGCGGTGATCGCGATGCTCGATGAGGTGAAACGGCTCAAAATCGGCGTGAAGGTGCGCGACGAGGGGCGCTACTGGACGACGAGGCGAGTGCCGCGCCTTCTCAAGGCGCTCGACCTCTACGACCGCGTCATCGCCCGCATCGTCGGGCGCGTCAAGGATGCGTTCGCCGACCGGGACGCCGTGGTCGCTCCCATCACCCAGCGGCCCGATTTCGAGCACTTGGAGGCAGGCACGACGCGTCGAACCGCCAAGCCGTCGTGGACCTCCGGCGTCCGCGCCCTGGTTCGTCGGACCGGCGGAACACTCCAGTGACTCTTCGGAGGACTTCGCTTGCGGAAACCTGCCGCCCGCCTCGCCCTCGCGGACGCGGTGCTCGAGTCGTTTCGAACCAACGGCCGCATCAATCGCTACCTTCTTGAGAGCGTCAGCGACGCCGCATGGCGCGCCGATCCGCCAACGGGGAAGGGCCGCCCGATCGCCGCCATCGCCGCGCACATGCACAACGTCCGACACATGTGGCTCACGGTCTCGGCGAAGGGAATCCGGATCCCTCCGAAGATCCACCGCGACACGGTCACGCGCAAGCAGGCCATCGCGGCGCTCGCGAAGAGCGACGAGGCGATGGCGCGGCTCATCGAGCCGGCGCTGCGGGGCGACGGACGGATTCGCAACTTCAAGCCCGACGTCGCCGGCTTCATCGGCTATCTCATCTCGCACGAGGCGCATCACCGCGGGCAGATCTCGATGCTCGCGCGGCAGGTCGGCCACCCGATCGCGCAGAAGGTGATGTTCGGGATGTGGGAGTGGGGGAAGCGGTAGCGGCGCCGCTCGTGACGTCACGCGTCGAAGAGGTCGTCGTCATAGCTTCCATTGCGCAGGCTGCCCCTGATCGCATAGAGTCCTCACCTCATGAAGCGTGCGTTGAAGGCCCTTGTGAAGACCAGCGTCCGACGCCGGACGCTCGCCGCGTACCAGGCGACGCGCCTCGACGTCCCGCCCCGCCGCATCGGCGTGCGCCCCGACTTCGCGAACCCCGCCTGACCCGCGCCCCATGAAATTCATCCACTCGCTTCAGGCTCTGCTTTTCTCTGCGCAGCACGGGGCTGAACACGCCGTCGATCCGAAGAAGGCGTGGAACGCCGGCTGGGCGGGGCCACTCGTCGTTTTCGCCGCGTTCCTGATCTCCTGGGGCGCGGAGGCGGCGCAGTTCATGATCTCGCAGGGGCTCGCCCTGGCGATCCTCGCGTGGCTCCAGACGATGCCGGAGTTCTCCGTCGAGGCCGACCTCGCGTGGAACGCCGGACGCGGAACGCCGGGCTACTCAGAGACGCTGGTGACCGCGAACTTCACCGGCTCGATCCGCATCATCATGGGCTTCGGCATGCCGATGGTCTACTTCATCTCGACCCACTTCTGGTCGAAGGTGAAGCGCACGTTCAAGGCCATCGAGCTCGAACCGTTCCATTCCGTCGAGATCGTCAGCCTCGTTCCACCCATCGCCTACTTCTGCTGGATCCTCCACAAGGGATCGCTCGACATCATCGACTCGATCGTGATGCTCTGCTTCTACGTCCTCTACCTCGCGCTCCTGATGAAAATGCCGCCGGAGGAGGAGGGGGAGGATATGGAGGAGCTTCCGGCGCTCTCGCGATGGGTGCTCAAGCGCGGGCGCAAGGGGCGCATCGCCGGCGTGCTCGGGATCTTCCTCCTCGGCGGCGCGATGCTCTACGTCGTCGTCCACCCCTTCGTCGAGAGCCTTCAGGGCCTCGGCGCGATGCTCGGCATCTCGACCTTCATCCTCATCCAGTGGCTAGCGCCGTTCCTCTCGGAGATGCCCGAGAAGGTGACCGCCTTCAACTGGGCCCGCAAGGAGAAGCGCGCGGCGATGGCGCTCATGAACTTCCTTTCGTCGAACCTCAACCAGATCACCGTCCTCGTCGCGATGGTGCCGATGGTCTTCGCCGCCGCGACCTACATCCACGGCGGCGCCGTTCGCGCGATCCACTTCGACGAGCACCAGAAGGCCGAGGTCCTGCTGACGATCTGCCAGGCGCTGCTCTGCCTCGTCCTGCTTCTCAACATGAAGTTCGAGTGGTGGGACGCCGTCGGCATGTTCGTTCTCTTCATCGTGCAGTTCTCGGCGCCAATGTGGGAGCAGGCCGTGGGGCTGCCCAACGACTCCGTGCGCACGTGGATCGTCTTCGTCTACCTCGGCTGGATCCTGCTCGAGGTCGTCTTCTTCCTCGTCGGATACCGACAGTGGAGCTTCCCCTTGATGTCGCGGAGGGCCAAGCTGATGCTCGGCGACCCGGCGAAAAGGGGCAAGGTGCAGGGCGGGCCGTAGTCCAGGGTGTACCTCTTCGCGGCGATACGGTGCTCTCCGAGCCAAAACGCAGCTACTGAAGTAGAAGTCAAGACGTTCCGCCTCCGTTCCCTAAAAAGTCAGTCTTCTTCGTAGGGTTGCGTTGCAGGCCGGGGAGCGTTCGGCACGCGAAACATATGGCATGCCGCCTGGCAGAGCT
>Ga0247727_10009838_pt1 | contig 17126 bp, 13 predicted proteins | sample WisWelCaveWW1625_FD_202498 | JGI IMG/M metagenome (GOLD analysis project Ga0247727, IMG submission 202498) | Biofilm microbial communities from Wishing Well Cave, Virginia, United States - WW16-25 | ecosystem: Environmental > Aquatic > Deep subsurface > Groundwater > Cave microbial mat | place...
ACCCCTGGAGCGGGGTCCCGGGGAGCGTGCAGTCGCTCCCGAGGAGGCCTTTGCGCAGGCCTCCTGGGGCCGGAGGACAACCGGCCCCCGGGTTGCCCATGCGGTGCCCGCGTACCCGTCGCACCTTCGCTGGCGCCGCCAGCGGGGCTGGTGGCGTTGGCAGTAGGCAGCCGAGGCCTTGAGGTTCTGGGCCGCCGGGGCTAACCACGACCCATGAGCAAATCAACGATTCTCACGCCCCCTCCGCCCCACATAGAGCCCATCGGCCTCACGGAGGCGCTGGAAGAGCGCTATCTGGCCTATGCGCTCTCCACCATCATGCACCGCGCGCTGCCAGACGTGCGCGACGGCCTCAAGCCGGTGCACCGGCGCATCCTCTACGCCATGCGCGAGCTCAAGCTCGACCCCGCCGGCGGCTACAAGAAGTGCGCCAAGATCGTCGGCGAGGTGATGGGCAACTTCCACCCCCACGGCGACCAGGCGATCTACGACGCGCTGGTGCGCCTCGCCCAGGAATTCGCCGTGCGCTACCCGCTGGTCGACGGCCAGGGCAACTTCGGCAACATCGACGGCGATAACCCCGCCGCCATGCGCTACACCGAAAGCCGCATGACGGCCGTGGCCGGCCTGCTGCTCGACGGCATCGACGAGGACACGGTCGACTTCCGCGCCACCTACGACGGCACCAATCAGGAGCCGGTGGTCCTACCGGCCAATTTCCCGAACCTGCTGGCCAACGGTACCTCCGGCATCGCCGTCGGCATGGCGACCAGCATCCCGCCGCACAATGTCGATGAGCTGTGCACCGCCCTTCTGCACCTCATCAAGCACCCCCACGCCCACGTCGACAAGCTGGTCGAGATGGTGCCGGGACCGGACTTCCCGACCGGCGGCGTCATCGTCGAGCCGCGCGAGGCGATCCTGGAAGCCTACAAGAGCGGCCGCGGCGGCTTCCGCCTGCGCGCGCGCTGGGAGAAAGAGGAGACGGGCCGCGGCACCTACCAGATCGTCGTCACCGAGATCCCCTACCAGGTGCAGAAGGCCAAGCTGGTGGAGCGGTTGGCCGAGCTGATCAACGACAAGAAACTGCCGCTGCTCGGCGACGCACGCGACGAGTCGGCCGAGACCGTGCGGCTGGTGCTGGAGCCCAAGAGCCGCGCCGTCGATCCGGTGCTGCTGATGGAGAGCCTGTTCAAGCTCACCGAGCTCGAGGTCCGCTTCTCCCTCAACATGAACGTGCTGACCGGCGGGCAGGTGCCGCAGGTGCTGTCGCTCGCCAAAGTGCTGCGCCACTGGCTCGAGCACCGCAAGGTCGTCCTGGTGCGGCGCTCGCAGTTCCGCCTGAAGAAGATCGAGCATCGCCTGGAAGTGCTCGACGGCTACCTGATCGCCTACCTCAACCTCGACGAGGTGATCAGGATCGTGCGCTTCGAGGACGACCCCAAGGCCAAGTTGATCAAGCGCTTCAAGCTGACCGAGGTGCAAGCCGAGGCGATCCTGAACCTGCGCCTGAAATCGCTGTCGAAGCTGGAAGAGATCGAGATCAAGGCCGAGCACGACAAGCTCGCCAAGGAGCGGCGCGAGATCAAATCGCTGCTCAAGTCGGAGGATCAGCAGTGGGAGCGCATCGCCGACGAGGTGAAGGCGACGCGCGAGGCCTATTCCAAGAACACGCCGCTGGGCCGCCGCCGCAGCACCCTTGCCGAGGCGCCTGCCATCGAGGTCGATCTCGAGCAGGCGATGATCGAGAAGGAGCCGGTCACCGTAATCCTGTCCGAGAAGGGCTGGATCCGCGCCATGAAAGGCCACATGGACGACCTCGCCAAGCTGGAGTTCAAGCAGGGCGATCAGCTGCGGCGCGCGGTAAAGGCGCACACCACCGACAAGCTGCTCCTGCTCGCGACCAACGGCAAAGTGTTCACGTTGACCGGCGATCAGCTGCCGGGCGGGCGGGGCCACGGCGAGCCGGTGCGGTTGATGGTCGACCTGGAGGAGAACCACACGTTCGCGGAAATCTTCGTCCACGTTCCCGGCCGCAAGCTGATCGTTGCCGCCACCTCCGGTCACGGTTTTGTCGTGCCCGAGGACGAGATGGTCGCCATGACGCGCAAGGGCAAGCAGGTGATGAACCTGACGGAGCCCGAAGAGGCACGGCTTTGCGTGCCTGCCGACGGAGATACCGTCGCTGTCATTGGCGACAATCGCAAGATGCTGATCTTTCCACTGGACGAGGTCAACGAGATGGCGCGCGGCAAGGGGGTGCGACTGCAGCGCTATAAGGACGGCGGCTTGTCGGACGTCCGGGTGTTCAAGAAGGGAGCGGGACTGTCCTGGCTGGATCCTGCAGGACGCGTCTTCACGTTGCCGATGACCGAGCTGAGGGACTGGCTCGGTCAGCGCGCCCAGGCCGGCCGGCTGGCGCCCCGCGGCTTCCCGAAGTCGAACAGATTCGGATCGTCGTTCTGAACGCTGATCGCAACCCAGTCGCTCGGGGCTTGCGCTCTTGCTTGTCACAGCGGTCCAAGCCAAGGGTAGTTGCACAGCTTAGGGGGCGAGGGAGCCTATCGATGCGCGCGGCCTCTTGTGCGGTGGCGGCGTCGCTGCTGGCATTGTTGGGCGCTGGCCGCGTGGCTCTGCCCCAGACGCCGGCCTGCGCCAAAATCGATTTTGAAACTGTCGTCAACGAGGCCGGTGCGGCCCTGCGCGATCTCAACCAGCAAAACACGCCGCTGTTCCAGACCAAGCTCCGCCAGCTCAAAGACAAGCGCAACTGGAGCAACGATCAGTTCCTGAAAGAAGCGGAACCGCTCGTGCGGGACGAGGCAATCGCCGGCTACGACAAGAAATCGGAGGAGCTGGTGGGGCGCATCATGGGCGCCGGCCAGGCGGAGCCGGCGCCTGCAGCACCGGATTGTGCGCTTCTGGCCGATCTGCGGGCGGCTTTGAAGGTGCTCGTGGAGACGCAGAAGGCGAAATGGACGCATATGTTCGCCAAGATCGAGAAGGAACTGGCCAAATAGGGCTGAACCTCACCCTTTGTCCCGCATCAGGCGTGCCTTCTGGCGCTGCCCGTCGCGCTTGGCTTCCGTCTCGCGCTTGTCGTGCAGCTTCTTGCCCTGCGCTGGCCCAATCCGCTGTCGGCTTAGCCGAACCTCACATTTCAACGCTTCGTGCGCAGATGATATCTGCCGGCATTGCGAAAGCCATAACCCTCGTAAAGGGCAATCGCCGCGACGTTGGCAGTCTCCGCCTGCAAATAGAGATGGGTGCAGCCTTGGGCAGCGGCCCACGCCTCGATCGCGGAAAGAACCGCCTTCGCACAGCCGTTCCGTCGCGCGCCTGCGCGCGTCGCCATGCATTGCACCGAAGCGAGCCCGCCGTCAGCGATCGAGAGCCCGGAGCTGACCACGACTCCAGCACGGTGGCAGGCGAAATAGCAGCGATGGGCGGGGAGGCCAGCGAGGATGGCGGGCGCGATCTCGCGTCGGTCGGGGGAAAGACCCGAAACATAGACCGCAAGCCAGTCAGGCGTCGGATCCGCGTACAACTCCGCGTCGGCAGGAACACGCACAGAGCTTGCAACCTCCTTTGCCATCGTGACGTGACCCTCGCCGCGCTCGTAGCCCATCACCGCAAGCCGCGCGTCGAGATCACGGGGCCGGCTCACCTCGGAGATCGTGAACCGGCAAGCCGCACCTTTGGCCTGATAGCGACGTTCAGCGTCGTGCACAGCCGCATTGAGGTCATTACCGCTGAATGCAAGCGTGGAAACTGAATTGGCCCGCAGCGAGCCGCCAGACGCGTACCGCCATAGCCAGCCCTCGACATCGGCCGTTTCCGGGGCCGGCCACGATCGCACTGCCGCGGCTTCGATCTTGGCCAGCTGTTCGCGCGAGACCGGCATGCCCGAGCTGGGCCTCACCCCTTGTCGCGCAGCAGGCGCGCCTTTTGTCGCTGCCAGTCGCGCTTGGCTTCCGTCTCGCGCTTGTCGTGCAGCTTCTTGCCATGCGCCAGCGCCAGCCTGAGCTTGGCGCGGCCGCGCTTGTTGAAGTAGAGCTCGAGCGGCACCATCGTCATGCCCTGCCGGTCGACGGCAACGGCGAGCTTGTGGATTTCCTTCTTGTGCAGCAGGAGGCGGCGCGGCCGGCGCGGGTTGTGCTGGAAGAAGGCGCCGGCCTGCTTGTACTCGGGGATGTAGGCGTTGATCAGGAAGATGCCGCCCTTCTCGGCGGAGGCATAGCTCTCGGCGATATTGGCCTGGCCGGAGCGCAGCGACTTCACCTCGGTGCCGGTAAGCTCGATGCCGGCCTCCCAGGTGTCCTCGATATGGTAGTCGAAGCGCGCCCGCCGGTTCTCGGCGATCCGCTTGCGGCCGTCGTCGTCCTTGGCGGCCATGGCATCCAACGTCCGTGAACTCGTGAAACGTAAAGTCGTGAGATCGTGAAATGGTGAGATCGTGAGGTCGATTTCACGATTTGGCGACTTCACGACTTCACGAGATTGGGTCTGCGCCCCGGCCTTCGCCGGGGCCTGACCCAACCTACTCTGCGGCCTTCGCCTGCAGCAGGCCGACCTGCGCCAGGGCCTCGTCGACCGCCTTCTTGGTCGCGTCCGAGACGGGCGCCAGCGGCAGCCTGCACTCGGGCGAGCCGATCAGGCCGAGGCGCCAGGCGGCGTATTTCACCGGCCCCGGGTTGGTCTCGACGAAGAGGGCGTCGTGCAGCGGCATCAGCCGGTCCTGGAGCGCCAGGGCCGCCTTGTAATCGCCTTTCGAGCAGGCGTTCTGGAAGTCGGAGCACAGGCGTGGGGCGACGTTGGAGGTCACCGAGATGCAACCCGCGCCGCCGTGCGCCATGAAGCCCAGCACGGTTCCATCCTCGCCCGAGAGCTGGACGAAATCCTCGCCGCATTGCAACCGCTGCTGCGTGACACGCGCAACGTTGGCGGTGGCGTCCTTGACGCCGATGACATTCTTGAGGTCGCGGCGACAACGCGCCAGAGTCGCGACCTGGATGTCGACGATGGTGCGCACCGGCACGTTGTAGATGAAGATCGGAATGTCCACCGCATCGTTGATGGCCTTGAAGTGGCGGTAGAGGCCGTCCTGCGTCGGCTTGTTGTAGTAGCCGGTCGAGTGCAGCACGGCATCGGCCCCTACCTTCTTGGCGTGGCGCGTAAAGTCGATCGCCTCCTCGGTGGAGTTGGAGCCGGCGCCGGCTATCACCGGCACGCGCTTGTTCGCGGTCCGGACGCACAGTTCCACGACCTGCTTGTGCTCCTCGTGGCTGAGCGTCGGGCTCTCGCCGGTGGTTCCGACGGGCACAAGCCCGTGCGTGCCCTCTCCGATCTGCCATTCCACCAGCCGCTGGAATGCTTCCTCGTCGACCCTGCCGCTCCTGAACGGCGTGATCAGCGCCGTAAACGAACCCCTGAACATGGGTGAGCTCCCGAGCTATCGGCCTCTTTAACCAGCATTGAACGCGACCCTTGAACTTGTACGGGCCGCAGCCTCTTGGTAACCTGAGCTAAACCAAGCGCAAAAGACAATAGTCAAAGACCACCAGCGGCTTGGTTTGCGCGACCACTATGCCGCCGGAGGGGAGGCCCGGCAAGGTCAGCCATCCCCTATGCACTGGTCAAGCCGACGCCGCCCGCGCGGGGGCTTTGGCGCTCGTCATGTTCGCGCCGGGAAAAGACCGTGCAACCCGTGTGACGAAGAGAGGGACGCAATGCGAGTTCCGTTCAGGCTCATGGCAGCAGGCTTTGCCGGCGCAATCCTTGCCTTGCCACCGGTCTTGGCCCAACCCGCGGGCGAAAAGAAGCCTCCGGCAAAGCCGGCCAAGGATAGCGCGCCCAAGCCTGCCGCAAAGGAAAACGCGCCGGCAAAGACAGCAGCGCCAGCGCCGGCCACAACAGCGGCTGCCCCGGCAATCCAGCCCAGTCCCGCACCCCGGCCCCGGCCGGAAGAGGCCCAGCACGCCGCCCGCTACGATGCGGCTATCGCCGCCGCCCGCAACCACCCGCTCAGCGCCGATGACGCCGCCCGCGTTCGCGACGCCGTGAGGGCCATCGCCGCCGGCAACCTCACGAATGGCAAAACGCTACGCGATCAGATCACCGACCCCGCAGGCCGCAAGCTCGTCGATTGGTACCTCTACCGCGGCGGATATGGGACGGCCGGGGAGATTCGCGCGTTCATTTCCGCTAATCCCGCCTGGCCCGATCGCGGGCTGCTGATCCAGCGCGCCGAGGAAGCGCTGTTCCACAGCGCCGCCAAGGCACACGAAATTAAGACCTTCTTTGCCGAAACACCGCCCGTGACGGGGATTGGACTGGCGGCTCTGGCAGCTGCACTGGCCGCGGAGAAGGACGAGACTGCCGCCAAAGCTCTGGCCGCAAAGGCCTGGGTGGAATTCGACATCCCCGCCGCTCACGAGGCGGACGTCCTGGAGAAGATCGGGGGCCTGCTCACCGAAGCCGACCACAAGCGCCGCCTCGATCGCCTGCTGCTGAACGACAGCCGCTGGGCCGGCGAGCGCAGCGAGCGCGCGGCCACCATCAGGCGGACCATTGCACGCCTCTCAGCGCCAGAGAAGAAGACGGCGGAGGCGCGGCTGGCCGTGTTCCTGCGCGCCAAGAACTCCAACCAGCTCATCGCCAAGCTGCCGCCGGAAGCACTGGCCGCCGACTGGGGCCTGGCCGTCCAGAGGGCGCAAGCTCTGCGTCGCCAGAACAAGGATGAAGCCGCCTGGAAGATTCTGCTGGCTGAGCCACAGCCGACGCTTCTGGTCAAGCCGGACGGCTGGTGGGAGGAACGGCGGGCGAATGCCTACGCCGCGCTCAGGGCAGGCCAGGCCAAGACGGCCTACGAACTGGTGCGCAACCCCGGACAGCTGCTCGTGAACTCTCACAACGACGCGGCGTTTCTGGCGGGGTGGCTGGCGCTGCGTCATCTCCACGACGCCAAGAAGGCGCTCCCCCACTTCGAGGCACTGGCAAAGTCTGCTGATGGCCCCTTGACCCGGGCGCGGGCCCACTACTGGCTGGGACGCACGCACGAGGCCCTCGGCGATCAGGCCAGAGCCAAGGAGAGCTACCGCACGTCAGCTGTCGAGATCGACACGTTCCACGGGCAACTTGCGCGTCTCAAGCTCGATGCCAAGGCGAGCGCCCTCAAGATCGAGTCGCCGGCCGCACCGACGCTCGCGGAGATCGACCGCTTCAACGCCCTCGATGCCGTTCATGCTGCCGTGCTCGCCCACAAGGCCGGGCTCGACCGCGCGCTGGTGCGCGCGTTCCTGATCCAGCTGCGCCTGCACCTCAAGACCGAGGCGGAGCTCGCCATGCTGGCGCATCTGGCTGAGGCGATCGGAGACACCCAGATCGCCGTGCGCATCGGAAAGTTCGGCGTCGCACGTGGCTTCAATCTCATCTACTACGCCTATCCGGTACACAGGCTCCCAGCCTACACGCCGTTGCGCCGCCCGCCCGAGACCGCCGTCATCCTGGCGGTCGCCAGACAGGAGAGCGAGTTCAACACCGCCACGATGTCGGGAGCCGGGGCGCGCGGCATCCTGCAGGTGATGCCGATAACCGCCCGCCACATCTGCCGCGACTACAAGATCCGGTGCGACATCCCCCGTCTGATGAAGGACGCCGCGTACAACACGATGATGGGCAGTGCCTACATTTCCGACCGCATGGACGAGTTCAGCGGCTCCTATGTGCTGGCGATCGCCGGCTACAACGCCGGGCCGGGGCGCGCGCGCGAGTGGATGAGGGAATTCGGCGATCCCCGCGATCCCCGCATCGATCCCATCGACTGGATCCACCGCATCCCCTTCCAGGAAACGCGTGAGTACGTGCAGAAAGTGCTCTCCAATATTCAAATCTATCGGGCCCGGCTCGGCGAGGAGGCCGACGCGGTGCGCCTCAACGCCGACTTGCGACGGATCGTTGCCGCCCCTGCAGGCAAGGGGCCCACCGCCGTGTCAGTCGCGAAGTAACCAGCGCCTGCCGTCGATCCCGGCTCTCTTGCCCGCGCACGCAACGGGCCGGGAGGCGACTATTGCCCGCGACCGTCGATTGGTAGTATCGAGCGAACGCGAGGAGATTGAACCGCACGCGGCCCGGAACGAAGTGCTTCGATTAGTGTGCGGAACAGCGGGGCGTCTACACCCGTGCAGACTTGGCACGACATTGACTTCACTGCGCGCGACGGCTTGCGCCTCTACGCGCGCCACTATCCTGCCCCCGGCTCCGTCCGCAGGCCGGTGCTTTGCCTCGCGGGGCTTACCCGCAACGGCCGGGACTTTCACCGCCTCGCAACCGCCCTGGCGACGGGACCAGACGTAAGCGCGCGCGACGTCTACGCACTCGACAGCCGCGGCCGCGGCCGCTCCGAACGTGATCGCGACTGGAGAAACTACTCCCTTATCGTCGAACTCAACGACGCCCTCGACTTCATAACCATGAAGGGCCTGCATGGCACCGCCATCATCGGCACCTCGCGCGGCGGCCTCATCGCCATGCTGATGGCCGTGCTGCGGCCCAGCGCGATTGCCGCCGTTGTTCTCAACGACATCGGCCCCGTACTCGAGCGCGACGGCTTGGCGCGCATTGTTGCCTATGTCGGGCGCCTTCCCCTGCCCGCCGACTGGGAGGAAGCTACCCAGCTCGTATACGATATGAGCCAGCGGCATTTTACCGCCGTACCAGCTGAGGATTGGGCGGATCACGCGCGCGCCTGGTTCGACGACGACAACGGGCTGCCCGCGCTCGGCTACGATCCCAATATCGCCAAGGCATTCTCGTTGATGGATGGGCCGGTGCCGGAGTTGTGGCCACAATTCGGCGCGCTGGCCCACGTGCCGGTACTGGCCATTCGCGGCGAGAATTCCGACATCTTGAGTGCCAAGACCGTGGAGGACATGCGTGCGCGGCATCCGCGGCTGGAGGCCTTCACCGTTCCCGGCCAGGGACACGCGCCTCTGCTCAAGGATGCCCCGACCATCTCCACCATCGCGGCATTCCTCCTGCGCACCGACAGCGAGGAGCCAACCGCGGCCTTGCCCGTCCCCGCGTTGGCGTGATCGCGTCCGCCCCTTCCGGCTGACCACTTTATTGTCCAAAAGCACTTGCGCTTGCGCAGTTGCGCTGGTTGGCTTCACCAGCCCGTAGCACCCCGAGCGCCTCATGCCGTCCACCGTCTTCGACTCGGCCATTTTCCGCGACGTCTTCGGCACCCCCGCCATGCGCACGATATTTTGCGACGCGGCCGTCGTGGCGCGCTACGTCGAGGTCGAGGTGGCTCTCGCGGCGGCTGAAGGCCGCGTGGGGGTGATACCGACGGAGGCGGCGGATGCCATCAAGCATCGGGCGCGCGCCGACGGCATCGACCTTGCGAAGCTCAAAGTCGAGACCGATCTCGTTGGCTACCCAATCGTTGGCCTCGTCCATCAGTTAGCCAAGCAATGCGGCGACGCCGGGCGCTACGTGCACTGGGGCGCGACCACCCAGGACATCATGGACACCGCTACGGTGCTCCAGATCAGGGAAGCGCTGGCCGCCGTCGAGTCCGACCTCGCCGCCATCGATGCGGCGCTCGCGGGCCTCGCCGCCAAGCATCGCCAGACCGTGATGGCAGGCCGGACGCACCTTCAACATGCGCTTCCGGTGACATTCGGCTACAAGGCGGCCGTGTGGCTCGGCATGGTCCGGCGCCACCTCCAGCGGCTGGGGGAGCTGAAGCCCCGCGTTCTGGTCGGGCAGTTCGCCGGCGCCGCCGGCACACTCGCGTCGCTGGGCGACAAGGGACTCGCCGTGCACGACGCGCTGATGGACGAGCTGGGGCTCGGCCGCCCTTCCGCCCCCTGGCACGTGGCCCGCGACGCCTTTGCGGAGACGATTTCCTTCCTCGGTCTGGTCACGGGATCGCTGGCCAAGATCGCCACCGACGTCATGCTGCTGATGCAAACCGAGGTGGCTGAGGCGTTCGAGCCGTTCGTTCAGGGCCGCGGCTCGTCCTCGACCATGCCGCAGAAGCGCAATCCGATCTCCTGCGAGATCATCGTGGCGGCCGCCAGGCTCGTGCGCCAGAACGTAGGGCTGATGCTCGACGCCATGGCCGCCGACCACGAGCGCGCCACGGGCCCGTGGCAACTGGAATGGGTGGCGATCCCGGAGGCGTTCATTGCCGCCGGCGGCGCCCTGCGCCAGGCCCGCTTCATGCTGGAGGGGCTGATCGTCGATGCCGGGCGCATGCGCCGCAACCTCGACCTCACCGGTGGGCTGATCGTGGCGGAGGCGGCGATGATGGCGCTCGCCGAGCACATCGGCCGCCAGGCGGCGCACGACATCGTCTACGGTGCCTGCCGAGCCGCTCTCGGCAAGGGCTCGACCCTGTTGGCCGAGCTGGAGCAGCTACCGGAAGTGGCGCGCCACCTCGATGCCAGGCGGCTCGCGGAGCTGACCGATCCGGTCAACTATCTGGGATCGGCTCCCGCCATGATCGATCGGGCGCTTTCCGCATCGAAGTGAAGCAATGGTGGGGCTGACTTGGAGCGCAGGCGTTAACGCTTGCATGTGCCCGACAAACTTGACCACTGGTGAGCTTCGCGTCCCGTCGGGGCCGGAGGGCCTGGCTCGGCGCCACGCTCACCAGCGGCCACGCCAGGCGTGCTGGCGACGCATTGCACGGCGATCCTCGCGGAGACGAGACGGAGCGCCCTTCCGCCTGAGGGACCGCCGCGTTAACCGTCAACGTTGCGCCGTCTCGGGTCGATCTTCACCTCCAGCGGCTCGTGATCTTGGCCAGATCCGGCCGCTCGCGGTCGGCCTGCCGTTCCTTGGCCGTGCCGATGTAGACGAAACCCGCCAGCCTCTCGCTCGCCGCCAGCTTCAGGGCGACCCGCACGGCTGGGCTGTACGAATACCACTCGGTGATCCAGCACGTGCCGAACCCCATCGCATTGGCCGCGAGGCACAGCGTTTGGCACGCTGCCCCGCACGAAAGGATCTGCTCCCACTCCGGGGCCGCCGCCACGTTGGGTGTCACCCGCGAGACCACCGCCACGACGGTTGGCGCCCGCAGCAAGCGCGTACGCTCGGTCTCCAGCCTCGCCGCCGACGGCGGCTCCTTCTCCTCGGCCGCGCACGCCTTGAGCAGCACCCTGCCGAATGCCGCGCGCGCTTCCCCTTCGAAGACGATGAACCGCCAGGGTTCGAGCTTCTTGTGATCCGGCACGCGCACCGCCGCCGTGAGAATTGTGGCGAGCTGGCTCGGGTTCGGCCCCGGTTCGCCCAGCATCGCCGCCTTGACGGACCGTCGCGTCAGCAACAGCTCAAGTGTGTCCTGGCTCATGGAAGATACGCTCAACATCGCCCCAACTTGACCCTCGCTAAACCAAGTCGGCTGCGAGTACAATGGGCCTCCGTGCACCTCGCGTCCGAACAACGGGCTTAGCCGATGCAGATGTTCCGCCGCTGCTTGGGCGTTGCCCTGGCCGTCGCCATTCTCTGGGCTTTCGCGCACGTGACGCAGGCCGCTGAGCCGGCCTCGCTCATCGTCGTCGTCGATGGTTCGGGATCCATGGCGGGCCTCCTGGAGGGGGGAGGCCGCCAAACCAAGATTTCCCTGGTTCGGGAAGCCTTGCGCCCGGCGCTCGCGAAAATCGGGCACCAGACCCGAGTCGGGCTCGCAGCCTTCGGTCACCGTCGCGGTAGTTGCACGGATGTGGAGCTTATCCGCATCCCCGAGCCAGTCGACGTCGAGCCCATGATGGCGCTACTCAGCCAGATCCAGCCGCGCGGACGAGGACCCCTAAGCCTTGCCCTGCGCGAGGCGGCCAAGCGGTTGCCCCAGGATTCCGGGCCCCGTAGCCTGCTGTTGATTCACGACGGCGCCGACAACTGCCAGCAGGACCTGTGCGCGGCCGCAGCCGAGCTTGCCGCTGCCCGCATCACTGCGCATGTCGTCAGCGTCGGCGTCGGTGCCGACGATATCGCCAAAACGGCCTGCCTGCCGCAGGCGACCGGCGGCCAGCATCTCAAGGCGCAGAACGCCGAGCAGCTAGCGCGTTTCATAGGCGAGGCCTTGCAACTGGCAAGCAGCGAGCTGGCCGTGGCCGAATTCACTACCACCGTCGTGCCTCCTGCCCCGATCCCGGCCAGCGGGCCGGCGGCGCTGCATCTCAGGGCTGTCCTGGCGCCGAATACTGAGCCCTTGAACGTGCCGCTGCACTGGACGGTCTTTGCCGAGGGCCAGCCTGAAGCGGCGCTGTTCGAGGCGTGGACTGCAAATCCGGTGGTCTCGGTCGTACCTGGGCGCTACGTCGTCGCCGCGGGCAACGGCCTGGTGTCGAGCCCCCGCAAGTCCGTGACCGTGAGCGAGAACCGCCCCATCGCGGTCGCGGTTGTGCTCGACGCCGGCGCCGTGCGCGTGCGAGCGGTGGCGCAAAAAACCGGTGCGCCGCTCACGGACGCGATCATAACCGTTAGCGCTGCAGGCAAGGGCGCTGACGGCACACCCGTCGCCGTATTCAGGGCCGGTGACGCGGTGCCTCTGCTGCCGGCAGGACGCTTCATCGTCCGCGCCGAGCTTGGCCTCGTACGCTCGGAGCCGCAAACGGTAGATGTAGCCGCGGGGCGGCCAACGGCCGTCGATATTCGTCTCAACGCCGGGCGCCTTCTGCTTACGACCGGCGGGCGCGACGGCATCATGCCGCTCGATGCTCCGATCTTCATCGTCACGGAAGACGATCCTCCTCGGCCCAGGCGCGAAGTGGCGCGGTCTGCGGCCAGGCAGGCGGAATTCGTGCTTCCTCCAGGCACCTACTATATCGTTGCGCGCCAGGGCAGCGTCGAGGCGCACGACCGGGTGGAAATCGGCTCCGGAGACATCGTTAGGCGCCCCCCCTTGACCGCGGCCGCTGGCCGTCTCAGCCTTTCGACCACGAGCACTGGTCCCACCCCGTTGGCTAGCGATCTCATCTCCTACTCCATCAGGCGCATGGACGAACCGAAGCAGGAAGTCGTCATCATCACCAGCCGTCCTGCGCCGGTTCTCGTCCTCCCAGTGGGGCGCTATCGCGTCGAGGGACGATATGGCTTGACCAATATCCGGACCGTTCGGGATGTCGACATAAGGGCCGGGCAGGGCCCGCATGTCTCAATCGACCATCAAATAGCCCTATTGAGGCTCCGCTTCGTCACCGGGACTGCAACGGAGGTCGCTTGGGAAGTTCGTGAGGAGGCTGGGCCAACGGTGTGGACGAGCGGTCAAACCGAAACGGTCGCGACCTTGCAGGCCGGGCGCTATCTGGTTGCCGCGCACGCAGGCGAAAAGCGCCAGGAGCGCATGGTCGAGTTGCGCGCGGGAGATTCCAGGCTTGTCGAGGTTCGGGGGAATTGAACTCGCCGGCAGGACCGTTCATGAAAGCAACTCGGAAGTCGCTAGCGTCATGGCCGGGGCCGGACCCGTGCCTTGCCCCCCGACAGGATACATGGCATGCGACGTTGCCCGCTTTGGCTGCTTGCCGTTGCCGCCCTCGCTTTCTGCCTGGCCGAGCTGCCGGCATCGGCGCAGGCTCCCCAGACTGAGGAGGCGCCTGTCAATACCACGGTGGTACCGCGCTCACCGTCTGCGCCCAAGCCGACGGGAGTAGGCCAAGTCTCCGTGACGGCCCACCTGACGGAGAACAGCCTGCCCATCACGCAAGGGCTGGTGTGGCGGGTGTTTCGCGACAAGTCGGCGGCTGGCGGCAAGAACCCGCTTGTCTCGACCCACCGCGATGCCAACCCAACCCTGCGGCTCGACGCCGGCAACTACTGGATCAACGTCGCTTTGGGCCGGGCGAATCTGACACGCAAAATCACGGTATCGGGCGATCAGGTCACGAAGGCCCGTTTCGTGCTCAACGCCGGCGGCTTGCGCTTGATCCCGGTTCTCCTCGACGGCGGGGCCGCGAACGCGAAGCTGGTCACCTTCGACGTCGAATCCGACGAGCGCGACGAGCACGGACAAAGGACCAAGGTCGTCGCCGGCGCGCGGGCGGGCTTGGTGCTCCGGCTCAATGCGGGCATCTACAGCATCGTCAGCAAGTACGGCGATGCCAACGCCATGGCGCGCGCCGATGTCTCGGTGGAAGCCGGGAAGCTCTCCGAGGTCACACTCGGCCACGCCGCCGCCAACGTGAGCTTCAAGCTTGTCACCCGCGCCGGCGGCGACGCGATCGCCGACACGCAGTGGGGCGTGATGAACAGCCAGGGCGAGGCGATCAAGGACGCTAGCGGGGCCCTGCCCAACTATATTCTGGCGCCGGGAACCTATGTGGTCCGCGCCAAGCACGCCGGCCGCTTGTACACCCGCGACTTCGCGGTGAAGGCCGGTGACAGCACCCTCATCGAGGTGGTGATGCCTTGACGGCCACAAGGGTGGGGCGACCGGATCAGCGGAAAGACGGCGCGTAATGCAGGCCGCCGTTGCTCGACAGGTTGTTGAGGCGCCGCTCCAGTTTCAAGGGCGATTTCTGCCCGAGATGGCGGTCGAAAAGCTCGCCATAGTTGCCGACCTGCCTGATGATCCGCTGCGTCCAGTCGGCACTCAGGCCCAATCGCGTACCAAGGTCCATGTCGATCCCGAGGAAACGGCGCACTTCGGCGTTGGTCGCGTGTTTCGCGGAGTCGACATTGGCGGATGTGATGCCAAGCTGCTCTGCCGCGATCAGCGCATAGAGGGTCCAGCGCACGACGCTGAACCACTCGTCGTCTCCCGACCGCACCGCCGGCCCGCTTGGCTGCTTGGAAGCAAGCTCAGGCAGAATGACGTGCTCGCCGGCATCGCCCAGCCCCTGACGAGCGAGGGCCAAATCCGACAGGTCGGCAGACAGCACCTGGCAGCCGTTGTCGGCGTAAGCCATGACAGCATCCTGCCAGCGCTCGAAATTGACCAGATCGAACGGCATGCTGAGACCGGTGAAATACCCGGCGATGCGGTGCCCGGCGCCGCTGTGCCGGGTTACGCAGACGCGGGCGCCCGAGAGCTCGAGCGCACTGGTGATGTTCTGCGATCGGCGCACCATGAAGCCCTGGCCGTCGTAGACCAGGATACCGGCAAGCCGAATGCCGAACGGCGCCTCCTGACCGGGAGCCATACCCGCATACCGGGACAGCAAATCGATCTCGCCCGCCTGCAATGCTGGAAATTGCTCCTCCGCGGGCAGCTGGCGAAATCTGACTGCATCCTTGCTGCCGACTACCGCGGTGGCCAGGGCCCTGCAGAAGTCGGCGGAGATGCCCGACCATACACCCTGCACGCTGGTCGTTGAGTAACCCGCGGGGCCGCCACTGACGCCGCACACGACATGGCCCCTGGCGCGGATCGCGGACAGAGTGCTGGAGACGGCGTGCGCAGGCGAGATTTCCCCGATGACGGTGACGGCCAGCATCAGCACAAGACCCAGCGTTCGGCGCACTCCCGCTCTCATTCCCGGCCCTTCCGCTGCTGGTGGATGGTTGCGCCTCACCGACAGGCAAGCTGCCATCTATTGTGTAGAATTGGATGCGCGCCGCAGGCGGGTCAAGACTTGACCTTCATCGGCGATTGGGACAGACGCGGCTGAGGCTTGCAAAAAGGACGTGCCAATATGACCGGCTCCGACCAAGGCGGGCGACCTTCGCGCCGCTCCGCCACGGACATCGTACACGCGGGCCGAGATCCCTTCGCCCATCATGGATTTGTCAATCCGCCCGTCTATCGCGGCTCGACGGTGCTGTTCAAGACCCTCGACAGCTTCGAGAAGCGCGACCAGCGCTATACCTATGGGCGGCGCGGCACGCCCACCTCGGAGGCGATCGAGGAGGCCATCGCCTGCCTCGAAGGCGGTGCACGCGCGTGGCTTGCGCCTTCCGGCGCGGCGGCCGTTGCCACCGCGCTTCTGTGCTTCACCAAGGCCGGCGACCACATCCTGGTGGCGGATACCGTCTATCTCCCCACGCGCAAGTTCTGCGACGGCGTCTTGAAACGCTTCGGCGTGGAGACGACCTACTACGACCCCACGGTCGGCTCCGGCATCGCCCGGCTGATGCGGCCCAATACGGCACTCGTCTACACGGAGAGCCCCGGCTCGCTCACCTTCGAGGTGCAGGACATCCCCGCCATCGCCGTCGCCGCGCACGAGGCGGGCGCCCTCGTGGCGATGGACAACACCTGGGCGAGCCCGCTCTACTTCAAGCCGTTTGCGCACGGCGTCGACATCTCGATCCAGGCGGGAACCAAGTACATCGTCGGCCACGCCGACGCCATGCTGGGCGCCATCACCGTGACCGAGCGCTTGGCACCGACGCTGGTGGCCGAGGCGGGGGGCATGGGAATTTGCGCTGGCACCGAGGAGATGTTCCTCGGCCTGCGCGGCTTCCGCACCCTCGAGGTGCGGCTGGAGCGGCACTGGCGCTCGGGAGTCGAGATCGCGCGCTGGCTCGAGCAGCGGCCCGAAGTTCTTCGCGTGCGCCACCCGGCGCTGCCGAGCCACCCCCAGCACGCACTCTGGAAGCGGGACTTCCTCGGCGCCTGCGGGCTGTTCTCGGTCGAGCTCAAGCCGTGCGCGAAGAAGGCCCTGGCGGCGATGCTCGAGGGATTGGAGCTGTTCGGTATCGGCGCTTCGTGGGGCGGCTACGAGAGCCTGGTGCTGCCCTTCGACGCGAGCCGGGCCCGCTCCGCGACTGACTGTGCGCCCGAAGGACCCACGGTGCGGTTCCACATTGGCCTGGAGGATGTCGACGACCTGAAGGCCGATCTGGAGGCAGGCTTCGCTCGGCTCGCCGCGGCGGCGTAGGGTGTCAATGCGGCGGCAGCCGCATTGCACCGATGCTCGCCTGCCACCTGCGACCCGCGCAGATCGGCGCGATCGGGCTGACGATTGCGCCCTACGCAAGAGGGGCCGGTCTGCTAGCGTTGGAGCGAGGACACAGCGAGGATTGCGAGATGGCAAGACGGGGTTGGCGCGCCATTGGCTCTATTCTGATCGTCGCGCTGGCGCTCGGAGCGGCCGCGGCTTCGCCTGCCCATTCCCGCGACGCCCGCTACCTCGCACCGCCGGGTGCGCCCGAGCACGAATTTCCAGCTCCGG
>Ga0247727_10009839_pt1 | contig 17126 bp, 11 predicted proteins | sample WisWelCaveWW1625_FD_202498 | JGI IMG/M metagenome (GOLD analysis project Ga0247727, IMG submission 202498) | Biofilm microbial communities from Wishing Well Cave, Virginia, United States - WW16-25 | ecosystem: Environmental > Aquatic > Deep subsurface > Groundwater > Cave microbial mat | place...
AGGCGGCCAGCGCGGCCCAGGTGGCCATGAGGCCGGAAACTTTGAGAAACTTGCGGCGAGAAAGTGAGACAGGCATAGGGCAATTCTCCGGTTTCATTATTCCGCCCCCAGGTTACGCTTATGCCACTCAATTGTAAACCGGCTGTAAGAAAAGACCCACCTGATGCTTACAGCCTACATCAAGAAAGCTTACGCAGTTAGCTGACGTGGGAGCCGCGAAGCGTGCAACCGCGACGCGCGAAGCGTCGGGCTTACAAAGCCCTCCCACGTTCAACTACATAGCTTTCATTCAAACAAAGAGAGGCGCGCGCGCCTCTCTTTGTTTACTGACCACTGACTACCAATTACGAATTACTGATTACGCTTTACGGCCTTCACAAACACCCGCTTCCCCACCTGCACCACCATTTCTTTCTCAACGACCAGCCGCGTGGCAATATCCGTCACGGTCAGGCCACCCACGCGCACGCCATTTTGCTCAATCAACCGCCGCGCCTCGCCGCGCGATTTCACCAGTTTGTTGTCCGCCAAAAATTCCACCAGCATCGGCTCACCCGTAATCAAGATGATGGGCATATCCTCGGGCAGTGCGCCTTTTTGGAATACCGTCCTGAAATGCTCTTCGGCAGCGACCACTTTGTCGTCACCGTGAAAGATGGCGACAAGTTCGCGGGCGAGTTCCATCTTCGTATCGCGCGGGTGGCGCGAGCCATCGGCCAGGCCCTTTTCCACTTCCGCAATTTGCGCGGGCGTATAGCGGGTGACCAACTTGAAGAACAGCGGCATGGGGCTATCTGGCAGGCTCATCACTTTGCCGTAAGTGTCCTCCGGCGTGGTGTCAATGGGGATGGCGTTGCCGGTGGTCTTGGACATTTTTAGCGCCCCATCGGTGCCGGGCAAAATGCCAGTGATGATGCCGACCAGCGGCTTCTGGCCCATCGCTTCCTGCAAACGGCGACCCGCCACGATGATATTAAAGAGTTGGTCGGTGCCGCCCACCTGCACATCCGTCTGTTGGGCCACCGCATCGTAGCCCTGCATCAGCGCATAAAACGTCTCATGCAAATAAATCGGCTCACCCGAGTCAATGCGCTTGGCAAAGTTTTCACGCGAGAGAAACTGTTGCACCGTGAAATTCTGCCCCAGCCGAATCAAATCCAACAGCGACAGTTCGCTCAACCACTCGCCGTTGTAGCGAATCTTCGTCTTGTTTCGATCAAGGATGCGAAAGGCTTGCCCGGCATAAGTTCGCCCGTTCTCCGCCACCTGTTCTTCGGTGAGGATGGGCCGGGTCTTGTTTTTATCGGACGGGTCGCCGACCAGCGCGGTGTAACTGCCAATCAAAAACGTGACCTCATGGCCCAATTCCTGAAACTGGCGCAGTTTCCGCATGGTGACGGTGTGGCCGAGGTGCAGGTCTTTGGAGGTGGGGTCATAGCCGCAATACACGCGCAACGGACGGCCTTCTTTCCCGGCCAGCGCCAACCGCTCGCGCAATTCGCGTGTCATGTTGGCCTTCAACGTCTCGTCGCCATATTCCGTGCCCTGCATCAGCAATGCAACTTGCTCATCCAACGTCATTGTTTTCTCCTCGACGGTCTGCGCGCATTATACCGGAGGGCCGGGCTTTACGTTGTGTGCGCGCAAAGGTTGATACTGTTGGCGAAATCAGCAACGGATGGGGTAACCGCTTCGCGTGTAACGGATAGCGCACCCATCCGTTACATCAGCTAAAATCCGTTGCCACTTTCACTGTTGTATAATCCCTCCCCGACCACTTATGATTGGAGCCTTTAGCCCATGACCAAGAAAACCGCCGCGTCGCGTTCTAAAAAACCTTCCCGAATGACGGGCGCGGAAGTGCGGCAAGCCTTTTTGGATTTCTTCAATGAAGTGAAACACACCGTTGTCCCGTCGTCTTCACTCGTGCCAGGCGGCGATGCCACCCTGCTCTTTACCAACGCTGGGATGGTGCAATTCAAGGATGTCTTCCTCGGCACCGACAAACGCCCCTATAACCGCGCCGCCACCGCGCAGAAGGTTATGCGCGTCTCCGGCAAGCACAACGATTTGGAGAACGTCGGCCCCAGCCCGCGCCATCACACTTATTTTGAAATGCTGGGCAACTTCTCATTTGGCGATTACTTCAAAAAAGAAGCCTGCCAGTATGCGTTTGATTGCGTGACCAAAGTGTACGGCCTTCCGCTGGAGCGTCTGTTCTTCACCGTTCACCAGGACGATGACGATGCCTACAAAATTTGGACCGAAGACCTGCGGATTCCGCCGGAGCGCGTGGCAAAACTCGGCGATAAGACCAACTTCTGGCAAATGGCCGACGTGGGGCCGTGCGGCCCGACGGCCGAGATTCACTACGACTGGCATCCCGAACTCGGCCTCCCGCCTGCCGAAGAACTTAAAGTTCAATTGGATGACAACCCCGACAACCGGATGCTGGAAATCTGGAATCTGGTGTTTATGCAATACAACCAGACCGCCGATGGCGCGCGCACGCTCCTGCCCAAACCCGGCGTGGATACCGGCATGGGGCTGGAGCGCATCACCACCATCGTGCAGGGCGTGGACAACTCCTACGACACCGATTTGTTCGCGCCCATCATGGCCCGCATCCAGGAACTGGCGGGCCACAGCGCCGAACAACGCCAACAACAACTCACGGCCTACCGCGTCGTCGCCGACCATGCCCGCGCCGCGACGTTTATGATTGGCGATGGCGTCATCCCCGGCAACACCGGCCGCAATTATGTGTGCCGCATGATTATTCGCCGCGCCGCGCGCTTTGGCGGGAAACTGGGTTTCACCGACCCATTCCTGGCCCGCGTGGCCGAGGCGGTGCTGGATACATACAGCGAGGTCTATCCCGAAATCAGCCAACACCGCGACGCCATCACGCACACCCTCACACTCGAAGAGGGACGCTTTCAGCACACGGTGGATGTGGGCATCGCCAATCTCAACGCGCTCCTCTCCGAACTCGAAGCGCGGGGCGAGCAGACCCTCTCCGGCGCGGATGCGTTTAACCTTTACGCGACCTACGGACTACCATTAGAGATTGCGCGCGACATCGCTCAGGAGCGCGGCCTGCGGGTGGAGGAGGCCGGTTTCCAACAGGCGCGCGACGCCCACGCCGAAACCTCCCGCACCGAAGCCTTTACGATGGAGGAAGAAAAAGTTGGGGTCTACCGCGACCTCCTGCATGACCTGCAAGCGCAAGTTAAACTCGGCGCGGACGGGGTGGAGTATGACCCCTACAACGACTTTGAAGTGCGCGAGCCGGTGTTGGCGCTGGTGAAAAACGGCCAGCGGGTAACGACCGCCAAGCCCGGCGACAAAGTAGAAGTCATCTTGCCGCGCACCTGTTTCTATATTGCCTCCGGCGGCCAAATCGCCGACACCGGCCTCATCGCGTTTTATAAAGATGAAGATGGCGATCCGGTGTGGGAGATTGAAGTGGAAGATGTGCGCCGCCCGGCGGCGGGTGTCGTGGTGCATCTGGGCAAAGTGCTGGGCGGCAACCCACGCGAAGGCGATGTGGCCTGGGCAACGGTGGATCAGGATCGCCGGTGGGACATCATGCGGAATCACACCGCTACCCACTTGCTTCACTCTGAGCTACGTTACATCCTCGGCGACCATGCCCGGCAGGCCGGTTCACTGGTCGCGCCCGACCGGTTGCGCTTTGACTTTCATCATCATGGCATGTTGACCCAGGAACAACTCGCACAGGTGAGTCGCTCGGTCAACGCCGCCGTGTTAGCGAACTATGAAGTCAGGGTGGAATATATGGAACGCGAAAAAGCGATTGGGGCTGGGGCGATGGCGCTGTTTGGCGAGAAATATGGCGCGACGGTTCGCACGATTCAAATTGGCGGATATGAAGAGCGGCCCTTTAGTTTTGAGTTGTGCGGCGGCACGCATGTGCTGATGACCGCCGACATTGGGCCGTTCATCATCACCAGCGAGGAAGCGGCCTCGGCTGGCATTCGCCGCATCGAGGCCGTCTCGGGCCGCGCCGCGCTGGAGTTGATTCAGCAACGCCTGGGCGCATTGGACAACATCGCCACCTATCTCAAAATCGGCCCGGCGGACGTGGAGCGCAAAGTATTGACTCTGCTGGACGAGCACAACACCGCGCAAAAGGAAATTGCGCGCCTGCGGCGCGAACTGGCCCAACGTGAATTCGAGTCGTTAATGGGCAAAGTGGAAAACGTGAACGGCGTGCCGGTGCTGGCCGCCGCGGTGAAAGGCGCTGACCCCGACACCCTGCGCGAGATGACGGACTGGTTCCGCGCCCGCGTGCCGAGCGGCGTGGCCGTGCTGGGTTCGGTACATGACAACCGTCCCAACTTTGTGGCCTCCGTCACCGATGATTTGGTAAAGCGGGGATTGGATGCGGGCAAGATCGTGAAGGCCGTGGCCAAAGTGGTCGGCGGCGGGGGCGGCGGCAAGCCCACCCTGGCGCAAGCGGGCGGCAAAGACCCCACTCGCGTGGCCGAGGCGCTGGCGCAGGTGAAGGGGTTGGTGAGTGAGACCTTGGGATAAAAGACGTGCGACGCACCTTCGCGAAGCGGGTGCGTCGCACATCGTTGGGAGAGGATTTCTAAGTTATCACGCTTGACCGCACCTTCCTCACGGAGCGTGTTGGTCAATTGCCTGTGGATGTACTTGACGAGATTCTGGATGGCATCGGATTAGCGTTGGGCCGTCGTTGACTCACCCCTACTCACTCCGATAAATCTCATCCACCACCACTTCCAATTCCGGCAGGGCTACGGCGCGCACTGTCTCCCCCGCCCCCCATTCCGCGTTCAGACGATACTGACCTTCTTCCAAAACATACTGCCTAACATGGGGCATACCTACCGACACCACCCAATACTCTGGAATGCTGGCTCGCGCGTACTCGGCCAATTTCTCGTCGGTGTCGGTCTTCTCAGTGCTAGGTGACAGCACTTCAACGACCAAGTCGGGCGGTTTTCCATGTTGCTTCGCCACTCGGTCCCAATGCTCGGCTGAATACAACATCACATCCGGTTCACGAAACTTACGCGGCCCCAAACGCACCGGGAAAGGGGCAATAAATGAACGGCCTCTATGCTTCCTTGCCCAAGCCTTCAAGGCTTCGCCAACATTCCATACCAGGTCTTGATGCTCATCTGTAGGCATAGGTAAAACAGCGAGCCTCCCTTCCGAAAGTTCAATCAACTGATTGGTGCGGTCTGAGAGTTCCAAATACTGCGCTTCAGTCCACAATTGTTCACCGTAGACTTCAAAGAGAAAATCTTTGGCCCGTTGCATGTCCTTCGCGCGTGTAGGGGGGATGGTTAGCACAGTCATCGCGTTCACTCCAAAACAGAGTGTAGCACAAGTTTACAAAAAGAACGGCGGACTGGTCAGCAGATAATTCTCAAATTTCCCAACGCCCCACCCCGCCGATACATTAATCTCCGCTGTCTGTATTTTCATATATACTACGCGCCTTGTGAAAGAACAAATCCTGCATCTGGACCCGCACGACGATTTTAACTCAGCCCGCGACAAGATGGGTTGGACACAGACGCAGCGCGTCTTGCTGGTGTGGCCCAAACAGGGACAGGTGCTGGCGCGCCGCCTTGACCTGTTGCTCTTGCATCGGCACGCCTATCGCCTCGGCGCGCACCTTGCCCTCATCACCACTGACCTCATCGTGCGCGAACACGCCCGTGACCTCGGCCTGCCCGTCTTCCCCTCACTCGGTGCCAGTCGCCGCGTCAAGTGGCGCAGTCGCCCGGTGCGGCTCGCGCCAGCGCGACCACACCCCGCGCCTGAGGCCGTCACACTTCGCCCGCCCAAGCCGTTTTATAGCGAGTGGCCCATCCCACGGTGGGCGGTTTGGATGTTCAAGAGCCTATTCTTGATAATTGGCCTGGGCGCATTGGTGACGTTGGCCCTGGCCCTGCTTCCCTCAGCCACCCTCACCCTCACCCCCGCCGTGCGCCCCATTACATTAAGCGTGGAGGTGGTGGCCGACCCGGAGGCCACGCAAATTGTGGCGAGCGTGATTCCCGCGCGCACGGTTTACGCCGAGGTCGAGGCCACCGGCCAGATTGCGACCACCGGCCTTAAAGATGTGCCAAGCGCCTCTGCCACCGGCTCGGTCATCTTCACCAATCTCGTCGGCACCTCCGCCACCATCCCGCAGGGCACCGGCCTCCGCACCACCAGCGGCGCGGCCATTCGCTTTGTCACCACCCAAGCCGCCACCCTTGAAGCCCGTCTTGGCGCAACCGTGGAAGTGCCCATCAAAGCCGAAGACCCCGGCCTCGCCGGAAATGTGGCCGCAACGCAAATCAATGCAATTGATGGCCCGCTGGGTTTGCAACTCGCCGTCATCAACCCCACGGCTACCACCGGCGGCACGGTCAGTCAGGGGTATGCGGTGACGCGGGCCGACCAACAACAACTGCGCGCCCAACTCCTGGAGCAACTTAATCAAACCGCTCTCGGTACGATTGAAGCGCAACTGCAACCCGGTGAGTTTTTAGCCAACGACTCGGTGGCGCTGGCCGAGGTGGTGGCCGAGTCCTATAGCAACTCGGTGGGCGAGGTGACGAATATCATCACCCTCACCCTCCGCATTGCAACGACGGGCCTGAGCATGAGCGACGCCGAGGCGCGCCAGGTGGCCCAGGACGCGCTGGCCGCTGCTGTGCCAACCAGCGAGAGCCTGCTCCCAACCCAGACTCAGTTTGAGCGCGACCCAGCGACGCGCCTCGATGCCGAAGGCCGGGTGCATTTCACCCTCACCGTTACCGGCGCGACCCAAGCCGTGATTGATGCGAATGCGGTCCGGCAAATGGTCGTCGGCCAGTCCATCTCCGAGGCTTATTACCAACTCAATGGCGCTTTGCCCCTGGCCGCCCCGCCCGATATTGTGGTGTCGCCAGCGTGGTATGTCGAATGGTACAATCGCTTGCCCTGGCTGACCTTCCGGCTCAATGTCATGCTTCTCAGCGAATCAGTGGTGGAATAACCCATGCGCCTGCTCGCGGTTGACCCTGGCGAAAAACATATTGGGGTGGCGGTCTCGGATCCGAGTGGCATCATCGCTCGCCCACTCACCACCCTAATGCACGAGTCGCGCGCCAAAGATGCGGAACGGCTGGTGGCGCTGGCGCGCGAACATGAGGTGGAAGGCATTGTGTTGGGCCTGGCCCTCAACGCCCAGGGTGAAGCCGGGCCGCAGGCCCGCCGGGCCGAACGATTGGTGGAGGCGTTGCGCGCCATCACCGATGTGCCAGTGATTCCACACGACGAGAGTTTTTCCTCGGCCACCGCGCAAACCCTGATGCTGGCCTCCGGCAAAAAACGCCGCGAGCGTCGCGCCCAAATTCATGCGGTGGCCGCCGCCGCCCTCTTGCAAAGTTACCTCGATGCGAACCCGCTTCCGCCAGCGCCGCCAACGGGCTGACCTCGCCGCGCTGTTCTTCATCTTTATTTGTCTTATCGGCGCCATCGCCGCCGTGAGTGTGACGGTCCTGGCCCGCAGTCGCGCCGCGCTCGACCAACTTGGCCCCGCCGACGCCAGCCTGAATCCCATCGAACAATTTATATTGACCGTTTATCTGGCGACCAATATCCGCGACCTCACCACGCCCGCCGGTGAGGATGCGACGCCCATCACCTTCTCGGTGCCGCCGGGCGCGATCGCCGCGCAAGTGACCGACAGCCTGGCCTCGGCCAATTTAATCAAGAACGCCCAACTGCTTAATCTCTATTTACGCTATCGCGGCTATGACGATTCGATTGAAGCGGGCGACTTTACCCTGCGGCAGACGATGACACCCCTCGAGCTGGCCGCCGCCCTCGCCGACGCGACGACGCGCGATGTGAGCGTGTTGGTGATTGAGGGCTGGCGTCTGGAGCAAATCGGCGAGTCCCTCAGCGCCAATCCCAATCTGGCCGCGCCTTACGGCGATTTTTGGGCGCTGGTCGGGCCAAATGCGGCGCGCCCCTTTAACTACGCTTTCCTGCAAGAACTGCCGCCCAGCGCCTCGCTGGAGGGTTTTCTGTTTCCCGATACCTACATTGTCCATCCCGGCACTGATGCCCAAGACCTCGTTGGCCGGATGCTGGCAAACTTTGAGAGTCACATCCCCGACGATTATCGGGCCAGCCTGGCCCGGCGCGGCCTCACGCTCTATCAAGCTATCACCATCGCCTCGCTCATTGAGCGTGAAGCCGTGCAGGATGATGAGCGACCCATCATCGCCTCGGTTATCCTTAATCGCCTCATCATCGGCCAGCCTTTGCAAATTGATGCCACCGTGCAGTATGTCATCGCCACGCCCGAAAACTGGTGGCCGCCGGTGGGGGGCCTGGATTTTCGCGCGATTGAAAATTCTTACAACACCTATTTTGTCACGGGTCTCCCCATTGGCCCCATTGCTAATCCCAGGGCGGCTTCAATTTTAGCGGTGGCCTCACCCTCCGACACCAACTACCTCTACTACCGCGCGCGCTGTGACGGAAGCGGCTGGCACAACTTCGCGGCGACGTATGAAGAACACTTGGCAAATGCTTGTCAATGAAGGCGTCAGACCTCAGCCGTCAGCCCTCAGGCCGCGCAACGCATTATGCAGGATGCTTTACGTTTTACTCTTCCTTCTTCCTTCTTCCTTCTTCCTTCATGCTTGTATCCACCTCACCCGCCCCATCGTCAAAATCGCCCTCGTCGCGCCGTTTGAGGGGCGCTATCGCAATGTGGGCTATGAAGTGATTTACGCGGTGCGGCTGGCCGTGCGCGAGGCGAATGCCGCTGGCGGTGTGGCAGGCTATTCGATTGAACTATTGGCGTTGGATGATTCGGGTGATGCGGCGGCGGCAGTGGAGCAAGCGCGCAAAGTGGCGACAGATCCGCAAGTCGTTGGCGTTATCGGGCATTGGCTTGGCGCAAACACTGCCGCCGCCGCGCCAGAGTATGAGGCGGCTGGTCTTCCATTGCTTGCTACCGGCTATGCCACAGACTTGCCCAACACCGCTTTTCAACTCTGGTTATCTGAATCGCCCTGCCCCCAAGTAGCCACCGCGCTATGCCCCGAATCTGTGGAAGAACTCAGATTATTGGAGGCCGAAGGCTTGTTGGAGAGCGAATTGGTCTCGGTCATCCTCTCCGCGCCTTTGCCCAACGACTCAACCGACCCGGCCTTCGTGGAGCGCTATCGCGCTATCTCCAATGGCATCGAGCCATCGTTCAATGCGGTGTTGGCCTATGATGCCGCTCATGTGTTGTTCGAGGCCATTGCCCACGATGTTGAAGCCAATGGCAAACCCACCCGGGCCGGAGTGATGACGACTCTGGCCCACACGGAGTACACTGGCCTGAGCGGGCAAATTCGTTTTGATGTGGTCGGCGATTGGGCGGAAGTACGGGGGTGGGCGTATGCCTGGAAAGATGGGGAGTTGGTGAGGCCCTAAGAAGGTTACGGCGTTACCGTAATCTCCGCCAGAATGGCGCGGTCATCCTCCACGAGCAAATCGGATGAAACAGCGGTCAGGCGCTGGCCTGTGTCGGGCAAATAGACGCCGACACGCACATCATAGGTGTCGGGCAAAACGATGGTGTCAAGGTTGAGCGTATGCGTATCACGATACTGGTAACCGGGAAGCCAACGCTCCGATGTATAACCGGGACATATTGACGCATCGGCCTGAGCGATGAGGGGTTGGCTGTTGCGCCCTTTGCCAATATGCACGAAATTGGTCAAAGCTAAGGTGGAGGGCCCGTTCGCTTCCCAAAACAAGGTCAGGCGGACCGGCTGTCCGGCCGGCACGGTGGAGGGCGCCGTATATCCGACCAGGCGCAATTGGTCACCAAAATTAACCGCGGTCGTGTATTCGGGCGCGGGCGCGGGTGTGACTGCTGGAACGCGAAAAAATAGCGCATAACTATATCCGTCGGAATGCATGATGGCATCGAGCATGTGACCTTGCGGATAAGCGGCCTGTAACAGCGGCATGGTTGTTGGGTCCATCACTTGCACCACCCCGTAAACAGCATCGCGCGGCAATTGGTCGGCGTAAGGCAAACAGTGCGGCGAGGCGTCAAAGGCGCGCACACTCGAACCGGCCAACAGCGCGGCAAAAGGGTCGCGCACAAAATCGGCGGTCTGGGGCGATAGCCATACGTCGGCATGCGCGACTTCAGCCAGCGCGCGTTCTGCGGTCAAGCGCGCGCCCTGATGCCACACATCAAAGAGAGTGGGCTGTCGGGGCCAAATTACAAAATACTGGCGCACGCCATAGACCGAGGCCCAGACCAGCGCCAGCCCGCATATAAGTGGCCCTACACTGCGCCCGGCTCGCGGAGAGAGGTGCTGTGTCATCCAACGCCAAAGCAGTAGCCCGCCCAGGCCCGCGCACATCAACAACGCCGGCACCATGGGCAACATTCGAGAAAAGGCCGGTTTTTCATCCGAGGCCGCCGGCGGCAGAGCCATCATCCCAATCCACACCAGCAAAAGTTGCGCCGCCGGTTGACGACGCGCCGACCAGACGACCCACGCCACCCCCAACCCAGCGGCGATGGAGGTCAGCGGTTCCAGCAAAGGCGCATAGGCCAGGTTGCGGCCCGGTTGATAATCGCCCTGAATCGAAATGCCCCAGGCTATTGTCGTCAGACCGGCGGCGATGGATTGAACGGCGCTCCACAGGCCTCCGCCACCTAACGCGCCGGTGTCTTGCGCGTGCGCCAAAAAAATACCGGGATGAAAATAGTAATAGAGGATGAAAGGCAAATAACTGATTACTCCGGCCAGTAACATCGCCCCTCCCAGACCCAAGACTTGAGGCCGGGTGAGCGGCCCCGGCGTCGGCCACAGCCACCGCACACCCACATAAGCCGCCGCCGCCAATAACAGACCCAAAGCCGCTTCGTAGGTGGTTTGGCTCACCGCCAGCAAAACGCCGGATAGAACGGCCCAGCGCCAGGCCCCACGCTCAAAGGTCAAATAGAGCGCGCCCATAAAAAGCACCGTCAGCCATTCGGTGCCCGACATTTGCAAGCCATTGCGGCTATACAATAGCCCGGTGAAATGCCCGGCTAACAGGGCCGTCACGCCCAGCGCCACACCCCGGCTGGGCGTGGCACCCAACCATGAACGTAGCACAACAGCGACTATGGGATACGCCGATACCACCACCAGCCAGCCCGCAAACGCTGAGGCGGCGCGGGATGAATATGGCATCGGGTAGCCCAGCCATTGCGCCAGGGCCGTCAGATAAATCTGAAAGGGCGAGTTCCCCACGCCCAGGCCGGGCTTCTCCAATGGCATCCAATTCAAGCCGGTCGCCACATCGCGCCCACGCAAACTAAACCAGGCTTCATCTACCCACAATGTGGGGGGCAGGTCGGTTAAGGCGTAGAAGCGCAAGCCCAAGGCCACCAGCGCCACCACCCCATAGGCGACTCCCCAACGCCAGTCGCCCCACCCATTGGGCTTGGTCATTACTGGCTCTGTAACACTTGATAAAACAACGGCAACGGCCTCACGCGCGCCGCGCTAAACTTGTGCGCCGCTAATGCGTGGTCAATCGCCGCTTTCAATTTGTCTTTATCGTTGGCATGAACGACAAGCAATGGCTCACCCTTTCGCACACGGTCGCCCACTTTGTGTTTAATCACCAAACCCACCGCGTGGTCAATCGTATCCGTCTTCTTGGTGCGACCCCCGCCCAAATCCACCGCGGTCAACCCAATCTCGCGCGCATTCACTTCGGATAAATAACCCGAACGTGGGGCGGGCACACTCTCAATGTACCTGGCTTTGGGCAAACGCTCCGGCTTCTCAACGGTTTTCACGTCGCCGCCCTGCGCCTCCACCAATTGCTTGAACTTTGCCCACGCGCTCCCATCCAGCAAAGCCAATGCCAGGCGCTCTTTCGCGCCCTTCAGTGTTTTCGCTTTGCCCGCCAGCATAAGCAGATGCGCGCCCACTTCAAAACAATGTTCTCGAAAATCATCCGGCCCGCCATTTTGCAGAGTCTCAATCGCCTCGCGCACTTCCAGCGCATTGCCCACTGCCTGGCCCAGCGGTTGATTCATATCCGAAATCAGGGCCACCACTTTACGCCCGACATGCGCGCCAATATCCACCATCAATTTGGCCAGCTGGGTGGCCTCGGCCACATTGGGCATAAAGGCCCCACTCCCCACCTTTACATCCAGCACGATGGCCTGCGCGCCGCCCGCGATTTTCTTGCTCATCACACTGCTGGCAATCAGCGGCATGGAATTTATGGTGCCGGTCACATCGCGCAGAGCGTAGAGTTTGCCGTCGGCGGGGGCCAAATCGGCCGATTGCCCGGTGAGCACCACGCCAATCGTTTTCAATTGCTTCTTAAACTCAGCCGTGGTGAGCGCGGTGCGAAAGCCAGGGATGGATTCGAGTTTATCAATCGTGCCACCCGAATAGCCCAGCCCGCGCCCCGACATCTTGCCCACCGGCACCCCACAGGCCGCCACCAAGGGCTCCACGACCAAGGTTACTTTATCGCCGACGCCGCCGGTGGAATGTTTGTCCACCGCAAACGGCACGGTGTCGCTCAAATCCAGCGTCTCGCCGGAGTGCGCCATCGCCATCGTCAAGTCAGCGGTCTCGCGGGCCGTCATGCCATTGAAGAACACCGCCATGGCCCAGGCCGCGGCTTGATAATCGGGTATCTCGCCGTTGGCGAGGCCATTGACAAAAAATTCAATTTCGGCGCGGCTCAATTCGCCGCGATCGCGTTTTTTGATGATGATGTCTACGGCATGCATGGCATCTCCAGGTTGAGCGTATGAAAGCCGGATTAGGGTCAATACTGTTAAGTTAGCGGGTCAGAAACCGGGTTTCTTCGAGAAACCCGGTTTCTCGCGGCCTTATCTTAAAAGACTTCCGAAGTCCGCGCCTGAAACGCACATAGATTGAGACGGCTGTGCGCGGACTTCGGAAGTCTGGCCGCGCGTGACCACTTTTGGCGAATACACCCGCCGGATTATAGGCTTTGGTCATCTAATCGCAAAACAGTATAATCCCCACATGCCCCTCCCCTGCGACCTGCTCCTCACCAATGCCATCGTCCTGACGATGGACGAGAACTTCACCCTCTACCCCTCCGGCGCGGTCGCCATCACGGGCGACTCGATTGTGGCGGTCGGGGCGCAAGAAGGCGTTGCCAACGAATACACGGCCAAGCAAACGTTAGATTGCGGCGGCAAAGTGGTGATGCCCGGCCTGGTCAACGCGCACACCCACGCCCCGATGACGCTTTTGCGCGGGCTGGCCGATGATTTGCGGCTGGATGTGTGGCTGTTGGGCTATATGATGCCGGTCGAGCGCGAGTTTGTGAATCCAGATTTTGTGCGCTTGGGAACCGGCCTGGCCTGCGCCGAGATGATTCGCTCCGGCATCACCTGCTTTGCCGATATGTATTACTTTGAGTCGGCGGTGGCCGAAGCAACCGCGGCGGCGGGCATGCGGGCGCTGTGCGGGCAAACGGTGTTGAAATTCCCCACACCCGACGCGGGCAGTTACGAGGACTCATTGGCGTTGACCCGCGAGTTTATTATTCAATGGAAAGACCATCCGCTCATCGTCCCCGCGCCCGCGCCCCATGCGCCCTTCACCTGCACCCCCGAAATCCTGCAAGCCTGCGCCGCCCTGGCCGTCGAGTTTGATGTGCCGCTCCACACCCATCTCTCCGAAACGCTTTTTGAAGTTGAGAACTCGCGCAAGGAACACGGGATGCCGGTGATTCCCTGGGCAAAAAAGCAAAGCCTGTTCGACGCCAAAGTGTTGGCCGCCCACTGTGTGCACATTGACGAAGGCGAAATACGCGCGCTCAAACATGCCAAAGCAGGCGTGGCGCACAACCCCTCCTCGAATCTCAAACTCGCCTCGGGCGTTGCGCCGGTGAGCAAGATGCTGGAGCTGGGCCTCAACGTCGGCATCGGCACCGATGGCCCGGCCTCCAACAATGATTTGGATATGTTCACTGAAGTGCATCTGGCCGCGTTGTTGGCCAAGTGGATGAGTGGCGACCCGACCACCCTGCCCGCGCGCCAGGCCTTGGCCATGGGGACTCGGCTGGGAGCGCACGCCCTGCACCTCGGGCACCTCACCGGTTCGCTCACGTCCGGCAAGCGCGCCGATTTGATTTTGGTGGACAACGAGCGCATTCACAACTCGCCCAAGTTCACCCGCGACCCCGATGCGGTGTATGCCCAATTCGTCTATGCGACCAAATCCACCGATGTGACCGATGTGCTGTGCAATGGTCAATGGCTGATGCGCGACCGGAAACTGCTGACGGTGAACGAAGATGAGTTGTTGGTGGCGGCGCGCGAGTATGCCAAGAAGATTGACGTTTTTCTGATTCAGCGCGAAGAGAGTATTCTGCAAAAACTCATCGCCATCGGCGGCGCGGTCGAGGAAGAAAGTTTCGAAGTGCAAGTGAAGGCCCAAGTGGACACCGAAGCACAAGTGTTGAGCGTCTTGAACAGCGAGGCCTTGACCATCATTCGGGCGCGACACTATCACGAGTTCGATGCCTACTTCCTGTTCGACGACCCGGCGCAAGGCCGCTTGCGTTACCGCGAAGACGAGTTTCTCAACGAGAAGGGCAAGGTCACCCAGGTGCGCGCCCGCCTCACCCTCACCGGCCCCTCGCGCGAGGGCGAGTTTGGCTCGGTGCTACTCTCGCGCTCACGCTACATCGCCCCCGCCACCCAATCCCTGCGCTTCTACCGCGAATACTTCCGCCCCACCGCCGAGCGGGAGGTGGAGAAAGACCGCCGCCGCTGGCTGGTGACCTTCAAGGGCGTGGAGTTCTTTGTCAATTTGGATCGCCTCCTCACACCCGCCCGCGCTGGCTTTTATATTGAAATCAAATCGCGCACCTGGTCACGCCGCGATGCCCGCGACAAAGCTGCCATCATCGCCGAACTGCTCCATCTTTTCGGCGCGTCGGCGGATAGCGCGGTGCAGACCGACTATGTGGAATTAACAACAAACACAAGTCAAAACTGAGAAGAGAACACGGAATCTATATGGCACAAGAAGATTCTCCCTCCGAAAACAATGCAAATGATATTAAACTACAGATCCTTCTTAAGGATTATGAACTTGCCACAAATCGTGCAAATCAAATTGATTCAGGCATGTATCAACTTTTGGGGGGAGGACTGAGTGTGTTGGGCATAATAGCGGGATATGTTATTAATCAACAATCGCAATTGCCACTAGGCATCACGCTGTTAGCCCCGTTATCTTTTGTGGTTTTTTACTCAGTTTTTTTACTTCTCTATTTTATTGATCTATCAGAATTCTGGCACTGCCGGATCATATCAGCTCAAATCAATGAGATTGTCAGGGAAACAGTTTTAATTCGATTTATCCCAAACTACTCGCCGAGCGCTATTGTGGGTAGCCTCAAGAGAGGAAGTTTGAGAATAAAGCTGATTTATGTGTTTCTTTTCGGCACAAGCGTCGTGTTATTCATTTCGCTAACAACTGTAGTGATCCAACGGGCATATCAGCTCCATCATTTTGGCGGGGTAGTCATCACTACTGTTTATACTCTGATTGGCTCATTGCTTCTCTTTTGTTTTTGGGGCGTCTTTTTTGATATACCAAGATTATTTGAAACCTTTTTTCGGCAAATGCAAATAGAAGGTCGGTTTCCAGCAAATTCCGAATTTCTTCTGCTCGCCTACAGATCAATGCTGGATAGAACCGACGCGTTTTTAGCTTTCTTATTTCCGCGTCCTAAGAATTTCATTGTAAATGGCATAGTGTTTTGGTATGGATTCTTAGCGGCTTGGATTAGCAAGGGTTTCCAACAAGAGCAATTACCACTGGTCAACTTCCTTTTTCGAGGAGTACAAGATTGGGATATTACTAATACTCCAGCCTGGGCCATATGGTGCTTGGGATTCATTTACTTCTTAGTTCAAGAGTTTTTACTCCAACAAGCCAAACACATGTGGGATGACATCAGAGATGTAAATCGAGATAAGGCCTTGCCTCACAATTCAGATCGCCCAATTGCTCGAGGGGTAATGTCAATTAAAAGTGCTAAAGCCCATATGTGGATAAGAGGGATACTTGCTTTAATACTAGGTTACATTATTGGAGGCTTTGCACTGACGAGTCTATTCCTAGTGATAATCCTTCACCAGATAATATATGTTCTGTGGGGAAAACCAAATGGTGCCAAAAGACCAGTAGTGTTGTTGTATATTATTGCGTTCAACATTCCTCTCAGATTTGTCGGGGGAGCTTTATCGGTTTTGCGAGATTCCTGGTCATATTCGCCTTTTGTCCTAATTTTTGTACTACTCTGTTTCATGTCGCTTGGTTCAATGGCATCGCTTTGGAAAATGGAAGCCGAGTACCGAAGAGATGAAAATCTTGATATTGGAATCCGTCCACAAAGTCACTTTTATCTTTCTCATGGCACATACTGGCAACATGTAGGCTTTTTATCGGCATGTATAGCAGGCGTGATAGTTGTGGCAGTGCATCAATTGTCAAGACAATGCAACCTCCTTCAACCTATAGCTCAAAGTTGGTATGGCCTTTGTGATGCTAACGGCAATATCGAATACTATCTGGCGAACACAAGTATGGCTCTGGTCATAATTGCAATTGCTATAGGTGTGATTACACTCACAAGCAAGACATTGTTGTTTGTCTTGTTGCCTTTTAGAAAATTTCTAGATGTGATGTTTGCCTATATTAAAGCGCCGATAACTTTTGGATTGTTGGCTTCTACCGTCGGTGCTTTTTTGGCATCACTGAGTCAAAGAGACGCCATTTTCTTGTTCTACGGTTTGTTGCTATTAGCCCTAGTGAATTTTGCAATGTTTGAGAAATTAACTTATCTTGAATACTCTTTATACGAGCTCAGGAAGCTTCTAGCCAAGTTATCTGGGCTTGGGATTTATACCTTTTCGCACCTTCTCACTGACCGTTCGCTCATTTTCGGGATGAGAAAACACGAATCGGGTACGATGGGCAGATGCCCAAAACAACTTCGGTTATTTCAGAACGGGTCGACGATATTCCGTTGCTAATCGAACAGATGCG
>Ga0247727_10009840_pt1 | contig 17125 bp, 15 predicted proteins | sample WisWelCaveWW1625_FD_202498 | JGI IMG/M metagenome (GOLD analysis project Ga0247727, IMG submission 202498) | Biofilm microbial communities from Wishing Well Cave, Virginia, United States - WW16-25 | ecosystem: Environmental > Aquatic > Deep subsurface > Groundwater > Cave microbial mat | place...
GAACTGAACGGAGTTGACGCAGAAATGCTGGTAAAAAACGGCTGCATTGCAGTGGGCGAAGGCGCGAACATGCCTTGCACTCCTGACGCAGTAACTATTTTCCAGAACAACAAAATAATGTTTGCACTAGGCAAAGCATCTAACGCTGGCGGTGTGGCAACATCAGGTTTGGAAATGTCTCAAAACTCTCTGCGTCTGTCATGGACAAGAGAAGAAGTTGACCAAAAACTTCAGGGCATCATGAAAAGCATACATGCTACTTGCGTGAAGTACGGCAAAGAAGGCAACCACACCAACTACGTGAAAGGCGCTAACATTGGCGGCTTTGTGAAAGTTGCCGATGCGATGCTCGCGCAGGGAATGGTTTAGTTTGTCATTCTGAGCGTAGCGAAGAATCTAAATCCCGTTTTGCTTATGCAGAGCGGGATTTTATTTTTAATTTGATTTAGTATTTATTGGTGAGCAATCGACATTTGTTCGGTTTTCATCTTTCTGTAATTAACATAACCTCATCTTTTCCATCGGTTTCTTTCCAATGTACTCGCACTTTTTCTGATGCGATAGAGTCAATTATTTTTCCTGAATATTTTGCCTGAATGGGAAGATTACGGCTTAATCTTCTGTCAATTAATACAATAAGTTCCACATCTCTCGGTCTGCCGAAAGCGAGCATGGCGTCAAGACCAGCGCGCACGGTTCTGCCTGTGTAAAGAACATCATCCACAAGAACCACATTTTTGTCTTCTATGCTGAACTCAACATGAGTGGTGGATTGGATGAGTTCTTTTTTCCGGAAGTCATCGCGGTAAAAAGTGATATCTAATTCTCCTAAGAGAATATCTTTCTTTTTGAGCAGTTCGGAAATTTTTTTGTGCATTCTTCTGGCGAGGTGAACTCCACGCGGTTGTATTCCGAGAATGACGGTATCAGAAAAATCGTTGTGCACTTCGATTAACTGATGGCTCAGGCGGTTGAGCGCTAGGTCAACCTGTTTGCTGTCTAAGAGAATGCGCTGTTTCATGATTTTTAATTTATTATTGAAATTTATTTTCTGTCAAACAATAATCGTTTACCTTTTTTTGATTCATTAAATTTTCCTTCTTCATACATAAGGTGTCCGTTCACAAACGTATGCGTTACTTGAGAATGAAAAGTGGTGCCGATGAAAGGGGACCATCCGCACTTGTAAAGAATGTTTGATTTGTCAACCGTCCACGGAGAATTTAAATCCACCAGAACTAAATCAGCAAAATATCCTTCGCGGATGTAACCGCGCTTTTCAATTTGAAAACATTCTGCCACAGCGTGAGACATCTTCTCAGCGATTTTTTCGAGCGATATTTTTTTCTGATGATAAAGTTCGAGCATGACAATCAGTGAATGCTGAACCAGCGGACCTCCTGAGGCGACCTTATTATATTTATTTTGCTTTTCTTCCAGCGTATGCGGTGCATGGTCGGTGGCGATGATGTCAATTTTATTTTCAAGAACGCCTTTCAGAATGGCTTCCCGGTCTCGCGCTGTTTTCACAGCAGGATTCCATTTGATATAAATGCCCATATTCCGGTAATCTTCATACGAAAACCAGAGATGATGTATGCATGCTTCGGAAGTGATTCGTTTTTCTTTGAGTGGGGTTTTGTTATCAAACAATTTTAATTCTTTCTCCGTTGAAATATGAAGCACATGCAAACGCGTGTTGTGTTTTTTTGCGAGACGAACGACAAGAGAAGATGCTTTGTAGCATGCCTCTTCGCTTCTTATCAGCGGATGCATTTCTATCGGAATATTTTCTTCAAACTTTTTTTTGTATTCCTTCATGTTTTCGTCAATAGTTTTCTGGTCTTCGCAATGAACAGCGATCAGCATTTTACATTTTGAAAAAATCTCTTCCATGTTTTCAGGATTATCCATCAGCACGCTTCCCGATGAAAACGCCATGAATATCTTTATGCCGCAAACATTCTTCGGATTTGTTTTCAGCACTTCATCCAGATTTTTGTTGGAAGCGCCCATGTAAAAGGAATAATTCGCCAAAGATTTCTGAGAAGCGATTTTGAATTTTTCTTCCAGAAGTTCCTGCGTGAGCGCGTGCGGAAATGTGTTGGGCATTTCCATGTAGGAAGTTACTCCACCCGCAACACCCGCTCTGGATTCAGTATAAATGTCGCCTTTGTGCGTAAGCCCCGGCTCTCGGAAATGAACCTGGTCATCAATTACTCCGGGAAAAAGATATTTCCCTTTGGCGTCAATGATTTTCTCGGCAGAAGTTTTGATTTCACTTTCAGAAATTTTTGTGATGACTTCATCTTCAATTAAAATATTTCCGCTAAAAACTTTTCCTTCGTTTACAATATTCGCATTCGTTATCAGAATTTTATTCATCAGAAAGTGACTTTCTTTTTCAGTTCTTTTCCCGTCCGCAAAATTACCACATCTGCTGTATCACCCTTGCTGAATTTTGAAAGGGCTTTCATGTAATCGTTGATGTCGTTGATTTTTATTTCCCCCATCTGAATCACAATATCCCCTTTTGTAATTCCGGCTTCATCGGCAGGCTTGTAAGCCGAAACACCATCAATGCGCAGACCTTTTCCCTCAAATGTGTAATCGGGCATAACTCCCATAGTTACTTTGAAAGATGTTTTTCCTTGATCAGGACTTTTTGTTTCCAGAAATTTCATCTTCGAAAGATTTTCGGTTTCCTCAATTACTTTGATAATATAATCAAGAACTTTTTTCACTCCTTTGAAATTTACTTTCTCCCAGTCATCACTTGGTTTGTGGTAATCGGAATGCTGCCCGGTAAAAAAATGAAGTGCCGGAATATTTTTCAGGTAGAACGAGGTCTGGTCGCTCGGCCCGATTCCTGAACTGTCTTTCTTGATACTGAAACCTGTATTTGTTTTATCCAGCACCGAAACCCAGTCAGCAGAAGTTCCAACACCGTAAACAAGTAATTTGTTGGTGGAATCGGCAAGCCGCCCAATCATATCCATGTTAATCATATAATTCACTTTTGTAAAATCTATAGTAGGATTCTCACAGAATTTTTTCGAGCCGAACAAGCCTAGCTCTTCCCCTGAAAAACAAATGAAAAGGAAATTAAATTTTTCTTTTCGGTTATTTTGGGAAAAATATCTTGCAAGTTCCAGCACTCCTGCCGTTCCTGATGCGTTGTCATCCGCACCATTGTGAATTTTTCCTTCCGGATTTGCATCCAGAGAGTTGTGGTCTTTACCCATGCCCAGATGGTCGTAGTGGGCGCCAATCACAATTGTGTTTTCTGCCTGGTTGTCAAGATAGCCTACAACATTTAATCCTTGTACTGTTGCTCCTCCGATAGTATCGTGAGGGTCTTTCGGTTTTTTAAACGAGAAGGAATAAAGATGACTTCCGATATTTCCTTTCATTTCTAATTTGATGCTGCTGAAATTTTTTGCGATGTAATTTGCTGCCGTGAGTTCTTCCTGTGTGCCTGTTCCGCGACCCTTTAGTTTGTCGCTTGACAAATATTTAATATGCCGTTTGATGTTGTCGACATTAATTTGCTGTGAAAAAAGGAAAGAAGAAAAATGGAGAAGGAGAAAAGCAGGAATAAATTTCTTAGTCATTTTTTCTTTTCTATTTTTTTAAATTTCATCTGCAAAACCCCCCAGAACGCTTCCTTGAAAATTCCCATGCTCATTTTTGATGTGCCTTCTACCCGGTCGCGGAATGTAATCGGGACTTCCACTACTTTAAAACCAAGCTGCGATGCGGTATATTTCATTTCTATCTGGAAAGCGTAGCCCATGAATTTTATTTTATCTAAATCAATTGTTTCAAGCACCTTTCTGCTATAGCATTTAAAACCTGCGGTGGTATCGCTGATGTTTATCCACAACACAGTTCTTGCATACACCGAAGCGAAATACGACATCATAATTCTTCCCATCGGCCAGTTCTCCACTTTCCCTCCGCTTGTATAACGCGAACCAACTGCAACATCCGCTCCTTTTTCGCAAGCATCACGAAGTCGAATTAAATCTTCAGGACTGTGTGAGAAGTCAGCATCCATTTCAAAAATATATTCGTATGATTTTTTCAATCCCCACCTGAATCCGTGAATGTAAGCAGTGCCGAGACCCTGCTTTCCTTTTCTCTCTTCAATAAATAGTTTTCCGTTGAACTCATTCATCAGGCGCTTCACGATGTCGGCTGTTCCGTCAGGAGAGCCGTCATCTACAATCAGAACATGAAAAGGAACGGAAAGAGAAAAAACTTTACGGATCATCTTTTCGATGTTCTCTTTTTCGTTATAAGTAGGAATTATGACGAGCGAATCTGACATGGCGATTACTAAATGCAATAATAACGAATAAAAAGCAAAATCATTTTAGAGGCTTGTTAAAAAATGTGAAGAGCCTATTTCGCTATGATAATCTTCTTTCGAATGGTAGAATAACCATCGTGTAAATCGCAGAAATAGATTCCGCTCGGCAAATGTGAGATGTCTATGATGTTTGTGCCGACTGCCAATTGCTGATTGCCGACTTTTTCTCCAAGTGTCGAATAAATAATAAGAGATTGCTTCGCTTCGCTCGCAATGACGAATACTAATGAGGAGGAGGGATTCGGGTAAATAAGTATTTCATTTTCATTTTCCACTTCAGCAATTCCTGTAGGAAGAAAAGGTCCTTGGTACCCGTAGTTAGGCAAAGGCTGTCCGACTTCCAGCGCACCGCAATCCGGTTTTCCGTCTGTGACAAAAGGGATATTAATGTTATCAAGCACAACTCCTGTATCGATCACAGGAGAATTTGAAACGGGCATAAAATCAAATCCGTTGAGCGCAACTGGAATATCCCATGTGGCAGGAAAAGAAATATTCGTGAGGTCAGTATGATAATTAAATTCAACACCGTTCTGTTCAATGCCTGTTCCGGTGAAAAGTTGAGGAAGTTTAGCGTACCGCACATTATCCCACTTGAACCATTCAAAGTTGGTAATGCCAGCAAGGTCGCTTGAATAAGCATCGTAATCCCAGTCATCAAACAAACTCACAGCAGGCATTGCATATTCTTCAAAACAATAATGGGTGGAAGCCAAAACATTATTTCTGAAATAAGTATTCTGCCAGCCGGAAGAAGAAGTTGTTCCGCGGTCGATCTTCGCGCCAGAGTTGTGAATGATGACCAATCCCGCAGGTGAGCGGTTCATTTTATAGGTGGAAAGTTCGAGATTCATGAATTCATTTCTGAAAACATAACACGGACCGCCAAACACAGGCGCTGTGCTGATGCCCATGCGCGAGTTCACCACTTTGTTTCGCCACACGCGGATGTTTGAAACCGCACCATCAATTTCAATCGCATCATCCACAATCCGGTCAACGAGATTATTGTGCACATCCATCGAGTAGTTTACTTTATAAGGAGGCGCTTCGGTGGAAATGCCGTCTCCGAAATAACTCACCGTGTTGTAGCGCACCACATTTCTGTTTCCGATTATGCGTATGCCCGCTTCGCCCGGAATATTTCCGTTGGTTTGTGGCCAGGGAGTTCGTCCGGTGATTATGTTGTTCCAGATGGTTTGGTCGTGTTCCCATCCGTTCTGTCTGCGGTTGATGTAGCCCTGGTCAACATTGCGCATGATGCAGTTGCGCACGAGAATATATTGTGTGTTCTGCGCGTCAATTGCCCACGCACCGTTCTGAATCACCATGTTCTCCACCACAATATGATAAATGGAATCATTGAAAACTCCGAGCGTAATAATTCCGCTTCCAATATTTCCTCCGTCAACAATTACCGTATCGATGGTGCTTCCCGAAAAAACAATTTCGTTGCCTGCTGTTCCGCTCATATTGAGCGCGCAGGGAGAATAAGTGCCGGGCGCAACCAGGAAAACAAAACCCGGCTGTGCGTTGTTGGCGGCTTCCTGCAAACCCAAATACGGATTTGCCTGCGTGCCAGTTCCTCCACCGCTGCCGGGACTTACATATTTTATGGTGCCCGAAAAAGTTGCAGGCGGTTCCGCTTTGGTTTGCTGAGTGATATTCTGCACTGCGCTTCCTCCATCGGGGTCGGTGAGCGTGAGGCGGATGTCATAGTTGGTAGCGGGGTCAAGGAACAGGGCGCTGCCTGCGTGAAAGTTATAGTTGAGCGGGTTGCCGTCCACCACCGCGTTGGGGTTGGCGCGCACGGTTTTGGCGCCCATGCTGTAAGTGAGCTGAGAAGTTTTTTTGTACTCCAGTGTGAAGGTGCTGTTGTAATTGGCATCTCCCGAAACATTCCACTGCACGCCAATGTTGGTGTAGGTGGCGTTAACAATAATGTTCAGCGGGGTAACGGCATTTTGGGAAAAGGAAAGGAAAGGAATCAAAAATACTAAAAGAGTAAAATACTTTTTCATGTTACATGCAAAGTAAAGATATTTTTTGTGTGGGCGCGCCCCTCGAAGACTCGGGTCAGGCTATCCGCTTCAATCTTTGCGAAACGCAAAGGATTTCCGCTTCTATCCTTCGCGCGAATAGGGTACTTTTTGTTAAAAAACAAATAGGGAAAAAATTTGGTAAACATATTTTTATTGCTACATTTGGGGTAGAGAAGGTTACTAAACCGCGCTCAAGACCAACACAAAATGAAAAGTTTCAATGTGTTAAAGAATCCAACCCAAAGTATCCATGGTATGAGTGCTAATTCTACCATGTCATGGATGCAGCGCACTGGAAAATTATTGTCGCCCTTGTATTAATAAGGGCATTAGTATTTATTGGAAGCACTCCCTTTATTTACCTGAAAAAAGTCAGGGATAAGGTGGCTGAAAAGTTGGCAGAACGCCATGCGAGTCGCATTTATAGGCGCTTGACTAAGCGAACTCGAAAATCAAAAAAGAAAATGCAACTTCCTAACAACTTGCCAAGGAGAAAAAAACTCCTAAACGCTGCAAGTCATAAATGAAGTTAGGTTGTTAGAGTTGCGAATTTTGTCCCTGTATAGTGGCACTTCCTTCTGAAAAAAAAGACTTTAACAAAACCGTTATCAAAAGCATTCTGTTAAAAATAATGTAGTTTTGTCGTTAGATTGGGATTCCTTTTGCTGACTTTTACTTTAAATGAACTATATTGATTTATTCGCAGGGGCTTCTGGGATGTCGGAAGGCTTTATCCGCTCTGGTTTCAATCCTATAGCCCACATCGAAATGGATAAAGATGCGTGTGATACAATAAGGACGAGAACAGCTTTTCATTATTTTAAATCTTCTAACCAACTTCCTGTTTATTATGCTTATTTATCGGGAAAAATAAACAGGGAAACACTATACAAGAAAACCCCAGCTAGACTTTTGAATACGGTTTTGAATGTTGAAATTTCAGACAAAACATCTCAAAGGATATTCCACACAATAAATGAATTAAGAGATTCAAAGAAAATCGATTTGGTTATTGGCGGACCTCCTTGCCAAGCATACTCGCTTGTTGGAAGAAGCAGAGACCCCAATAATATGAAATGGGACAAGAGAAATTTTCTTTTCCGGCAATATGCCGAGTTTATTAAGCAATACCAACCTAAGCTTTTTGTTTTCGAAAATGTATTGGGATTGCTTTCAGCAGGAAATAATAAATATTTCAAGGAAATGGTTGAGTTGTTTTCCGAAATAGGGTATTCAACGGATTATAAAATTCTTGATGCAGATAAATTCGGTGTCCTTCAGAAACGAAGAAGAGTAATTATCATTGGCAGAAAAGGAAAAAGAAAATTTAAGTTTCCAGAACTTGAAACGGTTGAAAATAATTGGCAAATAAAAAAAGATCTATTCTTTGATTTGCCTTCGTTAAAGCCTGGACAGGAAATAAATGTTGCTAAATACACAAAGAATATCAATGAATATCTTCATGCAAGTGAAACAAGAAACGGAATTGATTTTACTACACAACATATAACAAGGACTCACAACGAAAGAGACTTGGAGATTTATTCCATAGCTATTAAAAAATGGCTGAATGACAGAGAGCGATTAAAATATAATGACCTTCCAAAAAGACTGAGAACACATAAGAATACAAAAGCATTTCTTGACAGATACAAAGTTGTAGACCCTAGAGGGCACTCGCACACAGTTGTTGCTCATATTGCTAAGGATGGTCATTATTATATTTATCCTGATGCAAAACAGATTCGCTCGATTTCAGTTCGTGAGTCAGCGCGAATACAATCTTTCCCTGATAATTATTATTTCGAAGGAGGAAGGACTTCTGCTTTTAAGCAAATTGGAAATGCAGTCCCCCCATTAATGGCGTATTCTATCGCACAAAAACTGAAGACCCTATGAGAATGCTTTCTGATAAAAATTTTTTTCAACCTAGAGCAAGATTACTTTTACAACTTGGGGATAAACTCATTAAAAATGAAAATATAGCTCTGCTTGAATTAGTTAAAAATTCATACGATGCAGATTCAAAAAAAGTAACAGTAAGATTGGAAAAAGTAGCAATAAAGGAAAGTGGAAGCATTGTAATTACTGATGATGGTTGCGGAATGGATATGAAAATAATCGCAGATGCTTGGTTGGAACCCGGCAGTGATTATAAAGAACAATTATTTATAAAAAGACAGAGAACAAAGAAATATAAAAGATTACCTGTTGGCGAAAAAGGTATCGGAAGATTTGGTGTTCACAAGCTTGGTAATAAAATAGAACTTATTTCCAGAATGGATGGTAAGAATGAGGTTGTAGTTAGAATTGATTGGAAAAAGTTTGCAGAAAATAAATATTTGAAGGATGCAAAGTTTGAAGTGTTTGAAAGAACTCCCGAATATTTTCTAAGAAATAGAACGGGAACTAAAATTATCATAACAGATTTAAGAAGTGACTGGGATAGAAGAATGGTGAGAGAACTTTATAAATCTGTATTTACATTAAACTCTCCTTTTAATACTGGTGGTAAATTTAAAGTTGATGTTGAACTAGATAATCCTGATTGGGTGGAAGGGCTCCCTAACTGGGAAGATATAGAGAAACTTGCTCTATTTCATTTTAAATGCGCTATAGAAGGCAGTACAATAAAATCATTTCTATACGAATTTACACCATGGGATAAAATGAGTGGTATTGAGTCAAGAAAGATTACCGAAGATGATGAGTTTATTCAAAATAGAGAAACCATATTTGGAAAAGATAGGGATAATCCTAAGAAAGAAGTAATAATTAATCTCGGCAAAAATTATGGTGATGAAAAATATCCTAAAACATTAGGTGAAATTATTTTTGAAGGATATGTTTTTGACAGAGACAAAAAGGTGTTGGAGCTTGGAGATCAAGCAAAAGTTAAATTACTTACTAAATATCTCGATGAGCAGGGAGGTATTAGGGTTTATCGGGATAATATCAGAATTAACGAATATGGTGAGAGAGGAAATGACTGGCTCAATCTTGATAGTCGAAGAGTAAATGTTCCCGTAAAACGCGTGAGCAATAATATTATTCTTGGAATAATTGAATTAAAAATGGAATCAAGTTCCGCGCTCATTGAAAAAACGAATAGAGAAGGGTTTATTGAGAATGAAGCATTCAAAGATTTTACATCAGCCATTTTATATCTCATTGGTTTGATAGAAACACAAAGAGACATTGATAAATCAATTGTAAGAAATAAATATAGCCCCAAAGATAAAGAAGAGCCTGTCCTTTCAAATTTATTTCAGTTACGTGAACTTGTTTCAACAAAAATTAAGGATGAGAAACTTAATAAAGAATTCGTAAAATATATTAATAAGGTAGAGGACGATTATAATCAAATTCAAGAAATTTTACTTACAAGTGCTGGAGCTGGACTTGCACTAGGAGTTGGTTTGCATGAGGTTGAAAAAGTGATCAAAGAATTAAACGAAGCAGTAGCAAGAGAACATATTTCTAAGAAAGTAGGAGATTTGGTTAAACATCTTGATAAACTTATAGAAAATTATGCCGATTTACTTCAGCAAAACGAAACGGAAGAAGAAGATATTAAAAAACTTATCAAAGGCGGATTATTTAATGTGGAATATAGAACAGATGTTCATAAAGTTTCCGTCATTACAGATTATACAAACTTTAAAGGAAATACGGTAGTCAAATGCTCGCGAAGATTAATTATGGGTGCAATAATTAATATTATTGATAATTCGATTTATTGGTTAAGACGCAAGCAACTAAGCCTTAAAAAAATTGATGAACAATTTTCAAAAAAGATATATATAAATTTATATAACGACAAATCTGGCTATTTAGATGTTCTTATTGCAGATAATGGCAATGGTTTTGACTTGCCAATTTCACGAATTACAAAGCCTTTTATCAGTTCAACAGAAGGAGGTATCGGATTAGGATTACATATTGTAAAAGAGGTAATGAAAATTCAAAGCGGACTACTTTATTTTCCTGAAACAGGGGAATATGATGTGCCTAAAGAATTTAAAAAAGGTGCAATAGTAGTTTTGAAATTAAAAAAATAATATGCAATGATTTTACCAGACAATGGAAAAGTTGTAATAATTGATGATAAATACGATGAAGTAAAAAATCTCATGTCGGGATTATCTTCAGAAAAAATTCCCTTTGTTTATTATCAAGATGAAACTGGAGGAGATCTCCCCGATACTCCACTAAAAAACATTCGACTTATTTTTTTGGATTTGTTATTAATAGACAACAGCGAACAACCAGTAAAAAAAGTTATTTCTACAATTGTATCGCGTCTTAAAAAAATAATTTCTGTTGACAATGGACCTTATATATTGATTTACTGGAGCACTAAAAGGAAAAAATATAGTAAAGCACTCGAAAGAGAACTCAACAAAAAAAGGTTAAGCGACTATAAGCCATTTGAGATTTTAAGATTATCAAAGCCAAGTTCAATTAGTAATGTGAAGCAGGAGCTAGCAACCAGATTCGATAAGTTCAAATCTTTAAAAGCTTTTCTTCTTTTAGAAAGCATTACAAATAAATCAATAGGTGATGTTGTGAATCAGTTTACAAAAATTTTTACAGTAGATGGCTCTTGGGATAAAAACTTAAAAGATGTTTTGTACAAAACAGGAGAAGCAAGAGTAGGAGAGGATAATTTTAAACCATTAGACAATCCTAAAAAAATTCAAAATTCATTATTAACAATTTCATCTACCATTGATGAAACTATTGAAAAAGCAATTAACGAAATTGATTTTAAAGAAGTTTCTTTTGATTCAATTACGAAATATGACACAACTTTAGAAGCTAAAGCAAAATTCAACTCAAAGCTTCATGTGTTTAATAATATTGATTCTTCCATTAAAAGCGGTACTGTTTATAAATCTCGGAAGTACAAAAAAACAAAAGATAAGATTCTTGAACGTTTAGTTAATTCTCCAGCGGATTTAAGTAGAATTAAGCCTGAAACTGTTTTGTTTGATTTAACTCCCGTTTGTGATTACTCCCAAGATAAAGAGTATGTAAGAGCAGTTTATGGTATTTGTATTAATGATACTGGATACAAACATCTTAAAGCAAGAAAATTCAGACAACAGTTTTACAGAGAGCTTCCTCATATTTATTTTAATGGAGAAATAAAGTATATTATTCTTGATTACAGGTTTTCATTTTCAATATTAAAATCGGAATTTCAGAGAATTAAACTTAAACCACTGTTCAAAATTAGTAATGAACTTTTGGTTGAACTACAAGCTGATTTTTCTAAACATGTTAATAGACCGGGCATAATTAGTTTGTGATTTAGAGTGTATTAATGATTCTCTCTTAACTCTCCCCTCCCCAAAATCCCCCTCTCCCATGCAATATTAATTGCGTGTTTCATGTTCAGGGCTTTCAGTTTGTAAATTATTTCTGAAATATCGTGCTCCACCTGTTTTACGCACCTGAAAATTTTACCTGAGATTTCTTTATTGGATAAGCCCATAGCGGAAAGTTTCAGCACCAGCAGTTCGCGCTTTGAAAGGTCTTCATCAAAATCATGAAAACACCTGAGCGTGTATTTTTCTTCATCATCCATTTAAGAGGCATTGCCGAGTAGTGCTGTTTCATGTTTTTGTTTTATTGCGCTATAGCATCCAAAACCGTTCCTTTCATTAAATAACGCATTCCCCTATGAAATATTGGTTTTTTCATCCCGATATTCATCGGGACAGGTAGGAAAAACGGTTTCCATCTGCCATCTGCCCTCTTACATCCACCCTTCACTATTAGGGTTTTCCCTATTGTACACCCTGTGGCGAGGATGTAAATTTGTATTAGATAATAAAGCGTAATAAGAAACAACTAAAAAATATATACAGATGAAAAACAAAAATCAAAACAACCCCGCTAAAAACGGGGCAGGCAGCAAAAAATCCTTGACAGGTTCTCACGAGAGATTCGCGGGCATCAGAAAAGGTCTGGTTGATACCAGAAAATCATTGGTGGGCACCCACGAGATATTAGTTGATGCCAACAAGAGATTGGTTGGCAACAACGAGACGTTGGTGGATAACAACCAAAGACCGGTGGGCACCCACCAAACTCTGGTGGACTCCCACCAAGCATTGGTGGAACACCACCAAATGCATGGGAAAGGAAAAAACGAACGAATTATGATTTTTCCCATAATTCTTGTAGCCAGAATAGAGCAGGATTACATTCCCGGTCCCGATGGCGACTTTGACGAATGGCAGAAAAATTATGTAACGCATCTGAGTTCTCACTGGCCACCTATGGAAGAACCAGCGCCCGGACCTGGTCCTGCGGCTGCGCCTCCTTCTGATTTGCTGTATCAATTCCTCGGCATTCCCGAAGAGCGATACACAGAACTTACAGATGAACAGAAAGTGTGGACAAAAGATTTCGCCCGCGGAGGAAAAGAAACCGACCGAAGAAGCAGTGAAGCGAAAGCAAAACAAAAAACACGCAAAGAGTATGAGGCTTTGCTGCGCTCGGTAACAGGAGAATATATTCACCGAAACCGTAAGGCAAGTGATGAAATAAAACGCGCTCTCAGACTTACTGTGCCTGATACAGAGCCAACGCCTGTGCATGGAACAGATGCACCGGTAGTAGGACTGAAAAATGCGGGTGGAAGTGTACTTGCTTTTCGCTGCCGAAGAGATGAAGACCAAACACGCGCCAGCATGCTCAAAGGTTATCTGCTGGAAGTTCGTTCATGGGCGCTCAACACAACTGACCCCGTGCCTAACGACCCTGATGTGCCCGGCTATAGAGAAGACCTCTCGAGCAAAGCGCGTTTTAAACTCACACAGGGAATGGCAAACCTTGGAAAAACTTTTTACTGCTACGTGCGCTGGAGGAGCAAAACAAATCCTGCATTTGATTCGCCATGGACAAATCGTATGCAGATTGTGATTGCGTAAAATAAATTCAGATTGCGCTCATTATTATAAGGTACATGTTTTCTGTTTGTTCGGCAAGAAGCCCTATCCCGATTTATCGGGAGGGGCTTTCTTGTTTTATGGCGGTTAAGTAATTGGTATTGTTTTGGTAAATTTGGACGATGACTGCATCCTTATATATATTGTTCTAGTTCGTATTAAAATGAAACTCTCTTTTCTCTCCTTTTTACTTTCCATAACTGCATTTGCTTATTCGCAAAATGACAGTCTCGTAGTAAGAAAGGAAAGTTATATCAATACCCCAAGTAAAAATAGCCCCTACTACCCCGACAGTATTATCTTTTCTTTTAAATGCACAAAAGGTTTCGGAATATTATTTAAAGAAGATGGTTCTGGTTATGACCCATTTTATAAAATAGAAAAAAAGACTGGCAGCGGATGGGTGAATAATCCTATTTACATGAAAATCTCTGTTATGATTGTACCTGTATTCGCTTACGAAGAACATGGTCGTTTTTCAATTCCGGCTGATTTCCTAGAGACAGGAGAATACAGATTGATTTTCATCAAGAGAATAAAAAATCCGATACTATCAAAAGAGAGAGTTGCCTTTTCCAATTTTGGGAGTATGGAAAATGATATGTATTGGTATTCCGAAACATTTACAATTGATAAATGAAAAGTTACTTGCTGATATTATTTTTTTTACTCAATGCAAAATTGTTTGCCCAACCAGTATATAGCTGTGGTGTGACAATTCATTTTCATTTATATGACAAGGGTGTTCCCGTAAATGCAAAAGATGCTTTTTTGAAATATAACTGTCCTCCATTCGAGGGGTGGAGCAAAGACTATTCAAATGGTAATATATTTTTCTACTTGAACCCAAGTCAATACTACAATAAGTATGAGACAAAGATGATAGACACTACTTCTTATGATTTAATCACATCGTTTCTTACAACTGAATTATTCCCAGGTTGCACTTCTCAATTATATACAACAAGTACAAGTTATCTGACTAAAAAAGATGACCTGTTGAACCCAAAAATTCAGGACAGAATGATTATTAATTATAGGAATATTGCAGGTACGGGCATATTTTATCTGGACAGTTTAAATTTTAAATCGGGATATTTTAAATTAGTTTACAGCACTGACACGACACCTTACATACTGGGAAGAGAAAATTTGAGGAGAGTAAAACTTATAGAAGTTGATTCATGTATTCTCAATGCCGACACTTTTAAAGTAAATGAAAAAATTGAATTTATTGCAAAGGTTGCGAAAACACGACTTGTAGGGACAATGTCTTGCTCCTGCGGTAACACTGATTTTTATTATAAAGTTTATGTTCTTCAAAAAGACGGTTGGAAATTATTTGTTGACCACACTGAAGAAGGCAAAGACCAATGTTTATGTAAATCTAATTCTGCCGCAATTGTGAACGAGAATAATTATTCAATTCTGCCCATCAATAAAGCGGGTACTTATTACATTGAAATAAAAGGGGATGGATTTAGTATTAATTCAAAACCTTTTACAGTTAAAGAATAGACTATAAACAAAAATGAAAAACCTGCTTTACATATTTGTGTTTATGTTTTGCTCTTCGCGTGAGGGATTGCAGTGGAAATCCTTTGGCGAAATAGATTCTTCGCTTTGGTCAGAATGACAAACGCCAAAGATTGAAACGGAAAGCCCGACCCGAGTCTTCGAGGGGCACGCCCTATAAGTTCTCCAGCAACTTTCTCAAACTAACTTTCTCCTCTACAATCTGCGCTACTTTATCAATGGGAATTCTTTCCTGCTTCATGCTGTCGCGGTGGCGGAGGGTAACGCAATTGTCTTTGAGCGAATCGTGGTCAATGGTAATGCAGAACGGGGTGCCGATGGCATCCTGCCTGCGGTAGCGCTTGCCGATGGTATCTTTTTCTTCGTAGTAGCAGCGGCAGATGTGCTTGAGTTGGTTGAACACTTCCATTGCTTTTTCGGGCAGGCCGTCTTTTTTCAGAAGCGGGAACACAGCAACTTTCACGGGCGCCAGCGCGGGAGGAATTCTTAAAACAATTCTTTCGTTTCCCTCTTCGCCTGCTGTTGCTGAATCCAATTTTTCAATTTCAAAACAAGAAGCGAGCACGGCAAGGAACATTCTATCGAGCCCGATACTGGTTTCAATTACATAGGGAACATAATTTTTGTTCAGTTCAGAATCGAAGTACTGCAATTTTTTTCCTGAAAGTTTTTCGTGCGCACACAAATCAAAATCGGTGCGGGAGTGAATTCCTTCAATTTCCTTGAAGCCGAACGGGAAAGCAAATTCAATATCGCAGGCGGCATTGGCGTAGTGCGCAAGTTTAATATGGTCATGGAAGCGGTATTTATTTTCTCCGAATCCCATAGCGTAATGCCATTTGATTCTTTTTTCTTTCCAGGCATTGTACCATTGCATTTCTTCTCCGGGGCGGACGAAGAACTGCATTTCCATCTGTTCAAACTCCCTCATGCGGAATAAAAACTGTCGTGCTACAATTTCATTGCGGAATGCTTTTCCGGTTTGCGCAATGCCGAACGGTATTTTCATTCGTGCCGAGCGCTGAACATTTAAAAAGTTTACAAAAATTCCCTGCGCGGTTTCGGGGCGCAGGTAAATTGTATTCGCGTCTTCACTCACTGAACCCATTTGCGTAGAGAACATCAGATTGAACTGGCGCACATCTGTCCAGTTTTTAGTTCCCGAAACAGGACAAACAATTTCGCAGTCAACAATTATTTGTTTTACTTCCGCCAGATCATTTTTCTCCAGTGCCGATTTGAAGCGCGCGTTTATCTCTTCAGTCTTTTTCTGATACTCAACAACCCGCGCGTTCGTAGAGCGATACATCGCTTCGTCAAAATTCTCGAAACGCTTTTTCGCTTTCTCCACTTCCTTGTCTATCTTGCCTTCAATTTTCGCAATGTGCTCTTCTATCAGAACATCGGCACGATATCTTTTCTTAGAATCTTTATTATCAATGAGCGGGTCGCTGAAAGCATCCACATGTCCGCTGGCCTTCCAAACCGAAGGGTGCATAAAAATGGAAGCATCCAGCCCCACAATGTTATCGTTCATCTGCACCATCGACTTCCACCAATACTCACGGATATTATTTTTCAGTTCAACGCCATAAGGACCGTAATCATACACGGCACCGAGGTTGTCATAAATTTCCGATGACGGAAAAACAAATCCGTATTCCTTGCAGTGCGAAATAATATTTTTAAAAAGTTCTTCCTGGGTCATAATAACTGGGCAAAGTTAAAAAAGTAGATGTCATTGCTGTATTTGTCTCCCTTTGGAGGGGTAGGGCGAGGATTTGTGAGCGCATTAAAGCACCAAATGAGAATCAAATGAAATCCCTGTAAATGGACTTTTTTTCATAGGAGAGACCCCGTTCCTCTGCCATTTATTAAGCCCTCATCTTTCAAATTCTGAAACAATGAAGTAGGAGTGTTTCTTGTTTTCGCGGTTAAGCCGGGTTACATTTGCTCACACAAAAACAAAACACCAAAACAAAATGAAAAAACATTTAGCAATCATTTCAGCGCTGTCGTTGTGCTTCTTTACATCAAAGGCGCAGTTGACTTACACGCAAATTACCACAGGATTCAACTCTGTTTCCTTTGAAGGAGGCGACACAGAATTTGAAGCGGGCGACATTGATAATGACGGAGATCTTGACCTTGTTTCCATTGGTGATCACGGAAGCCCCAATGTGAATGTGACCGAAGCAGGAATCATGGTC
>Ga0247727_10009841_pt1 | contig 17124 bp, 15 predicted proteins | sample WisWelCaveWW1625_FD_202498 | JGI IMG/M metagenome (GOLD analysis project Ga0247727, IMG submission 202498) | Biofilm microbial communities from Wishing Well Cave, Virginia, United States - WW16-25 | ecosystem: Environmental > Aquatic > Deep subsurface > Groundwater > Cave microbial mat | place...
GCGCGAGGTAGCCGAGCACATTTCCCGCGGAGGCGTACGCGACCTGCCTCAGGAAGCGGCGATCGGCTTCATCGACCTGCTCGCGAGGAGCAGCCCCACCCAGGGGCCGCCGGTGGTGGCGCACGAGCGCGCCCGCTGCGGAGGCCGAACGCGACTGCAGGAGGATCAGGAAGACGAGCGCAAGCGTGAGCAGCGCGAGCGAGGGCGCGAACGAGAGCACGCCGGCGGCCATCAGCGCCCCATACAGCGCGGGGAGAGCGAGGTACCCGGCGCACTCGCGAATCCACTGTGCGCGCCGCAGAGCCCGGACGTCCATGGGCGCGCACGAAGGCGTACGCGTCCAAAGGCGTTTTCGATCGGTGCCGGGGCGCGCGCTTTTAACCCGACCCGACCACTCGCGCCTGAGGTGCGACCGCGGCCGAACCCAACGTTGCCGCCTCCTTCGAATCCCTCTCGCAGATTGTCGTCTTCCTCACTCGTTCGACCGACCAGCGCACCGTGCTCGACGCCGTCCTTGACGCGGCGCTGGCCTCGCTTGAGCTTGCTCGGGGGGCGATCTACCTGCGCCGCGGCGAGGCCGATGAGGTCGAGCTGGAGGCGAGCCGCGGGTTTCCCCCCGGCGTCGTGGCGCGCAAACGCACCCAGAGGATCGCGGCGCATGGCTCCGGGATCGCCGGCACCACCGCCCACCGCCAGGGCGCGTTCGTAATCGGTGACCTTTCGAAGGAGCCGGTCGGGCGTCCGCTCGTCGAGGCGTTCCGCGAGGCGGGGGTCGCGGTCTCGTCGGTGGCCGCGGTGCCGGTCGCCGTCGAGGGGCGCCCGATGGGAGCGCTCATGGTGGTTTCGGAGGCGCCGCGCGAGTTTTCCGAAGGCGAGGTCGCGTACCTGCGGCTCGTGGGCGCGCTGCTCGGATGGACGACGGTGGCCCAGGCGGCGCTTCGCGAGCACGCCAAGACCAACGAGGAGCTCGCCGCGCTTGCGCGAGCCCTCGAGCAGCGGACGGCCGAACTCAAGGAGCTTGACAAGTACAAGACGCGCAGCATCCACCTCATCACCCACGAGCTGCGCAGGCCGCTCTCGCCAATCTTCACCTATGCCGACATGCTGCTCGGGATGGAATTCCCTCCCGAGAAGCGGCGCTTGTTCCTCGAACACATCCGCGAGGCCGCCGACGAGATGGACCGCTACGTGACCGAGATGGTGGAGACCGCCAAGCTCGAGGAGGGAGGCGTGCAGCTGGTCTTTGGCGACGTCGACGTCGCGGCGGTCGCCCGGGTGGCGGTGGGCAAATGGCAGCAGGTGGCAGCGGACTCCGGAGTGTCCCTCGACCTCGATGTCCAGCTGGAGCGCCGGAAATTCACGACGGACGGCGTCAAGATCGGCGAGGTGCTCGAGAACCTCATCGAGAACGCGTTGAAATACACGCAGAGCGGGGGCAAGGTGACGGTGACCGCGCGCAAGGCGCCTGACTCGCTCGAATTCGCCGTGGCCGACACAGGAATCGGCATCGCGCCGGAGGAGGTGGCGGAGCTCTTCACGAAATTCCACATCGTGCGGCAAGCCAACGTCCCGCGCCCCGCGCACCGGGCGGGGCTCGGCCTCTACCTGTCCAAGGTCTACGCCGAGGCGCTCGGCGGCACCGTTGCCGTTGAGTCGCGCCCAGGGAAAGGGAGCACCTTCACGCTCCGCGTTCCGGTCGGTGCTTGAACCGCCGGAGCGTCGGCGGCATCTGCCGCAAGGATATATGCGCGGCTCCTGCGATGACGCGGTGGGCGTCGGCGTGCCGGAAAGCGTGGTCCTTCAGGCCCTTGAAGGAATGGAGGCGAAGCTCGCCCACAAGTCCGTGCTTTGCCTCCCCGACCTCTACATCGACGAAGTCGTCAGCCTCCCCAAGTGGGGCGAGCTCCAGAAGCAGCTCACCTCCGCGACCCTGAGGGGCGGCGGGCGCGTGCGCAGCGCGGGCCAGCGGATTGTGGTCGGAGGAAATGCGTTCAACACCGCGCGGGCGGTCGCGCGCCTCGGCGCAACCGGTGTTTTCGCTGGGCTCACTTCGCAGGGGGCGCTCGAGTTTGCGCGGAGGGAAACGGCGGGCGAGTCTGTCGACCTGTCGTGCGTGGCCACCGGGGGGCGCGCCTCGCTTACGGTGGCCCTCGAGCTGGGCGAGGAGCGCGTGAATGTGCAGCTCAACGACCCGGGGTCGCTGGATGGGGTCACGCTTGCGGACCTGGGGGACGCCGCGCGGGCGAGGTTCGAGGGGGCCGCGGCGGTTCACATCGCGAATTGGGGCCAGAACAAGTCGGCCGGTACCGCGCTCGTTTTGCAAGCGCTCCGGAATGCGAGACAGGCAGGCGCCCTCACCTTCCTCGACCCCTCCGACCTATGGGGCCGCGAGAAAGACACGCTCGAGCTCATCCGCCAGGTGCCCGAGGGCAGGGACCTCGACTACCTGCTCGTCAACGAGGCGGAGCTTCGGGAGCTTTCCCGCGTGCTCTTGCTTAACGCCGGCGGCACTTCCCCTTGCGCCCATGAGGACATCGAAGGCCAAGGCCGCGAGTTCACCAAGCGGGTCGAAGCGGCCCTCGCCGTCCATGCCCACGGCCGCGCGCAGTCATGGCGAAGGGGGAGATCCGAGGGACTCGTGGAGCGCGCGCCGGGAAAGCCCCTGCGCACCACGGGCGCGGGCGATGTATGGAACGCCGCATTCATCGCCGGGACGGTGGGCGGCCTTTCGCCTCAGGTCCGGCTGGAATTCGCCCAGGCCGCGGCGCGCCTTTTCGTGGCGACTTCGGGGCCGCCCCCCTCGCTGGACGAGGTGCGTGCTGCCCTCCGGGAGGGCTCGGGTTCGGCGCGGTGACCCCCCCCCACCCCGCGGCGAACGGTACCACAATCTTCAACAGGTGAAGAACGGGGGTTCAGGGTGCGATGACGCCAGCGTACCGCGAGCGTGGGGAGAAGCTCACCCTCGGCGCCCAGACCGTATTCACCTACCTCGTCGACCACCCCCTGGAATTCCGGAAGGAGATTCGACACGCGCTGCGAATGCCCAATGGGACGTTCCAGTATCACCTGCAGGTGCTCGAGGACTGCGGCGTGCTGCGCACCGTGCACTACGACGGGAAAACATACTACCGCATCCTTGTCCGAGGCGCGCCGCGAGTGGCCGCGTTCCTCCAACGCCTCGGCTGGGATCAGACGCAGCCCAGGGCGGCGCTTGCGGAGGTCGCAGCCAAGGTAGACAAGATTCTGCTCACGGCCGACCGGGCCATCTTGGCGCAGGCGGCGCGCGCCAACCAAGGCCGCGCGCTGGGGCTGAGCGACCACTATTCGGCGCTGCGCGCGCTGCTGCTTTTGTAGGCGGCCGTCACGGCGAGCCGCGCCGTCCGCGCGCGAGGAAAAACCACGCCAGGCCTGCCGCAGCCGCCGCTCCAATCACCGCAACGAAAAGGAGGGGCGAGGAGCCCGAGGGTGTTGCCGGCGTCTCGGGAGGCGGAGGCGGCGGGGGAGGGGAGGGCGCCTCGACGACAAAGGCGCTGCCATCGTGCGAAGTCGGCGTCACGCCGTCCGTTACCCATGCTCGTACCGAGTGGTTCCCGGGCGGAAGGTCAGGGAGCGCCACGCGGAAGGTGCCCTGGGCCTCAATCTCAATCTGCCGCCACGCGAGGCCATCCAGCTCGATGACCAATTCCAACGTCGCATAGGGTGACGAAACCTCGTAGCTCACCGTGAGGTTTCCCATATTGACCACGACCGCCAATGCGATGAGCTGCGGCGATGGGTGGGCCACCCGCGCGACGGCCGAAAGCGAGCCTGACCCGCCGAAGTCGTCGGTGAACGTAAGGGTTACCGTGTAATTTCCCTGCGACCCGTAGGTGTGGCCTTCGCTCAGCGACCATGCGGGGCCGGAGATTGCCCGAGTTGTGCGGCGGCCGTCGCCGAAGTCGAGGACGTACGAGACGAGGTCTCCGTCCAAGTCCTGCGCGGAGGCAACGAACACCGCCGGGATCCGTTCGGCAAGGTCAAACGAGTTGCCGCCACCCCAGGCGACCTGGGGGTCGCGGTTCTCGACGGCAAGCGCAAGGCGCACCCGGTCTGACGCACCGAAGCGGTCCGCGACCTGAAGCCAAACGCCCGAAGGCCCCGGCCGCGCGAAGGCGTGCTCGACGACCGGGAGCGGGCCCTCGACCACCAAGCCGTCGTCGAATTCGAACCTGTAGACCACGATGGAGCCGTCCGGATCTACGGCGGCCTCCGCCGAGAAGGAAACCGGAACGAGCGTCGGAGGGGCGGTTGAGTTTGCCGACACCACAGCCAAGGGCGCGCGGTTCTGAACGCTGATGAGCAGGGAGGCGTTGGCCGTCGCTCCTTCGTCGTCGGTGACCATCACGTAGATGGTGTGGTCGACGGGGGTCGCAAAAAGCAGCACCAGGATTGGGCCCGCTCGCAGGAGCACTTGGGGGTCTCCGCCCGGCTCTCCGAGACCGGTGACCGAAATGGTGTACCACGTGAAATTCCAGATGCTGCCGTCAAGGTCGAACGAGGCAGAGGCATTGAGTTCAACAGGGACGAGCGAAAGCGGCGCCGTGTCATTCGCCGCCGCGGCGGCCACGGGAGCGCGGTTGAGCACGGAAAGCGGTGCCGTCGGGACCGCGGGCGAGCGAATCCCGGCAATGTCGACGGCCACAACGCGGAACACGTGCGACCCGGACTTGTTGAACGAGGTCGTGAAGGTGGCCGCATCGAGGGCAGCCGGCACGACGGAGGGCGCGGAGGCGTCGATCCTTACCTCAAAAAAGTCGATGGGCCGGTCAGCGAGCGCGACCGACAGGTTGACAACCACCACCTCAAACGTTTCCACCGAGTTGCGCTCCAGCGCGCCGGCGGCGACCGGCGCGCGCCGCACCTCCACCGGCCGGCTCAAGGTGTTGTTCGACTCGTCGAGTTCCGCCACGGCGCCCTCCGGGTCGACATCGATGGCCAGGCTGAGCGCGCCCCACGACGATGGTGCCAACGCCGACAGGTCGATCGAAAGGAAATAGGAAGCCGCCGAGTGGGCCGGGAGATCCGCGGTCATGTTGGCGACCGCCGCCGCTCCCAGCGAAAACCGCACCAGTGTGGCCTGCCCAATCGCCCCCGTGTTGTCGAGGCCGAGCGTGAGGTTCAACACGCCGAATTGGTCGACCGTGGTGGGGACGCTCGTGAGCGTGGTGTTCACCGACAGGTCGGGGATGTCCGCGAAGGGCGCCATTTTGGGGTCGCCGACCACAATCTGGCGCCATCCGAGGAAGTGAGACGCGGCCCAGTAGCTCTCGGCGAGGCCGAACCCATCCGTGTAGCGCCCGTACAGGATGTGGGCGTCGGCGATGGCGTTGATGTACGGCTCGTCGGTGTAGCCTTTCATCCCGGTTGCGCCCTCGTCGATCCAATCGGCGATCAGGGACTGACCGTAGGACGGCGGCCAAGTGAATGTGCGCCCGCCCGTCGACACAAACGTCTCGCCGATCGACCCGTTCATCCAGGTGTTGTGAGGAAGGGCAAGCTGGGTCACGGACCCCCAGCAGCAATCGTTGGAGCCCCACGACGAGTACCCGATGACGCCAGTGCGGCCCGTGACGTAGGTGTTGTTGGTGTCGAGGTAAGTCGGCAGCCCTCTGGCCGTAAGCGACGCGTTGGCCCAAACGAGGGCCGAGTTCGCGTAGCCATAGGTCCCATGGCTGTTCGAATAACCCTTCGAAGCGTCGGCGTCGAGCACGAATTCGCCCCTTGAGCCAAGCGAGTTTGCGGCACGGTCGATGAGCGCCATCGCGGTGGATTCGTTGTAGGCGTAGATTCCAGTCACCAAGCGGAACCCGAACTGCGCGAACGAAAACCGCTCCGTGCGGTTGAAGTACGGGTTTCCCCACAAATTTGCGGTCCCGATCCACGCCTCATGGGTTCCACCAAGGAGCATGAGTGCGTCCTGGAACGAGGTGGGCCCGTTTGCCCCCGGCCATGCAACGCGGATCGGCACGCCCTTGAAGGTGACGATGTAATTGACGTCCGCGCCAAGGGACCGATTGGCCATCTCGCCCCCAAACCACGCCGCAAACGTGTCCCACTGGGCCTCAGAGATCGTCTCGCCGGCCGGCAGATCTGCGAGGAACACTTGGCTGGCGGAAAGGCCACGGACCTGCTGGAAGTGAGCCGTTAGGTTTCGGGAGGTCGCGGAGTTGTTGTTGCCGAGTAGCACGACATCCGAGTAGTCGAACGGGTCGCGCAGGGGAAACGTGGCGTCGGCCACAATCGGTGCAGCGTTCGGGGCCCACGCCGCGGCCGTGCTCGGCATCGCTGCCGCAAAGACGCCGGGCGCAATCAGGGCCACCGCGACGAGGAGGTGCGCGCGCTTCGAGAGCATCGGCGATTGAGGCACGGCCCGCTGATTTGAGGGTTGCGAGGTGGCGCAAGATGGCTGGAGCCTCCAAGGGCATTTAACCGGCCCGGGGGATCGCCGGCCTCTCCCCATGGCAAACGTCTTCATCACCGGAGGAGGCGGGTTCCTCGCGGACCATCTCGCGCGCGCCCTTCTAAAGGACGGCCACCGCGTATCGCTCCTGAGCCGCCAGCGCCGGCCTCGCGGGATGCTGGCGGGCGCGCGCGCCGTCCGAGGGGACCTGCTGCTTTCGAAGCGCCCCATCGTGCCGGCCTCTACGGACATCGTGTTCCACCTCGCCGCCCGCGCGAGCGTCACCGAGAGCTTTGCGGACCCTCCGGGAACCGTGGAGGTGAACGCCATGGGGACGGCCCGCCTCCTCGAGGAGATACGGACACGGGGAATCGGCGTGGAGCGGTTCGTGCTGCCATCCACGGCGCTGGTCTACGGCCCGCCCTTCCGCAGAGCCATCGCCGAGGACCATCCAGTGCGCCCCCGAAACCCCTACGCGGCCTCGAAAATGGCCGCGGAGTGCTGCGCGCTCGCTTACGATTCCCTGTACGATGTCCCGGTCAGCGTGCTTCGGCTGTTCAATGTGTACGGGCCGGGCCAGCGTCCCCAATACGTGATTCCGACGGTTCTGAGCCAATGCCTTTGGTCGCGCGAGCTAAAGATCGGGAACCCGTGGCCTTTCCGTGATTTCGTGTACGTCGACGATGCCGTGCGGCTCTTCCGCGCTGCTGCGTCGCGCCGGCGCGCGCGCGGGGAAATCCTGAATGTTGCCTCGGGCAAGGGGACGCGGATCGACGCGATGGTGCGCGTCGCGCTGCGGGTGACGGGTGCGAACCTCAAACCTCGCAGCGAAGCGGCACGTCGCCGGCGCGGCGACTTCGACCGGCTCGTGGGCGATATCGGGAAGGCGCGCCGGCTCGTCGGGTGGAGCCCGAAGGTCTCCCTGGAGGATGGGCTCGCCCGCACGGCCTCGTTTCTGCGGACCCAAGGCCCGCCTCGCCCCTGAATGCGATGTTGGGTGGCCGCCGAAGCCACACCCGCCCGCCCTAGTCTCGCGCGTCTAGTTAAAGGGGGGATGGGGGTCAGCGAAAGCGACCGTCACCTTGCCTTGATTTGCTTCGAAGGGAGCCGCACGACCGCGGGCATCCCCTCGCTCCAATAGACGGTGTGCAGGCCCTTTTGGGAAGAGGATGCCGCGATCTTTCCCCCTTTGGCAGCCACGAGCACCTGCAGGATTCCCTTAGGCTCCTCGTCAAGCACCTCGCGGATGACCGCGTCGGCCGCTTGGCGCGGCGACTTTCCCGCTTTGAGCAGCATCACGGCGGTGCGGGCCGCGCAGAACCGGATCGCGAGTTCGCCCTGGCCGACGCATGCGGCCGCGCCGTACTTCGCATCCGCGTAGTTGCCCGCGCCGATGAGCGGCGTGTCGCCCGCCCGCCCCGGGAACTTGAACGCAAGGCCCGAGGTGGAAACTCCGCTGCAGATCTCGCCCTTCCGGTCGCCCGCGATGACGTCCACTGTTCCGTGCCATTCGCGCGAAAGGCGTTCGTACCAACCCCTGACATCGAACTCCTTTAGCTGCCGCTTCAGGTAGGGGCCGTACCTCCACGCGAGCACGGACATCTCGTCAGGGACTTTCCCGAGTCCGTGTAGGAGCTCGCGCCCGGCCATGATGTTCGCGTAGCGCCGGCGCCCGTCCGCGGACTGGAGCTTTTCCTTGCGGAAACCCGCGGCCCGCGCAAACCGGTCGGCGCCCTCGCCGACAAGGAGCACATGAGGCGTGAGCTCCATCACCTTGCGCGCAAGCGAAATCGGGTTTTTTACCGTCTTCACGCCGGCCACGGCGCCCGCTTGCCGCGTCGATCCCACCATGATGGACGCGTCGAGCTCCACCTCCCCGAGGAGGTTTGGCAAGCCGTCGAAACCGACCGTCCAGTCGAGCGGGTCGTCTTCGGCGTTCCGGATGGCGGCTTCGACGGCATCAAGCGCGGAGCCCCCGCGCGCGAGCAAGCGCCGGCCCTCCTCAAGGCCGCCCTCCGCGTTGCGCGTGCCGGTGATGAACGCCTTGGCCAACGCGACCCCAACGGCAAAGGGGGAGAAAAACGCGGCGGGAGGGCGGAACGCTTATGCCAGCACGCGCCGTGAACAGGCCTCCATGAAACCAGGCGCTTCCAGGCTCACTCTCGGGGAGCGCACACTGCTCATGGGTATTGTGAATGTGACTCCCGATTCGTTTTCCGACGGCGGAAAATTCGCGGAGGCGAGGGCCGCTTCGAGGCAGGCCTTGAAGCTCGCCCGGCAAGGTGCCGACATCATCGACATCGGGGGGGAAAGCACTCGGCCAGGGTCCAAGGGCGTTTCCCTCGAGGAGGAGCTTCGCCGCGTCGTACCCGTGTTCGAACGAATCGGGGGGCGCTCGAGCGCGGTGCTTTCGGTCGACACAACCAAGGCGAAGGTGGCCCGCGAGTGCCTCGCGCGCGGGGCCGGGATGGTGAATGATGTTTCGGCCGGCCGGGCCGACCCAGGCGTAGTCGATGCGGCAGGAGACGCGGGGGCCTACCTCGTGCTCATGCACATGCGGGGGAGGCCGCGTGACATGCAGGAGAACCCGACGTACCGAGATGTCGTGGAGGAGGTGATGACCTTCTTGCAGGAGCGCGCGCGGGATGCGCGGTCGCGCGGCGTGCGCAAGGACCGTATCATCGTGGACCCGGGGATCGGATTTGGCAAGACGTTGGCGCACAACCTCGCGCTCTTGCGCAGCGTGCCGCGGCTCAAGAAGCTCGGGTACCCCGTGCTCATCGGCGCATCCCGCAAGTCGCTTTTCAAGGGCCTCCTTGCAATCGAGGGACCCGCGGACCGGGACGCGGCCACGGCCGACCTCACGACCTACCTCGCGGCCTGCGGGACCGACATCGTGCGCGTCCATGAAGTCCCCGGCAACCGGATTGCGGCCCGGTTGGGGGACGGACTCCGGCCGCCGCCCGGATAGCCGGCCCTCACCACCACGGCACAAGCGCCGAACGGTCCTTGAGCGAGAGCTGGCGCTCGAGCAACGAAAGCGACTGGTCAAGCGTCCAAGAGGGGACTCCGAGCGCCCTTTCCGAGCGGCGCATCGACAGGCACGGGCGCTTCGGGCGGCGCGCCTTCTGGCGCAGGTCCTCGGTGCTCGCGGAGTGGATGAGGCCCGTGTCGAGGGCGAAATGCGCCGCGATCCGCCGCGCGAACTCGAGGCGAGGCATGCATTCGCCGATAGCCGCGTGGACGACGCCCTGCAGCTCCTTCCGCAGCGCGATTTCGATGAACTCGGCGATATTTTCGGAGATCGTTGGCGTGCCCCACTGGTCCTCGACGACATTCACGGAGCGGCCTGCGCGCAGCTCGCTGAGAAGCCACATGACGAAATTCTGCTTGAGATGACCGAAGTCCGCGCCGTAGATGACCGTGGAGCGGACGATGAGCGAGCCGACCGCCCTTGCCGCGACAGCTTCCGCGTCGGCCTTCGTCTTCGAGTACACGCAAAGCGGGTTGGGGACTGCATCAACCTCGTAGGGCGGATGCTCGCCGTCGAACACGTAGTCCGTGGACATCTGCACGAGGCGCGCGCCTCGTGGCGAGGCCCAATCCGCGAGCGCCTCAACGGGGGCGACATTTGCGGCGCGGGCCCGCGCGGGCTCGGCCTCGCAGCCGTCCACGTCCGTCATCGCAGCGCAGTGGACCACGGTGTCGGGCGCGACCCGCGCGAGCAGCGACTCAAGCGCGGCGGGGTCCCGGATGTCCAACCGGTGGATCCGGTCGGCGGGGTGCCGCAGGAATTCGGGGCTGTGGCCGTGGAACGTCCCGTGCACTTCGTGGGCGGCCCGCAGCCGCACCACAAGCCGGCTCCCGACGAGCCCGCTCGCGCCAGTCACGAGGATCCGGGCCACGCGCGAGACCTCCGCGCGCAGGTCAGAGATCGTCCTCGACGATGCGCTTCACCGACTCGTCCCCCGCGGAGATCCACCGGTCGATCGCTTCGACTTCCGCCTTGAGTAGGGCATCCTCGGCCATCGACCGTTCGATCCACTTCTCGAACTTCTCGACAATCGCGCGCGACTCCGGGCTCGCGTCGCCCGCACGAACCGCCGCCGACCATAGCCGGATCCACTGGATTTCCTTGGCTGTGACCTTGTAGGATCCGTAAGGGTTTCGCTCGATGGCGACGATGTTTTGCTCGCGCCAGAATTTCATCCGGTCGAACATGAAGCCAACGCCAAAGACTCCGGCGAAAATGATGGCCATCGTTACCAAGACGCCTCCGAGCACCCACGAGTCGGGTAGACCATAGTTGTCCGTCCACTCCCGCAGGAATTGGGTGTAGAGGCTCGCCGCCGTGAGGGTGCCGAGCAGCGTGATCGAGATGATGGCGCCCGACTGTTGGGCGCGCCAGAGGTAGATCATCGCGCGCTTCCGGATTCCGCCCGCCACCGCTCTTTCCCCTCCCCCGCCCACTCAGGCGGCTTTCCCGTACTGCAATTCGTAGTACTTCCGGAATTCGCCCGACTTGATCGGGCGCCACCAGTCCGCGTGGTCGCGGTACCAGTCCACGGTCTCCTTGATCGCGTCGTCGAACCGGCGCTCGGGCGCCCAGCCAACATCCTTCTGAATCTTCCGCGTATCCACGGCGTGCCGGGTCACATGCCCGGGTCGGTCGGCGACGGCCTTGAGGAGCGCGCGCGGCTTCCCCAGCGTATCGAGCACCGCGTCCGCGATGTCGAGGACCGACTTTTCGACACCGCCCCCGATGTTGTAGACCTCTCCCGGCTTTCCAAGGTCGATCAGCATATCGATCGCGTTTGCGTGGTCGTCGACATGGATCCAGTCGCGGGTGTTCTTGCCGGTGCCGTACACCGGGAGGGGCTTGTCCTCGAGCGCGTTCGTGACAAACAGGGGAATTAATTTTTCGGGGTATTGGCGCGGGCCGTAATTGTTCGAGCAGCGAGTGACGATCACGTCCAGCCCGTGGGTCGCGAAGTACGACCACGCGAGGCGGTCGGCGCCCGCCTTTGACGCCGCGTAGGGCGATTTCGGGTAAAGGGGGTCGTCCTCCTTCGACGGCCGCCCCGGCGCCTCGCCGTAGACCTCATCGGTCGAGATCTGGATAAAGCGGTCGGCACCGTGTTCACGCATGGCCTCCAGGAGCACACCCGTGCCCACCACGTCGGTCATCGCGAAGTCCAGCCCCGAGCGGATCGACCGGTCCACATGCGTCTCCGCCGCGAAGTTCACAATGATGTCGGCCTCTTTCACGAGGGGGTCGACGGCGCGCCGGTCGCAGATGTCGCCCTTCACAAACCGGATCTTCCCCGCATCCACGAGATCCTTGAGGTTGGCGGGGTTGCCGGCATAGGTGAGCTTGTCAAGGACGATGATCTCGAGCTGCTTGGATTCCAGCATGAAGCGTACAAAATTTGAGCCGATGAACCCCATTCCCCCGGTGACAAGGAGCACGCCTTTGGCCACCGCTGTCAGCCCTCCGCAGGTGGGGTTCACGCGGGCGGTGCGACTTGAAGGTTTTGGGGCGTGCCAGCCGGGCTACCGACTCGTCACGTGCCAGCTGTATGGTATGGACGGGTCGTCCGAGGCTTTGCGGAATTCGTCGGGCTCCTTGTAGTTGTAGAGGCGCGTCGGGAAGTTCACGATCATCGTGCGTTCCTCGCCCACGGCCGAGAACCCGTGCCACACAAGTGGAGGGATTTTCACGAGCATCGGCGCGCGCTCGCCCGATACGAACTCATTGACGGCGCCTTGCGTCGGCGAGTGGGCACGGTCGTCGAAGAGCACAATCTTTGACATCCCCGCGACGGTCACGAAGTGGTCGGTCTGCTGCTTGTGGTAGTGCCACGCCTTTGCAACGCCGGGGTAGCAGACCGTGATGTAGGACTGCGCGAAGTTCTCGAACTCCGGCCAGTCGCTGCGCAGCATTTCCATCAGCCATCCGCGGTCGTCGTGGACCGCGGTGAGCTTGCGGGCCACGCATCCGTCGATCATCGGGCTTGCCATGGGTCCGCCCTCCGGGGCTGCGTTCTCCGCATCGTGCGCCGCCGCTTTGAATGCTTCGCGTTTGCGGGGCCGCGCGTCGGCGAAAAACCGCGATCTGCGCGGGCGGGGAGATACCTTCATTTGCCCTGCGCCGGTTCTTCGGGCACGCGCATCTGCACCTTGGCCAGATGCGCTAGGGGGGCGCTGCGGGCTGTCAGACGCGATCCTCATCATCGGAGGCTCCGGGCTGCTTGGCGCCCGCGTGGCCACGGCGGCTCGGGACGAGTACCGGACCTTCGCCACCTACCTTGACCACCGGTTTGACCTCCAGGGCGTGGAGGAGCTCTCGCTCGATGTCACAGATTACCAGCAAGTGCACGCGATCGTCAAGGCGCTCCAGCCGAAGGCCGTCGTGATGGCAGGTGGGATGGGCGACGTGGAGGTTTGCGAAACCGACCCCGAACGGGCATTTGCGGTGAACACGGAAGGCACCCGCAACGTGGCCAAGTCGCTTGGAGGCGCGGGGAAGCTTGTGTACGTCTCTTCGAACTACGTTTTCGACGGGGGTAAGGGCACGCCCTACGCGGAGGACGATGAGCCATCCCCCCTTTCCGCCTATGGCCGGTCGGTGCTCGCGGCCGAACAAGCCGTCCGCGAGTTCTGTCCCGACTTCGTAATCGCGCGGATGGCGACGCTTTGGGGGATCGACCTCGTTGCGCGGCGGCCGAATTTCGTATCGTGGATGCTCGGGGAGCTGCTCGAAGGGCGGGAGGTGCGGTTGTTCGACGACCAGACGACCACTCCAAGCTACGCGAACCAGGTGGCTGAGGTGCTGATGGACGTCGTGCGCACCGACCTCAAGGGCGTGTTCAACGTGGTCTCGCAGGGGTGCGTCACCCGGTACGAGATGGGCCTCAAGGTCGCGGAATTCTTCGGCCGCGACCCGTCGCTCGTCAAGCCGTTCAAGCTTGCCGATGCTCCCTTCAAAGCGAAGCGGCCGAAGAACGGATGCCTCGATTGTGCGAAGGTGGAAGAAGCGCTCGGCCGCCCGATGTTCACGTTCGAAGAGTCGTTGGTGTTCTTCCGCAGCGAGGTGCAGAACTACCACTTCAACTGGGGCCGGCCGCAAAAGCACGCGGAATGAGCCCCCCAACAAAGCCCTCAAATACGGTGGGGGCGGCTCGGCCGGAGAGAGCCCCAGGGAACGGCGGTCTTGGTATGAAAGGCGTGATTTTGGCCGGCGGGTCGGGGACGCGCCTTAGGCCGCTCTCGTACACCGGGCCTAAACAGCTCATCCCGATCGCGAACAAGCCGAACATCGTGTACTGCATTGACGACGTCCGCGAAGCGGGCGTGACCGAGGTCGGCGTCATCCTCGGCAACAACATGCCGGAGAAGGTGCGCGAACTCCTCGGCGACGGTTCCAGGTACGGCGTGAAGATCACCTACATCGTGCAAGGCGAGCCCAAGGGGATCGCCCACGCGGTTCTTTGCGCCAAGGAATTTGTCGCCGGCGACCCTTTCGTGGTCTACCTCGGCGACAACCTGCTGCGCGGCGGCATCCGCGGGATGGTGCGCGAGTTTACCGAGAAGAAGCCCTCCGCGGCCATCGCGCTTTGCAAGGTCAAGAATCCGTCCGCCTTCGGCGTGGCGGTGCTTGACAGCGCGGGCCGCGTCGTCCGGTGCGTGGAGAAACCCAAGGAGCCGATCTCGGACCTCGCGGTGATCGGCATCTACCTGTTTTCGCCGCGCGTGTTCGACGTGATCGCGCGCCTCAAGCCCTCGGCGCGCGGCGAGCTCGAGATCACCGATGCCATCACGGGCGTGATCGAAGGGGGCGGCAGCGTCCACTCGTGGCTCGTGGAAGGCTGGTGGAAAGACACCGGCAAGCCCGAGGATATCCTCGAAGCGAACCACTTGGTGCTCGACGAGCTGGAGGGGAGCATCGAGGGCACGGTCGAGGAGGGCGCGCAGGTCGCCGGCCGGGTGTCGATCGGGGCCGGCACCGTCGTGGAGAAGGGTTCGCGCATCCGCGGGCCGGCGCTCATCGGTGCGAACTGCCGGATCGGCCCGAACGCCTATGTGGGACCGTACACCTCCATTGGCGACCACTGCTGGATCGCCGACAGCGAGGTCGAGGGGTCGATGGTGCTCGACCACGTGACCATCCAGTGCAGGCGGAAGCTTGCGGACTCGATCGTCGGCCCGCACTCGCAAGTGCTCTCGGCCGAGGGGCTTGTGCCGGAGGGCGCGCGCGTGGTCATCGGCGACTACACGACCGTCAGAATCTAGGGGGGAAACGATGCCGCCGGGAACGCACGAAGGGGTCGGCCTCGACGACTGGGCTCATTTCGGGCGCGTTGACAAGTCCGACCTCCTCGGCCGCGTCGAGGCGTTTGCGCAAGACCTCGCGGCTGGGTGGAACGCCGCGCGCAAGGCCGCTCCGAGCTTTCGAAAAGGTGGGCGATTTGTCTCGTCGGTAATCGTCGCGGGGATGGGCGGCTCCGCGATCTCCGGCGAGATCGTCGCCGACGCGTTCCGTGGGCACCTCCCGGTGCCCATGGCGGTCGTGCAGGACTATGGGCTGCCGGCGTTCGCGCGCCGCGAGACGCTCGTGATCGTGTCTTCGTATTCCGGCGGGACGGAGGAAACGCTATCGATGTTTGAAGATGCGCTTCGCCGCGGCTGCCGGATCGTGGGCATCACTTCGGGCGGCGAGCTCAAGCGCCGCCTCAAGGAGGAGGGCCTGCCGTGCTTCGCGCTTCCGGGGGGCGTCCAGCCGCGCGCGGCCCTGCCATTCCTGCTTCCGCCTGTGGTTGAGTCGCTTGCGCGCGCGGAGCTCATCACCCCGAAGGAGGCCATGGAGGAATCCATCGCGGTCGCCGGAAAAATCGCGGGCGCCTGCGCGCGTGCGCGCCCGCTTCGCTCGAACAAGGCGAAGCGGGTGGCCGACGCCTTGGCTGGCGGCACGCCGGTGGTCTTCGGTGAAGGCGTGCTCCGCGCCGCTGCGCTGCGTTGGCGCACGCAGTTCAACGAGAACCCGAAGGTGATCGCGCGGGACGACATGTTCCCCGCCTCCAACCACAACGACATCAACGCTTGGGGGCTCGACGGCCGAGCGGGGGAATTCCGCGTAGTGCTCCTCCGCGACCCCAAGGGCCACCCGCGAACCGCGCGCCGGACCGAACTCACCAAGAAGCTTGCGTTGCGCGGAAACGCCGGCGGAATCATCGAGGTCGAAGCGACCGGCGAAACGGCCCTAGCCCGTTGCATCTCGGCGGTCGTCCTCGGAGACTTGGCCTCGGTCTACCTTGCGATCAAACTGGGGGTCGACCCGACGCCGGTCGAGGTCATTTCGCGCTTGAAAGCGGAGCTTGCGAAGTCCTGAGCGGCCCTAAGGGGTCTTCTCGCCGGCGCCCTCCGCGGGGGCGCCTAGGTATTCGACGTTCTGCGGCGCGGCTTGCTTCTTGTGCGGCAGGTCGGCGTCGAAGCGGCCGATGGGGCCCACCTCGCGCTTGGCAGCGGCGGCCTTTGCCGCCGGGCGCCATGTCGCAGCGGCGATAGCCTTGTCCCAATCGATGCGCGCCTCTTCCTTCTTTTTTGGCGGGGGCGGGGCGGCCGGCTTCGCGACGCCAGCGGCTGGCGCGGCGGGAGCGGCGGGCTTTGCCGCGGCTGTCCCGGGTGGAGGGGAAGGGGAAGCCGCCGCTTGAGCGGCCGCCGCCGGAACTGCAGGCTTTGCGGCGGGAGCGGCCGCCGCTGCCGGGGCGGCGGGCTTTGGCACCCCCGGCGCCGGGGCTGTGACCGCCCCTGGAGGCGGCGCCGCGACCGCGGGACGTGGAGCGGCCGCCGGGGGCGGCGACGCCTGGGCCAGGAGCTTCTCGCGCATCTTCGCCTTGTAGGCCGCCACGAGCAAGACGCGCGCGTCATCCTGCGTGATCGGCGTGCCGTCGACGGCGGCCGGCTGGGGCGCGATCTCCGCGTCCGCGATCTCTGGGGGCGAGTCCGTCGGCATGGAGGATGCAAACGAGTCGGCCACACGGATCGGCTCCGGCACGCGGTGGCCGGGCTTTGTGACGGCTGCCAGGATGTCGGCCGCCTGCAGCGGGTGCAGCCCGGCGATGTGGCCGTGGAGCGTGTGGGTGCCAACGCGCACGGACGTGATGCGGTTGCGCTCGAATACCCGGAAGCGCTCTTCCCAGTCTTCGAAATTGTGCTCCAGGGCGCGGTGGATCCGCCCGAGGTCCGGGTTGCGCGTCGTAACCGCGATGACGGGCACCCGCGTCGCTTCGTACACGCGCTCCACGTCGATGACATTGAACCCGCCGACCGTGAGGCCGTCGATGAGGACGGCATGGAGCCCCATGTGCTCCTTCGCCGAGCCTTCGAGCGGCTCGGGGCGGCGGCCTTCCACGGTCACGTATTCACGCATGTGGAACGCGGGTGCCTGCAGGACCAAGCGGATCACCGCGTCCGTGGCGTCCCACCCGTCGACATCAACCATGTCCGTGAGAGTAGCCTCCACCACATCGTGGCCGCGCATCTGCACGGCCACGAGGTAGGCGCGGCCCTCCTTGAAGCGGAAACGCGAGTCGTCGATGCCAAGCGTCCGGATCTGGGGCTTCACCCCTTTGCGGCGGTTTGCCATCCCCTTTGGATCAAAAGGATGCTATTTGATTTGTTGGGGC
>Ga0247727_10009842_pt1 | contig 17122 bp, 13 predicted proteins | sample WisWelCaveWW1625_FD_202498 | JGI IMG/M metagenome (GOLD analysis project Ga0247727, IMG submission 202498) | Biofilm microbial communities from Wishing Well Cave, Virginia, United States - WW16-25 | ecosystem: Environmental > Aquatic > Deep subsurface > Groundwater > Cave microbial mat | place...
CGTTGTTGACGCTGGATAATTTTATCTGTACGCCGCACATCGGAGCCCAGACGACCGAGGCGCAAGAGAATGTGGCCGTCGGCATCGCGGAGCAGATCGTCGATTATTTCACCAAAGGCATTGCCCGTGGGGCGGTCAATGTTCCCTCGGTCTCTCCGGAATTACTACCGAGGCTCCAGCCCTACCTGTCTTTAGCCGAGCAGCTTGGGAAGTTGCAAACTCAGTTGTGCGAAGGCGGGCTTGAACGCGTGACCGTCGAATACAGCGGAGAGGTTGCAAGTCTGTCGATCTCGCCGCTCACGATCGCCGTGTTGAAGGGATTGTTGAACCCGATTATGGAAGCCCCTGTGAACTACGTGAACGCGCCGATCGTCGCGAAGGAGCGTGGGATTGAAGTGAAGGAAGTGAAGAGCTCCGATGCGGGCGATTTCACCAGCTTGATTCGTGTGCGAGTGGAGGCTGGTAAGAAATCGTACCAGGTGGCCGGCACGCTCTATCACAAGAAAGATCCGCGCGTCGTGGAAATCGATCAGTTCAATGTTGAGGTTGTGCCGGAGGGACACATGCTCCTGATCCTCAACATCGATCGTCCAGGGGTGATCGGGATGGTGGGAAAGGTGCTCGGCGACAATCAGATCAACATTGTCCGGATGCAATGCGCGCTCGAAAAGCGGGGCGGGAACGCGCTGCTCATCATTGGCTCCGATGCGGTCTTCCCGGACACGGTGCTTGAAACGATCAAATCCAGCAAAGACATTCTCTCAGTCAAAGTCGCGGCTCTGTCCTAACCCCGCGCGCCATCAATCAGGTCCGCCATGGTCTCCGCTCCTCCGAAACCCCGCCCTTCTTCGGGACAGGTCCCGTCGTCCCGCGAGCGTTCGCTCGTCCCCGTGGGCATGGCGACGATCCTTCCTAAAGCAGCGAAGCAGGTCCGTCGCCTTGAAGAACAGTTGCTCGCTCAAGTCAACCGTTGGGGCTACGATGAGATCATTCTTCCCACGTTCGAGTATCTCGACGTCTTGGCTCCGGGGCTTGAGCCGGAACTGATCGAACACGGCTATCAATTCGTCGATCGTACGACGGGGCGGACGCTACTTCTCCGTCCGGATGCCACGGCGCAGATTGCCAGGACGGTCGCAATGGGGCTTACGGGCACGGCGCTGCCGTTGCGTCTCTCCTATCGAACATCCGTCTTTCGCTACGAGCAGGAACATGCTGGGCGCGGTCGAGAAATTTTCCAAGTCGGAGCCGAGCTTATCGGCCTGGACGATGTCACGAGCGACAGCGAAGTCATCGGTTTGATGATCGAGTGTCTCCGCACGATCGGTCTGCAGTCCTTTAAAGTATCTCTTGGGCATGTGGGATTTATTCAGGGGCTCCTGATGCGATCCGGGCTGTCGGCGCAGGGGCAAAAATTGGCTGAGCAGGCGGCGGTGCGAAAAGATCTGCCGAGACTCGAAGAGATCCTTGCCGGCGAGCGTATTTCCAAAACGGTGGCGCACACCATTCGGGAAGCGCCTGAGCTGTACGGTCAAGAGGAAGTGCTGGCACGCGGCCGGGTCCTCGCGGCCGGCGATCCAGCAGTGGCCGCTCCGCTCGAACGACTTGCCCAGGTGTATCAGCTGCTTTGTGCGGCAGGCCACCGGGAATCGCTGCTTCTGGATCTCGGGGAATTCCGCGGGTTCGACTATTATGATGGTGTCGTCTTCGACGTGTTTGCCGAAGGGATGGGGGCGGAGTTAGGCGGCGGCGGACGGTACGATCACTTGATTGGTCGGTTTGGCCGGCCACTGCCCTCAACTGGTTTTGGTTTGGACGTCGATCGGCTTTTCCGCACCGTGGAGTTCCCTGAGGAAGGATCGGTATCGGCGCGAGTCGACTATCTTGTCGCTGCGCCACGCCGGGCCGCTCGTTTGTTGACGACGGTCGCGGCACAGTTGCGTCGGACTCGCTCCCGAGTGGTGCAGCAGACGATGAGTGGGAGCGACGCGGCGCTCTTGTCTTCCGCAGTGACGGCGGGGTTGGCCCAGCAGGCAGCAGCCGTAGTGGTGGTCGGTGCGCCAGGAATGGGCCATGATGACGTGCTGGTGGTCGAGCCCCTCGCTGCGCACATGCATGGCCGCCAAACCGGTAATCTGAGTCATCTGTCGAGGAAGGTAGGGCTTGCCGACCTGGTGGCCGCGGCTCGTCGGTCCCGGCGGCAGGTAAAGGAACGGTCATGAAATCCATGTCGACCGTCGATCTGTCCCAGCCCAAATTGCCCCCTCAGAATCTGGAGGCCGAGCAATCGGTTCTCGGCGCAGTCCTCCTCGACAATAGCGCGATGGCCAAGGCGATGGAATTGCTGGTCGAAGAGAACTTCTACCGCACGTCTCATCGGAAGATCTATCGGGCGATGCTGGAATTGTCGGAAGTCGGAGAAGTGATCGATCAGATTACGTTGACGGAACGGTTGAAAGCGCAGGGCGAAATTGAGGCCGTCGGGGGAGCAGCCTATTTAGCGGAGCTTGTGCAGAGCGTGGCCAGCTCCGCCAATATTCGCTACCACTGCAAGATCGTGCGCGACAAGGCGTTGCTGCGAGATCTGATCCATACCTCCACGGAAGTCCTCACGCGCGGGTACGAAGGCACCTCTTCCGTCGACGACCTGCTCGATTTCGCAGAGCGGTCGGTATTCAGCATTGTCCAGGGGAAACTGGATCGGTCGTTCACCCCCATTAATTCCATCATTAAGGAAAGTCTCGACCTCGTCGATAAGTTATCAAAGCGAAAAGAACATATCACTGGTGTTCCCACCGGCTTTTACGACCTCGACGACATCACAGCTGGGCTCCAGCCCTCCGACCTCGTGGTGATCGCGGGCCGGCCCAGCATGGGGAAGACCAGCCTGGTGCTGGGGATGGCTGCCCATGCCGCCATCCACGCGGGCACCGTGGTTGGAATTTTTAGCCTGGAAATGTCAAAGCCGCAGATCGTCCTGCGCATGTTGAGTTCAGAAGCGAGAGTCGACTCGCATGGCCTCCGGACCGGCAAGCTTCAGAAAGAGGATTGGTGGCGTCTGGCAGAAGCGGCAGGCCGGTTGGAACTAGCACCGATCTATATCGACGATACCGGCGGCATCACCGTGCAGCAGATGCGAGGTAAGGCGCGTCGGTTGAAAGCAGAGAAAGGGCTCGACCTGTTGATTGTCGACTACCTCCAGCTGATGCAGGGGCGAAGCGATTCGGAATCCCGTCAGCAGGAAATCTCCGATATTTCTCGCTCGCTAAAAGCCTTGGCCAAAGAGCTCAACGTGCCGGTCGTCGCGTTGTCGCAGCTCAGCCGTGCGGTGGAAGCCAGGAAGCCGCCGATTCCCATGCTGGCCGACCTCCGCGAGAGCGGCGCGATCGAGCAGGATGCCGACGTCGTCATGTTCATCTATCGTGAGGATGTGTATGATGAGAATTCTGAACGAAAGGGCGAAGCCGATATCCTCGTGAGTAAACATCGCAACGGCCCGACCGGGAAAAAGGTACTCACCTTCCTCGACCGTTTTGCGAAGTTCGAGAGCCTCGACAATCGAGAAGTCGTTTGACCCTGTGTCACCCCACTCGTATAATCTTTCTGACCATCATAAGCTCATTTGAGTCTACCAAGAGGATCGTGCGAGTGTTCACGACACGAGTCATTCCGAGCCGAACGGCGAACAGCCGAGGTCTCACGTCGTTCTGCTTGCTGATCTCCCTGATGGTGGTGGCCTGCGCCGCCGCGCCTCAGACGCCTGAGATGCTCGCCCCTGCCGGCACGCCGAAGGCTACACCCTCGATTCATCCCCCCGATGCCGCCGCGTCCTATCATTTCATGCTGGGGTACCAGGCCGAGCTTGCGCAGGACATGGATCGTGCGATTCAGGAATATCAGGCCGCGCTGAAGGCGGATCCGGCGTCCCAGTCTGTGAAAGCCCGGCTGGCCGGTCTCTATTTTTCGCTGGGCGATACGCCCAATGCCGTACGCTATGCGGACCAAGCGGCAGAGGGACTGAGCCAAGACGGTCAGCTGATCACGCAGATGGCAGGTATTTTAGCCAGTGCAGGGCAAGGGGAGCGTGCGGTGAAACTGTTGGATCGTGCGATCGAGATCGATCCGACCTCCGGCGATCCCTATTTTACAAAGGGTCTGTTACTCTTGAATCTGAAACGGCAGCCCGAGGCGGAACAGGCCATTCGAGCCGGCTTAGTGCGCGCTCCCCAGTCTGCCGTCGGCCATTATCACCTGGGGCGTCTGCTCCTCGATGCGGGGAAAGGGGAAGAGGCGGCGGCGAGTTTGGAGCGGGCGATTGCGGTCAATGCCTCGTTTGAGCCAGCCTATCTTGCGCTCGCCTCGATCTATGAGTCGCGGCAGGCCCAGGATCGAGCGGTCGCCGTGCTACGGAAATATCTCCAGAGTGTGAACCCGCGAAACCGGGATATCCGGCATCAGTTGGTTCGGCTCTATGTGGCCGCGAAGGATTATCAGGGCGCCAGGAAGGAATTGAATGATTTGTTGGCGGAGGACCCTTCGGACCTTGATGCCCAGCTTCGACTGGCGCTCCTGTACGGGGAAGAGAAGGAATACTCCAAGGCCATTGATCAACTGATCCAGATTCTCAAAGCGCGTCCGACGGAGCTCAAAATCAGAGATTACCTTGGATTTCTCTACGAGGAGTCCAAGGATACGAAGAAGGCCATCGAGACCTATACGTTTAACGTTCAACTTGAACCGTCCTACTTCGAAGGGCATCTGCATCTCGGCCTATTGTTCTATCGATTGAAGCAATTTCCTGAGGCCATCACGCACTTGACCCAAGCCCTCACGATTAATTCAAAACAGCCTGAAGCCCACATCGTGCTGGGGTTGACGTATTTGCAGAAGGACCAGTTCGACGATGCGGCAAGGGTCTTGGAAGAAGGCATCAGCCAGAACCCCAAGAGCGCCGATTTGCACTTCAATCTTGGCACTGTCTACGACAAGCTCAATCGATTCGATGACGTCGTGCGCGTTATGGAGGCCGCGATCAAGCTGGATCCCCATCATGCCGATGCTCTCAATTATCTTGGGTACAGTTATGCAGAGCGGGGTGTCAAAATTGACCAAGCGCTCTCCTTGACCAAGCAGGCTGTCGCGCTCAAACCGAGCAATGGGTACTATATCGATAGCCTCGCGTGGGCCTTGTTTAAATCCGGCTTGTTTACCGAGGCCTTAACGGAGATAAAGCGCGCCGTTGCGCTCGCCGGGGATGACCCGGTGCTCTATGAGCATCTCGGGGATATTTACGCCAAGCAACAAAACTTTTCAGAGGCCCGTGAGTCCTGGCTCCATGCGCTGGAGCTGGACCCGTCCAATATCAAATTGATGGACCGATTCCGTGATCTGGGGATGGGCGACCCGACGCAGGAAGAACGTATCCAACAGGCCAAACGCCGTGTATCCGAGAAGATACAAGCTCAGTAAGGCATCCATCCGTCCCTGACAGTAGTCCTGGTTTCTCCCTTTTATCCTCTCTGTAACATTGATCCCATTTACAATCATCTCCCCGAGTCAGCTTTTCGGTATCTGACAAGCTGATTCGGTCAAGCCTGCTCACTCTAAATATTTGCTTTCACAGATTATTTTTCTCATGCAGATGGCAAAGCCCCCGGATCTCCACCCTCCGTGGAGAGAAAATGGGAGGCGCCAAGTCCCGAACAGTGGATGACAAATATTGGCAGATCAGAGCAAAAGCGCGAGAGACACTCCCCGAACACGGTCTAATGCACAGTAGGCTAAGAATCATAACTATTTGATATTTCATGCGACCGAGTTCTTATTCGCCTGACCACGTACCGGGCATCGAATCTGCTATAGGGCTTAGGTAACAGAAATCGGATGCGAGTTCCGATAAGAAAGAAGCAAGGGTGTGAAGGGGTGTCAGTGAACCATCAACAAGGAGGCAGTACGATGTTTAAGGCATTCCGGAAACAAGGGGGTTTCACCCTCATCGAGTTGATGATCGTCGTGGCGATCATTGGGATCTTGGCGGCCATCGCCATCCCGAACTTCCTGCAGTATCAGATGAAGTCGCGCCAGTCCGAGGCGAAGACCAACCTCCAGGCGATTCGCACCTCGGAAATCTCCTTCCAGGCGGAGCGTGGTTGTTATCTTGGCGCTCCTGCGGAGCCTGTCGCGATGCCCGTCCCAGCAGCCAATATTAAAAGCGTACCTGCTCCATGGGGTGTCGGTGTTGTTCCAGTTGGATCCCTCGTTTTTTGTCAACCGTTGGGCGGCGTGTTTAACGGAACTTTCAGGGACATAGGGTTTGTCGCGACTGGTAATGTGCAGTATCTGTATACTGCGGACACGGTAGTGGTTGCTGCCCCGCCAATCACGCCGATCTTGTCTTGTCCTACGGCCATTGCCCCCACAGGTGTCGGAGCTCTTCTTCAGTCTAGCTTTGTGGCGGCGGCCCGAGCCAATATGGATGCCGATCCGCTTGTTTCCGCATGGAGTTCGACCAATGACCATGGTGCGAATGATTGTGTAATCGGTACATTCTAGGACGGTGTAGGTAAGGTCACGGCGTCCCGGCAGCCATTCGATGACTGCCGGGACCTTCCGTTTTACTCATCCTGCCGGTGTTCCTCTCATGACGATCTCAACAGCCTTACATCATCGCAGCGCACCGATCGTGAATTGGTTTCTGCTCGGCATGGGGGGCATCTTCTTGCTGGCCTGTGTCGGCTTGCTGCAAGGGGAGCTCGATCGGCGGCAGGATCGGGCGGTCGTCCAAATTGAAAGTCTCGCACAATTGCCCAAGGGCGAATATTTGAAACCTGCCTTGCTCGGTTATCACCACCTGGGGGCCGATATCCTCTGGCTCAGGCTGGTGCAGGTGATCGGGAAAAAACGAAATAGTGCGGATGAGTATGAATGGATGTATCATGCCTTGGACGTGCTTACCACGCTCGATCCTCAGTATGCCTATGCCTACTATGCCGGGGGGGTCATCCTCGGCGATCTCGCCAACCGCACGGACTTGAGCAATCGGCTGCTTGAAAAGGGTGTCAGCGCGAATCCCGAAGTCTGGAACATCCCCTTTCTTCTTGGGTACAATTATTATTTTCTGCTCGGTGATCCAGCCAAGGGGGCACAGTATATTATGCAGGCGGCCCGCTTGCCGGATGGCCCATCCTATCTCCCAGGGCTTGCCACTCGCATGGCGGCGGAGGCGGGGAATCCTGACACGGCCTTGGCGTTTCTTGAAGCCCGTTTAACAGACACGCACGATCCGGAGATGCGAGAAGTCTTGGCCTATCGGATGAAAGAAGTTATCATTGAACGGGACCTTCGCATACTGGAGCGCGCGGTGGAAGCCTATCGGACGCAACATCGGGCTCTTCCTGTGAGACTTACGGATCTCGTGGTGGCGGGAGCCCTTCCGGTTCTTCCACAGGAACCGTTCGAAGGAGACTATCGGTTGGATCACAAAACTGGCGCGGTCTCCAGTTCGACGCATCCGGAACGGCTGCGCACGTTTTTTAAACGTCCACAGCCTACCTACAGTTTTCCGAAGATAGAGCCTGTCTACAGTTTCCCCAAGGCATGGGAGTGAGCCATGATGCCTAGTTCCGATCTCGTGGTACAGACTGAGCAACTCTCCAAGATTTTCCGCGTGGGGTTCTGGGGGAAGCGAGTGACCGCGGTGGATGGCCTTAGCCTCGAAGTCCGACGTGGGGAAGTGTTCGGTTTTCTCGGCCCGAACGGCGCGGGGAAAACCACCACCCTCAAGATTCTGATGGGGCTCATCTATCCAACCAGTGGGACTGCCAGACTATTCGATTTGGACATGGGCGATCCTCGCGCCAAGACACGTCTGGGATTCCTTCCCGAATCGCCGTATTTTTACGACTACCTCACGAGCCGGGAGTTTCTCGAGTTCTACGGGCATTTGTTCGGGCTGTGGGGCGCTGTTCTAGGCAAGCGAGTGGATGAACTCTTGGAGCTTGTGGGCATGACGCATGCGAAGGATCTACAGCTCAGGAAGTTCTCAAAAGGCATGTTGCAGCGTGTAGGGGTTGCCCAAGCCTTGATTAACGATCCGGAGTTGGTGGTGCTGGACGAACCCATGTCTGGACTGGACCCTATCGGGCGGAAAGAAGTTCGCGATCTGATCTTGCGTCTCAAAGAATCCGGGAAGACGGTCTTGTTCAGCTCCCACATCTTGCACGATGCCGAAGTGTTGTGCGATCGGGTCGCGATGATCCTGAAGGGGCGCCTCGTGGCCTGTGGCCAGGTGACAGACTTGCTGGATCAAGGGGCGAGTCACCCTGTGGAACTGGTCGTGGATCGTCTGACCCCCGAAGGGTTGGACCACTTACGTCCGCTTACCGACAAAGTGGTGATGCAAGGAGATCGGATGCTGGTAGTGCTGAAAAGCCAGCAGAAGGTCGGGGGAGCGCTGGAGATTATCCGTGCGGCGAAGGCAAGTCTGGTGTCGCTCAATCCTCAGAAGGGGTCGTTGGAGGACCTCTTCATCCGGGAGGTCAAAGGACATCGGAGTCCACAGGAGAATCGCGCATGAAAGTCCTGTCGATCGCGCTGAATACCTTTCGAGAAAACTTGCGAGACAAGCTGCTCTACAATCTGCTGGTCTTTGCGCTGCTCATGATCGGCAGCTCTGTACTCCTGTCGCGGTTAACCTTGGGGGAATTCCACCGTCTCATTCTGGATCTCGGGCTGGGGAGTATTAACTTCTTCGGGGTGTTGATTGCCATTTTCGTCGGCATCGGCCTGGTAAGCAAGGAAATCGAGAAGAAGACCATCTATACGATTGTGTCCAAGCCGGTGGCGCGATACCAGTTTTTACTCGGAAAGTATCTGGGCCTTACGATCACCCTGTTCGTCAATACGGTGGTTATGGCGCTGGGATTGTTGGTGGTGCTCTATGCCCAATCCGTTCCCGTTGACGGGATGCTCTTCAAGGCGCTGGCGCTGATTTTTGTCGAGTTCATGGTGATCACGGCGGTCGCCCTGCTGTTTTCCACGTTTACCAGCGCTACCCTGAGCGCTATCTTCACGCTGGCGATGTATGTGATTGGGCACCTCACGGCCGATCTGCGAACATTTGGCGCGAAGATGGATGATCTCAGTCGGGGGATCTTGGAGGGGATCTATTATCTCTTGCCCAACCTCGAGCGCTTCAACTTGAAGGGACATGTCGTTCATCACCTGGAAATAAGCGGTGCGGACCTGACGCTGATTGTCGCCTACGGAGCGACCTACACGACAGTCCTCCTCTTCACAGCCAGCCTTATTTTTCATCGCCGAGATTTTCGTTAAGACGTCCAGCCTGGTTTCTGATTCTCCGCTTGCATTATGCCAAAGAGCCAGGTATTGAAGGGAGTGTCACAATTGCCCTGTCCGTCGTTCGTCTATTGAAATTCATACTGGAGAGTAACTTCGATGAATGTGCCGTTGCTTGATCTGAAAGCTCAGTTCCAACCCCTCCGTGCGGAGATCATGGCGGAGGTGCAGGCTGTCTGTGACGAGCAGGGATTTATCCTGGGACCGCGCGTCGTGGCGTTCGAGGAATCTGTTGCCCGGTACATTGGCTCTCGCTACGCGGTCGGTTGCGCCTCCGGGAGCGATGCGCTGTTGCTTTCCCTCATGGCCATGGGAGTGGAGGCCGGCGATGAGGTCATCACCGTCCCGTTTACGTTTTTTTCCACGGCGAGCACAATTTCACGATTAGGTGCGAAGCCGGTGTTTGTGGACATTCAGCCGGATACGTTTAATATCGATCCATTCCTAATTGAGAAAGCGATCACGCCCCGCACAAAAGCCGTCATTCCCGTGCACCTCTTCGGGCAATGTGCAGACATGGCTGCGATCAACGAGATTGCAAAGCGGAAGAAGTTGTACGTCATTGAGGATGCGTGCCAAGCCATTGGGGCGGCACAGCAAGAGAAACGTGCCGGGGTACTTGGAGACACCGGGTGCTTCAGTTTTTTCCCCAGCAAGAACTTGGGCGGTTTTGGAGATGGGGGGCTCATCACGACCAATGACAAAGCCCTTTCCGACTCCATGGCCATGCTCCGTGTTCATGGGAGCCAGGTCCGCTATCTTCACGAGGCGATAGGGATCAATAGCCGGTTGGATGCGCTCCAGGCTGCCGTGCTCCAGATCAAACTGAAGTATCTTGACCAGTGGACCGAGGGGCGGCGTCGGAATGCCGAACGGTATCGGCAGTTGTTTGCCAGGACGAAGCATGCGGATCGCGTCGTGCTACCGCCAACGGTGCCGGGCAATTTTCACGTCTATAACCAATTCACCGTGCGAGCGCCGAAGCGCGACGAGTTGCGCACCTTCCTCAAAGAGAAAGAGGTCGGCACTGAAGTGTATTATCCGCTCCCGATGCATCTCCAAAATTGCTATCGCGATTTAGGGCATCAGAAGGGGTCCTTCCCTCTGTCAGAACAGGCGGCCGAAGAGGTAATGTCTATTCCAGTCTATGCGGAATTGACGGAAGCGCAGCAGTCTTACGTGGTCGAGATGATTGCGGAGTTCTATCTGCGCGCTTAGCAGGATGCTGAAAAAGTCTACCAGCGTCGTTCTCGCATCGTTCAGACCCTCAACGTACCCCAGAGGGTACACCTCGGCCCTTCACTCGCTGCGGCCTTGCTGGACGAACTTATTGAGCATCCTGCGAGATCAGGCTCTATTGTCCCAGACAGGCAGACCACCGGATTCCCGGCGGGCCTGCACTATTTTCCCTTAGCCTGCTAGATACCACACCCGTTTCCCTGGACGCTCGCGCTTTCGTCAATGCGTGGCCCTCTCCAGCGTTCCGTCGTATAGTGAATACACAGTTCAAAGCTCGGATGAACATGACGGGTGGCACAGCAGTCAGAACGAAGGAGACCGTGATGAGGTTGATGACGTGGGGGACTCTGTTCCTGCTTTCATTGATATGGAGCACTGCGGCCACCGGTAAGGAATTATCGCCCCGTGAGATTTACGAACAAGCTTCCCCAGCTGTGGTGATGGTGATGGGGCATGCAGACGGTAGGGGGAAGGGGAGTGGCGGAACCGGCTCGATTATTCAGTCGGGCGGACTGATTCTCACAAATGCTCATGTTGTGATCGAGGAACAAACCGGGAAACCTTTCGCCCGTCTGTCCGTGTTTCTCAAGCCACTTCGAGTCACGGGAGAGTCAAAGAGCGATCTTTCCCGTATGGTCCGCGCCAAGATCGTAGCCTATTCACAGCCATTGGATCTTGCCTTGTTGAAGCTCGATGGCGTTACCGAAGTGCTCCCTATCGTCGATGTGAGTGAATCGGGGCGGGCTAGGATTGGGGATCGAGTGGTGGCCATCGGTCATCCGGAACAAGGTGGACTGTGGACACTCACTACTGGGGTGATCAGCGCCGAAGTCGATAACTTCAATGGGGTCAAGGGCAAGCATGTGTTTCAAACAGAGACGGGTTTGAACCGTGGAAACTCAGGTGGGCCACTCTTAGATGGAGAGGGGCGGATGATCGGGGTCAATACGGCGATTGCTCGCGTGGCTTCGGATGGCCTTCCGATCACGAGCATCAGTTTCTCGCTCAAGTCGAGCGTTGCCACGCAATGGTTGCGGGAACAAGGCGTGGGAATGCGAGTTGGACAAGGGACGCCGCTGCCCACTGGACACATGCAGCCTGCAACCGACCAACCGCTGGCTCCGTCAGTTCAGCCCCAAGCCAAACCACTCCAGCCTCCTCAGTCTGATCTATCGCTCAAGCCGACGATAAAGTCGGAGGTGGCCCAGCCGGTTCCGGGTCGTCCGTATAACCTCGATCAGTTGATCAGCGATCGTGCGAAAGCGGAAGCCGACCTCGACAGCATGATGTCGGAGATGCGTGGACGGATGAAGGGGCGATAGATATGAGAAACATTCTTCACTCGACAATCTGCGCGCCAGGCACTACATGCCTAGTGCATAGGTTGTAAGCTGATGGTCACGTATTGTTAGTCGAATACTCCAGCCAGTTCAGCGGCCTTCCCATCTTTCCCTATGTCGTAATTGCCCCTTCCGAGGCCGATGAGACGTGCTGCGCGTATTTGCCCATCACACCGGAGGTATAGCGTGGCAGTGGTTGTTTAACCTTCTTGAGACGGGCCTTGATCTCCTTCTGTGAAAGTTCCACACTCAGCGTCCGTTTAGCGATATCAAAAACAATCATGTCGCCGTTCTTCACGGCGCCGATCGGGCCACCTTTGATCGCTTCCGGTGCGACATGGCCGGCCATCAGGCCATGGGTGGCGCCGGAGAAGCGGCCGTCGGTAAGCAGCGCGACGGAGTCGCCTAGTCCCGCGCCAACGATAGCTGCGGTCACGCCGAGCATTTCTCTCATGCCGGGTCCGCCGGACGGGCCTTCATACCGAATCACCACGACATCGCCCGGTTTGATTTGACGGGATTGCACGGCGACAAAGGCATCCTCTTCCCGGTTATACACCTTAGCTGGGCCACGGAACGTCATGATCGAATGCCCAGCCACCTTCACAACGCAGCCTTCTGGAGCAAGATTCCCCCTTAAAATCACCAGCCCGCCAGTTTGCTTGATCGGATTCGACAGAGGCCTGAGGACGTGCTGGCCAGATGTTTCCTTCGCGTCATTGGCCTCTTCCCCGATCGTCCGGCCAGTTACGGTCGGTTGGCCGGCGTGCAACATGCCGGCATCGAGCAGCCGTTTGGCGACCAGTGTTGTCCCTCCAGCCGCATAGAGATCTGAAGCTGTAAATCGTCCGCCTGGCTTCAGGTCGGCGAGCAACGGCACCTTCCGATTGATCTTGTCGAAGTCGTCGATGCTCAGCTTGATGTTTGCTTCGCGCGCGATGGCGAGCAGATGCAGCACGGCATTTGTAGAGCCGCCGGTCGTCGCGACTGCGGCGATCGCGTTTTCCAACGATTTTCGCGTGATGATCTGGCGGGGCCGCAGGTCTTGCTTCAGCAGATCCATGACCATTTTTCCGCACTCGAAGGCCACGTCTTCCTTCCGATGATCCATGGCCGGCACCCCGTTCCGTCCCATCGGCGAAATGCCGAGGAACTCGAACGCGATCGCCATGGTGTTAGCCGTGAACTGCCCCCCACAAGCGCCAGGGCCTGGGCAGGCATGGTCTTCGAGATCTTTAAGTTCGGCATCGTTCATTTTGCCGGACGCATGTTTCCCGACTGCTTCAAACACGTCTTGAATGGTCACGTCGTGGCCTTGGAACTGGCCCGGCATGATCGAGCCGCCGTAGAGCATCACCGACGGTAGATTCAAGCGAGCGAGGGCCATCACGGTGCCGGGAATCGTTTTGTCGCAGCCCGACAATGCCACCACGCCGTCAAACAAGTGTCCACGAGCCACGAGTTCGATCGAATCGGCAATCACCTCCCGACTGATCAACGAAGCCTTCATCCCTTCGGTCCCCATCGAAATGCCGTCCGACACCGCGATGGTGTTGTACTCGATGGGGGTGCCGCCCGCGGCTCGAATACCGGCTTTCACCCGTTCAGACAATCGACGCAGATGGAAGTTGCAGGGCATGATCTCGATCCAAGTATTGGCGACACCGATGATCGGGCGAGACAAGTCCTCGTCGGTGAATCCAACGGCTTTTAACATCGCGCGGGCCGGCGCCCGATCGGGACCGACCAGCAAATCGCGGCTTGTAAGTTTCAACTCCTTCGGCATGACATCCTCTTACAGGCTGCTGAACAAACCGTCATTTCTCACCCTCCCCTCCCATCCCAGGCGCGACAAGCGCGAGGCGCGAGACTCGCGTGACGTGAGCGATGCGAGACGAGCGGGAAAGGCGGGACTGGCGAGAGGAGGAAGTGTTCGAGGATCGAGGTTTCCGGTCCTTCGAATTTCGAGTCGCGCCAATCGCGCTTTTCCCGCCCGTCTCGCCTGTCTCGCTTCTTGGCTGGAACTACTGCACGTACGTGCCCGATGGAGGTGCCGGCTGTGCCGCATCGCCACCCATATGCGGATTGTCTTTCATCGCGCCGCCATGAGGGTTGCCGTAACCCCTGCCGGCATCCCTGTGTTGCTGCATGATCTTCTCATGTTCAGTTTTCTCCTTGGCACGCTGCTCCGGAGTCAACAGGGCAAGCACATCCCGCCGGGCCTTGATGGAGACCATGCGTAAGCCGACTTGCAGATCCCCGCTCTGCTTCAACTTGGCTTCGACCGCTCCCAGGTCGGACTTCTCATCCTCGGTCAGGGCTTTCACCTCGCGCTCCGCGACCTGGATATCGGCCTCGGTCTTGATACGGGTCTTGTCCAGGTTGAGTTGCATGTCTTTGAGTTTCGTCACTTGCTCCGTGGTGAGCCCGATGTCTTGTTCGTGCTTGAGCAGATGTCGGATCAAGTGGCCGGTGCTGTTGTGCATCATGCCCCCGCCATACCCGCCCATCCAGCTATGCCCGCCGCCCCCGTGTCCTTCCCTGCCGTAATAGCCTGGCTCATTGGCCCAGACCGTAGATATCCCAACGGTCAGTGCGAATACCGATGCGACGCCCAGCCTCACGATTGTTTGCGTTCGCTGCTTCATGCTTGCCTCCTTAGGTTGAACCGAATGAAGACGTCTGACTCCACGATGACTAACGTTCCAGCAACCTCTACTTGCCCTTGAGCCCATTAAACAAGAATTGTATCGTGTGTGCAGCCAACAACGGCCCCACCAAGCGGGGCATAATTTTCTTCGCAAGCGGACTCATCCACTTGGCACCGGAGTCTCCGAGAGCGAAGTGTGATGTAGCTTGCCAGATCGACTAACACAACGCAAGCCAACAACATGACTCGATGAGCCCACGAGGCCGTCTACGCTTTCAGCAAAATGACGTTGGAAATAGTCGCAGGCTCTGTCCGCATCGGCACTGCCGGCGGCGTATGGGCGATATCGTTCTGGTCGCCCTTTCGGCAGTCTCTTCCACCGTTTCTTGGATCGGAGATCGCAGTGCACGCAACATGTCTAGTCCCATTGTTCATGACGGTTCGTCGCGAAATTGCATGGAAGCGAGGCGGGGGGCAAGTGGCATGAGGCGAGAAGAATGACACTCATTCTGGTCGCCCCTAGCCTCTGGCCCCGTGCCTTCGCCCGAACATTGGCGATTGCAGTAGAAGCGTTTATGAATAGGGGTGTGATCGGTGTCGGGCCTGGGCTAGCAGCTCGGCACGCGGGTCTGGGTGCGCGATGGCCCTGAGTTGGTCGTACAGTTTGCGCTCCTCGTCGGTCGATGAGGAAGGCATCACGATCTGAATCGTCAGGAAGAGATCGCCGTGGCCGCCGGCCGCAGCGGGGAGGCCCTTGCCCTTCAGTCGAAGCTTACTGTCAGCCCGACTCCCAGGCGGAACTTTTACCCGGACCGGTTCCATGAGTGTGGGGGCCATCACATCGGCACCCAAGGCCGCTTCCCACGGGAAGACGGGGAGGGAGACATGAATGTCGCTCCCCTGCCGGCGAAAGACGTTGTCCGGAGCGATCGTCACGCGCAAGTACAAGTCGCCAGGCTTGCCGCCGTTGGTGCCGGCTTGTCCCTTGCCGGCCACGCGAACCCGCGTTCCATCCTGTACCCCGGCGGGGATTCGTACTTCGATCGTATTGGGCTGCAGCGTGGCACCGTGCCCCTGACAGGCCGGACAGGTTCGTCCGCGAAAGACTCCGCTCCCGTGGCAAGTGGAGCAGGGTACTGGCTCTTGCAAGGTCATGCGCTTCGTCACGCCGGTAAACACCTCGGCCAGCGTCAGTTGCACCTCCGTTTCAAGATCCTCTCCCTGCATGGCAAATCCACGACCATTTCTGGCTCGCCCCCGCCCTTTAAACAGATTCTCAAAGATGTCGGAAAAGCCTTCTCCTCCGAACGAAGTCTCCGGGCCGCTCTGCCAGCGGGCACCGGCCTGCCGGCGCGCCTGCTCGTAGGCCTCGGCCTGCTCCCAGTTGGTTCCATATTGATCATATTTCTTGCGTTTGTCCGGATCGCTCAAGACTTCGTGCGCCGCGTTCAACTCCTTGAACTTCTTCTCCATCTCGGATTTCTTGGAACCGCTATGGAGATCAGGGTGAACCTGGCGCGCGAGGCGACGATAGGCCTTCTTGATGTCATCCGCCGAGGCAGACTTGGGAAGACCCAGAATCTGATAGTAGCCGCGAAGAGGCGTAGCCATGGTAAAGGAACTAATGCCGATTCCAACTGTCAATCGTCATTCGTTACCCGTTGAAAGTGATCACGTTCGAAATCCGCAAGACTCAAAACTCAGCACTTCTAAAATGCAGCTTACGGGGTCGATCCCTTCTTTGCAAGAGATGAACGGCCCTGCGCGATTCAAGAAATCGACGTCGGCGATAAATTCAAAACCCAACGTTAGGGGAGACCAATGAATGGGAGCCCGAAGTTCAGCCCGGAATCGGGTGAATCAGTGCTGGCATTGGAGATGGGGATAATGCGATAGCCGACCTGGATGGCCCATGTTTGCGTCACGGTAAACGAACACCCGGTACCACCCCAGACGAGGAAGTTAATTGTCCGTGCTGCTCCGGCCCGCGACCACTGAGATCCGTCAGAGCGGGCCTTCACCATCTTCGACAGGGGTGTGTACGTGTCCCAGGCCGTGGGTGTGTGAGTCATTGGGCTTCGGCTACGACAGGATTGGGATAGAGAGAAGAAAATGCAGGCTGCTGTCCAGATAACTTAGTGCCGGATGGGGCAGCCCGAAATAAATGTGGCCACGGAGAAGTCGTTTCTAATGGGTATGCGCGTGGGACTGGGAGATCGCTACATTATCGGCCTTGTCCTTTGTGCCCGAGAATGACGAATCATTTTTCCCAGAGGCTTAGGCACCGGGGGCGTATGTCGCGCCTACAGATATAGCCAGATCAATATTGGACGCAAAGTCAGAGGCTTGATCTGTGAATAGTCGCAAATTGCTGCCTGGAGGAAAAGGCCGATCTAGTTGAGCACCGGCGTCAAGATAATGTTACGGAACGAAATGTGACCGTGATCGCCCTGCAGCATGAGAGGGCCCTCTCGTGCCTCATGACTATCGAGCGCAGCCCCGGTGATTCCTGGAATCTCTTCGTTGGCGATCACGA
>Ga0247727_10009843_pt1 | contig 17122 bp, 13 predicted proteins | sample WisWelCaveWW1625_FD_202498 | JGI IMG/M metagenome (GOLD analysis project Ga0247727, IMG submission 202498) | Biofilm microbial communities from Wishing Well Cave, Virginia, United States - WW16-25 | ecosystem: Environmental > Aquatic > Deep subsurface > Groundwater > Cave microbial mat | place...
TAAACCGGCGCGAATTCATTCTTTCCCAATTCATAAGGCTCGTTTTGGCTCAACAAAATATTCATTCGCCCCTGTGATTTTCCTTCACGCAAACATTTACCCAACCAAGCATTGACTTCCGCGTTCGGATGCGTTCCGCTTCCATAATAAGCGGTATCGATGCCGATGATTTGGTATTGCTGATTCCAAATGCAAAAATAGCTGCCTTCCTGTTCCTGCGCCATCCAGCCGCGCTTGATCTTTTGTCGCGTCTCCAAATTGGCAAAATAGGGAATCGCGCCCGAATTCATTTCGTGATTGGCATTCAGCGCAAAAAAACGCGCGCCTTTCACCACCGGCGCCAGCGGTTTATTGAAATACTTTTCAAACTCAAAGGCGCGACCGGCATAATAAACATCACCGAGATGAATTGCGTAATCCGGTTCCAGCGCCGCGATATTTCTGGCAATATAAAGCGAATGATAAACGCCGGTGCCAAAATCGCTGAAGAGCGCAATGGAAATTTTTTGGTCGGGATCAGCGGGCCGGCCCTCGCGATTTTTCATTGCATATTTGAAGCCGCTGGGAAATTCGTGATGCAAACGGATTTTGGCTTTGGAATAAGTTATTCTAAAATGGTCACGGATGAAGTAATAACCGGAATTCACGATCCAGCCGAGGACGTCGCCGAGCGGTTCGAATTTGTGATCATCGGGATTGACTTCGATATCGGGATAAAGTTTCAACTGCGCAGGAAATTTTGTTTTTTTCCCGCGCGGTCGGGTGTCGCGCTGCTTGCGCCGTGTCTCGACAAATTCAGCCGGATCATCAAAGGCTCGGCGAAGCTCGGCGATGGCCTCGCGAATTTGATCATCGGCCAGCGGGTATTGATACTGATGCCGAAAATAAGCCAAAAAATTTTCCGGCTGATCCCGCAAAAGCGTTTCCATTTGACTCAAGCCCGCCGGATCGAGCGGCGGCGGCTCTTCGAGTTCGCCGCGCGGCCTGGAGTCGTCGAGCGGGCCGAGATAGCCCAGCTCGCGATACAATGCTTTTAAATTTTTTTTCATCGTTCTCCCTCAAAAAATTGCGCCTCACTGGCCAGTTGCCCGCTAAGTTGATTTGAATTTCTGATAGCGACTGTGAAAATACAATAATGCTTCGTTGCCGTGATGCCGTCCCAGCGCCAAAACTTCGCCGACGAAAATGGTGTGATCGCCGCCGGGATGCGCCGCCACGAGCTTGCAATCCAACCAGCCGAGCGATTCCTGCAACACCGGCGCGCCGGTGATTTTGCTGTGAAATTTTATGCCGGCGAAGCGTTCGCTGGCCGGCAAATTGTTGGCGGCAAAACGCCGCGCCAATGATTCTTGCGACGCATGCAGAATATTGACGGCGAAATTTTTTCCATGCAATATAAGATCGTGGCTGTGCGCTTTTTTGTCAACGCATACCAACACCAACGGCGGTTCGAGCGAAACCGAGCAGAATGAATTTGCGGTGAGACCATGAATCTCTTCGCCGGCGCGGGCCGTCACAATGGTGATGCCGGTGGCAAATTGGCTCAGCACGCGGCGAAAAAGATCGGAATCGATCGACATGAGCAAGTGCAGGTTTTATTCGGCGCTATCACAAAGGCAAAACAATTTGGGGCAAAACCATTAAAAGCTCGGTTTGATTATTGTTTTGAGATCGCTGGTTTTGTCCTCGATAACATAGTCTTTCGACATGTACCCGAAAAATACAATTGTAAACAATTTACAACGCGCTTGCTTTAAAAGCAAACGAGATGTTTTAGAGGCGGAGGGCCAATCCGGCATGAGGAGGCAGGGCGCGATAAATAGCTTTGGCGTCTTCGCGGGGAAGCTCGATTTCGATCCACAGGCGATGTTGTGGAATCTGCCGGTGAATCAAAGCAGCGACGGCATCGCCCGCGGCGCCGAATGTGCGGCGCAAATCATACCAAATCTTTCGCAGCCGTCCGGCAAAAGAGGGCGGCTGCGCTTGTTCCACGACGAGCGTTAAACTGCGATCAAAATGCAGGGTAAATTCGGCGTCGCGCTGCTCGATGGGCAAATCTTCGCCTTTCGACTCGTTGGCTTCGATGGTATCTCTCGGCGCTTCTTTGATGCGAATCGGCGCTTTGGGCAATGTTGCCAGTTCCTCCTGCAGAACGAAAGGCGTCGAGAGCCATTGATGCAGCCGGCCCTGACTGCGCAAACGTTTGACCAGGCCGCTGCTGCGATATCGCAAAATTTTGCAGCGCCGCATCGGCACGCCTTTGACTTCGAGCGCGACGACGCTGTCGATCAAATCAACGGCGAGATTGATCGAATCGCGTTTGACCAGTTGCAAACGCGCTTGAAAAAAAGCCTGATCGACTTCCAGCGACGCCATTCTTTGAGCCAGTTCGCGGCGGCTGGTGACAATCTCCGCCGGCGTCGAATCGGGAAACGCTTCGGTATTGTCTTTGATATTTTCCTCGTTGGATTCTTCGAAGGGATTTTTGGCAACGGGAAGAACGACGGCGACGACGAAGACGATAAGGGGGAAAACAATTAACGAGAAGAAAAAAACAAGCTGGGCTTGGCGATTTTGCCGCAGAAAAAGAAAAGTTTGCGCGAGCCAGTTGATAAAGGCACCACCCGGATTTTTTAGCGCCATTTTAGTAAATGAAAACTTTCGAGCCGATTTGGAGATTTTTGTAAACGACGCGCAAATCCTCGTCGCCCAACCGCACGCAGCCGTGCGTCACCGGCATGCCGAGCATGCGTTTGTACAGCGTGCCGTGAATCAAATAACCGTCGCCCAGCTCGAGCGCGTATTCGCCCAGCACGCCGTATTCAAAACGTTCCGGCGCATTCGGCGACGGCACCGGCAGGCCATCCTCGATAAACGCCCAATCCGGCTTTTTCCACACCGGATATTCTTTTTTGCCGCGAATTTGAAACATGCCGCGCGGCGTTTGAAAAATCCATTGGCGCTGATCCGCGGCTTTGAGCAAGATGTAGCTGCCCGTCGAGCACACCCCTTCGTGAAGCGGCTCGTCGCCTCGCATCACGTGAATGCGATTCTCGGAAGTATCGACGATCAAATACGGCGCGCGCGGCGTGATCCATTCGTATTTTTTGCGCAATCCGGCGACGCGTTTTTCCAGGCGCTGCGCCTCCTTTTGCAGCTTTTTGACGTCGGTGGTGCGAAGCTGCATCGCAAATTTCGATTCCGGCAGAATGGCAAACATCCATTCGCGCCACACCGGCGCGAAGATCAGCGTTATAATCGATAAAAGCAACCCGAGGCTGATTCCGCTCCACAATGCTTTGCCCGCGGCGCCTTGGCCCGCCGCCGCCGCGCGTTCAGCGCCCGTCGTTCTTCTGAGCCGCGGTGGTTGGCCGGAAAGCGATGAAAAATTTTGCGAATTGTTGGTGGCCGTGTCGTTCATGATCGCACTATTGTGATGAACCCGCGCGATGGCTCGCGCCATTGAGATTTTTTTTCGGCAGATTGATCGCGCTTCGTTCCAGCGTCGGTTGAGCTTTCAGCGAGCCGGCGATCGTTACGCGCGTGCCAACTTTGGCAAGCTCGAAAATTTTATCCATGTCTTGATTGCGCAGCGCCATGCAACCAGACGTCCAATTCACGCCTTTGCCGCCGTCGCCGTGAATTTCAATCAGCCCGCCGATTTGCGCCAGACGCGGCAGATCGCCCCGCGCTTTGGCCGCGAGAAATTGCTCGCGATCATTTTCATTCGGATAATTAATTTCCAGCGCTTTATAGTATTTTGTGCTGCGAAAGGTTTTTTTCTTGGTGATTTGGTAATGGCCCTCCGGCGTGGCGTTGTCGCCTTTCTGCCGTTTATGCCCGAGCCAGCGCGGGCCAAGTTCGATGGAATATTCCGCGCGTTTTTTGCCTGCAACGTAAATCTGGCAAACGCGCGCCATCTTATCAACAATGATAGCGGCGGCATTTTCCCGTTCCGACCAGGCGATGGTTTCGGCGGCCCACCGCTGCCACTCCGGAACGCGCGTCAAATATACGCGCAAGAATTTGGTCGCGTCGGCGCCGGCGCTGCCGACCAAGACTTCGGCTTGCTGCACTTTGTTGGTCGACAATTTATAATCCTGGCGAATAAAAGCGAACTCGCTTTCCATCATCAACAATTCACCGGCAACAAATTTTTTTCGAAAAGTTACGGCAACCGGAACATGCGCGAATTGCATTTTAAACTCGTCGACCTTTTGTTTGACAAAAGCGAGACTCGCCACCGTTACAAATTGCAGCGAATCTTTGGCCGCGACCGCCGCCGATTCGGCTTGTTGCGCTTGCAGCTTGGTGGCCCTGGCGAGATCGAAAGCTTTTTGAAAATCGCGCCGAAAAAACCATTTTTGATTTTCGCGCGCCCAGGTGAGAGTGGCCTTTCCCCAGTTTTTCTCCGCCGCGCGAAACTCTGCCGTCGCGTAAATATTGGCTTCGGCGCGACGCGCTGAGCCGAGCGTCTTCCACGCCTGTTCAAACATCAACACCGGCGGCGACGCAGAAAATATAAGCAGAATCAAGAACGTGACCAGCCAAAAGGCAAGCCCTGACGCAAAAAACAAACCCGTCCTACCCCACCCGCTCCTCATTCTTTGGATTATTTGCTCCCCATACTGTCGCATATCCATATTTCGTGATGATGAAAATGTTCCAGTCAAAGAGTAAATAGAAAACCTCGACCCGCGACGAAGAGCGAACTTATTTTTATTGAACCGATTCATCGCAGACCGAGGCTTTCAGGCCAAATTCAAACCGTGATTATCTTCTTTTGCTCTTGGCAATCGCCTCTTGCAATTCCTGGCCGAGCGAGGTGGCCTTGTCCAACGCCGCCTTCGCCTTGTCGCGCGCGCCAATAAAATCGCCCGAATTCAAAGCATTGTTTGCTTCCGTCCACGCCGCTTCAACGCCGGACAATTCGGTTTGCATTTGCTCGAGCACTTCGCGACCTTCCTTGCCTCTTGGCGCTTTCGCCATCAACTTTTTGGTTTCCTCCACAGCCGCTTGCGCGCTCGTCAAAAGAGTTGCGGCCTCAGCCCTGACCTCTTCTTTTTTCGCAGCCACACCGTCTTTCGCCGCATTGGCCGCGCTTATTGCGGATTCAAGCTGGGCCTTGGCGCGATCATAATTGCGGGTCAACGCAAACTTGGAATTTTGCGTCTCGATTTCGGCCATCGCCGCGTTCAGCGAATCTTGCGCGGCATTGAATTGGTCGGCGAGATAACGATCAGCCTCTGCCGCTTTCGCCGCCTCAACCGCTGCCTTCGCTGCATCCACAGTTTCTTGCGGAACTTTCGCGCAGCCAGCCATCAATGCGAGTGCGAAAACCAATCCGACAACAGTTAGGAACGTCTTACCTCTCATAAAATGAGCCTCCTTAAGGGTTTTATCGGGTGCACCAAACGCGAATGAATTATAAAGGGTGCACAGTCGTTTTAGTTGAAACCTACCCACAAAAAAAAAGCACAGCCGAAATTCGACCATGCCCTGTCACTTCCTTGCAAGACTACGTCCGGTTCAATCAGCTTTGCAGGTCTATCGCGCTTCACACTTTAGACCTTTAGAAAATATAAAAACCGTTGGAATTTGTCAAGTAAAATTTTTTGTAATCGCGCGATCGCATTGACTCATAAAAAAGTAACCATGGCATTTCGCTGAGGGGGTCGTTGCCTCATAATTTGTATAACCCAAAATTTGAGGCAACGAATTATGAGCAACGGCTCCAAGCAAGATTACCTGTCGGCCATCCGATCCCGATATCTGACAGCGAATAAATCCGAGAAAAAGGCCATCTTGGATGAATTCTGCACGGTCTGCGGCTGCAACCGCAAATATGCTATTCGGGTGTTGCGTCGCCCGTTACAAAAAAGTTCATTCTCGCCCAAATCCCAAACGGAGTCGCAAGACCAAATATCATCAGCCGGAACTGATCGCCTTTTTAAAAGCGCCCTGAATCGCCGCGAATCTGGCGTGCGGCAAACGCTTGAAGGCGATGATTCCGAACTGGCTGTCGTATCATCCGGAAACGCGCGCGGAGGCGATTAAACGCTTGTTGTCAACAATCTCCCCCTCGACCATTGACCGGTTGCTCAAACCGCAGCGCGCCGTGTGGGGCAAGGGCGAGCGGGGCGTCCTTGACGCCGTCAAAAGTATCGAGTTGGCCTTGCCTTTTCCAATTCTCGGTTTTGACTGTGACAATGGCGCCGAATTTTTGAATTGGCATTTGCAACACTATCTCACCGAGCGACAACCCGGCTTATCACGATGGGATCCATTTTCTCAATGCACAACGTCACGCGCAGGCGAGCGGTCAACCCTTTACCCACCACAAGGTGATTGCCTGCAAAATCCCGATAGCGAATCCGAAGAATATTTGAACTTATCAGAAATTTCCTCTAGCTTTCATAGAACTTTTGACACTACCGGTACTATTAAGTACCTCCCCGCCGTAAGCCTTTATTCCTAATGAGTGTGTAGCAAATTGCAGGAAAGTACATCCGGAGTGCGAAGCTTTAGCTTCACTATGCTGAAGTATTGCACACCGATCTGCGAAATGCTACACACTCTATTCTAGTTTAGTTAGTGTGCTTTTTCGTAGCTAAAATTAAATTAAATATAGGACAAAAATCGTCAAAAATATTTTCTACTCTCTCTGAAACTATTCTAATCAAGAATAGTATACAATAAAACAATTTTATAAATCGGAGTGATGATGTCAAAAAGCGAAATTGCAATTCTCGGCCTGCTGGCGGAATGTCCGATGCACGGCTATCAGATTCACCAGCAGATCAAAGAACGGGAAATGGATTACTGGGCGAAGATCAAGCTGCCTTCCATATATAGCACGCTGGCGCGCTTGGAGGAGCAGGGGTTGATCACTTCCGGCAAAGAGAAAGTCGGTAACACGCCGGAGCGCACGGTTTACTCGCTCACACCTGCGGGGCGAGGACAGCTCGGCGAGCAGGTACAGGCTTTTCTGCGCGATGACGATCACCCCGAATGGCTTTTTGGGCTGGGCGTGGCTTTCATTTGCGGCGCCCCGCGCGAGAAAGTTATCGAGTCGCTGCAACTTCGCCGGCAGAATCTCGAAAAACATCAAGATGCTCTAAAGCAGGAAGCCGTGAATTACAAAGATAAAATTCCGTTCAATTGGTATATGTTGATCGAGCATGCGCAGCAACATAAGCAGCTTGAATTGGATTGGCTGGACCAATTGATTACGGCAGTGCAAAAAGTCGAACGTTGGACGCCCGAGTGGCAGTGCAGTGAATGTGCAGAGAAAACAACTCAAGGAGGACTATAAATGAAACACGTGAGATGGATTCTGGTTGCTGGATGCTTGATGCTGGTTGCTGGTTTGGGAAACGGACTGGCGCAGCCGGCTGGTGATGATATGAATGCCATCGCGCCAAACGGCAAAATTTTGCGTTTGGACGAGGCGATTCAAACTGCGTTGGAGAAAAACCTGCAGCTTCAGGCCGCGCGCAAAGGCGCGAGCGCTGCAAGCTGGGGCGTGAAAAATGCGTACACGCAGTTTCTGCCGAGCGTCAATCTTGGCATGAGTTTCGTGCGCGTGGATGCCGACAGGTATAGTGCCTTTGAGGGATTCCCTGACGACTTTAAACGCCGGTTTGGTGCGTATCGTAACACCTATAATCCTTCAGTAACTGTGACCCAACCGATTTTTACCGGCGGCACCTTGCTGGCAAATGTCAACGTCGCGCAAGCGCAAGATCTGACCTCGCAAGCGAATCTGAGCAGCACGGAGCAGCAGGTGATTTATAACACGCAGAAAGCTTATTTTGATTTGCTGCGCGCGCACGAGCTGCTCGCAGTTGCGAAAGACCAGTTGCAAACTGCCGAAGAGCATTTGAACAGCGCGCGCAAACAAGTGGAAGCCGGCTTGCGCAGCAAGACCGAAATTTTGCGCTGGGAAGTGCAGAAAGCCAATGCCGAAAGTTTTCTGGCACGCGCCGAAAATGGTTTGGCGCTCGCCCGCCCCGCACTCAATCAGGTGCTGGGGTTGGAATTGGATGCCGAATACACCGTCGTTTCAGTGGAAGATTTGTCTGTGACGATTCCGGCGACCGTCGATGAGCAGATTGCGACCGCCATGCGCAAAAACCCCGGCTTGCGCGTGATGGAAGCCAATGTCGATCTGGCCGGCGCGCAGGTGCAAGTCGAGCGCTCGAATTTCACGCCGAAAGTGAATCTGGCCTACAACTACAGTTGGGAAACCAATCCCACCATCAAGCTCGACGGTTTCAAAACGTGGTCGCTCGGCGTCGTGGCGCAATTTCCGATTTTCAACAGCTTTCGTGATTACACCAATTTGCAAAAAGCGCAGGAGACGCGAAACCAGACGGAAGATTTGCAGCAGGATTTCGAGCGCGGCTTGCGCTTGCAGGTTTTGCAAGCCTCGCAGAATCTCGAGCTGGCTGAAAAACAGTCGGTCATCACCGAGAAAGCCAGAGCGCAGGCCGATGAGAATTTCCGCGTGATCAAACATTCGTATGAAGTCGGCCTCGCTTCCAATCTCGATTTTCTCGACGCGCAAAACGCGCAGAGCCAGGCGCGCTGGGACAAGGTCAACGCGCGGTATGATTATTTGCTGGCCAAAACCGCGCTGGCGCAGGCGATGGGCGTTTTAAGAGCCGGTAATCAGTAATCAGTAATCAGTGATCAGTGGTCAGTTCATGTCATGAAGTTAGCAGACAACGATTCTGTCCCGCAGGGACGGCGTGAGAATAGCCCAGAGATTTTATCTCTGGGAAATATGAAATAACAACGTTTCAAAGTCCCGCAAGGGACGATTGAAAAGAACGGCTTCAAATATCATGACCATTGCATTCTCATTCGTCCCTTGCGGGACTGGTGAGGCAATGAGGGGTGATGTTTCCCCGCAATGAATTGCGGGGCTATCGTCGCCTGTCCCTTCGGGACAAGTTTTTGGCAAATCGTTCGCTTAACTTAATGGCATGAAGTGGTCAGTGATCAGTCATCTGATGACTGATCACTGATAACTAAAATAGAGAGTGAGAGACAACTATGAAAACTAAGACAATCATCATCGCCACACTCGCGACCGCCGCTGTCAGTTTTGTTGCCTGGAGCCGTTGGAGTTCTGAGAAACAGTCGAACCATGCTGTGGAAGGTTTGCCGCTTTCGGTAAAAATCCAAATCGCCCAGCCGGCGTCGATTTCACAGAGTTTGGTCGTTTCCGGCACATTGATTGGCGAAAATGAAGCGACGGTGATTTCCGAAACGCAGGGCAAAGTCGTCGCGGTGAAAGCCCAAGTCGGCGATTGGCTGGCCAAAGGGCAGACGATTTTGCAAGTGGAAAACGATTTGAAGCTCGTGGCGCTGGAACAGGCGAAAGCGCAGTTGATGGCAGCGCAGACGAATGATGACAAGGCGCAGAAAGATTTGAAGCGTTACGACGATTTGTTCGCACAGCAGATTGCCACGCAGAATGACATTGAGAATGCGCGGCTGGCAGCGCGCGCCGCCGAGGCCCAATTGAAGGGCGCCGAGGCGGCTTTGAAGTTGGCGCAGCGCTATTATGATGATACTGCGATCAAAGCGCCGCTGACCGGCAGATTGGCGGATCGCTACGTGAACGAGGCCGCAATGGTGATGCCCGGCGACGAGATCGGCGTCGTGGTCGATGCCCGCAACATGAAACTGAAAACCAGCGTGGCAGAAAACGAGGTCGCGCAGGTGAGTGTTGGTCAACCGGTTGCGATCGTTGCCGATGCGCTGGCGGGCGCGAAATTTTTCGGCAAAGTTTTTTCCGTGGCGCAAAAAGCCAACAGCGAGCGCACGTATCCCGTCGAGATTATCGCGCAAAACGACAAAGGCGAATCGCTCAAGAGCGGCATGTTTGGCCGCGCCACCATTCAAGTTGCCAACGCCGATCATGCCATCGTCGTGCCGACCGCAGCCGTGCTCTCCGATGCGGCGCGCAACAATTATGTTTTTGTGGAAGAAAACGGCGCGGCAAAGCGAGTCGAGGTGAAGCTCGGATTGCAGCAAGACGGCAAAGTGCAAATCACCAACGGCCTCGCTGCCGGCGCGCGGCTCGTCGTTTCGGGCCAACAGAGATTGGCGGACGGCGCGAAAGTCTCCGTGCAAGAGTGAAACCTGTTGGATTGGTGGATTGGTGGATCGTTGGATTGATGGATTGGTGGATCGTTGGATTGGTGGATTTCTGGAGTGTTGGATCATTGGAATTTGCAGTATCCCAGTAATCCAGCAATCCAATAATCCATTGATCCATCAATCCATTGATCCAATATTCCAAACCAGGCAAATATATGAAACTCACCCAAGTCTCCATACAACAACCGGCGTTCATTACCATGGTGTTCACCGCGTTGGCGGCGCTCGGTATCTTTGCTTACATGCAGATGGGCGTCGATCTGCTGCCGAAGATGGACTGGCCGATGGTTTCAGTCGTCACCGTTTACCCCGGCGCCGGCCCCAAAGAAGTTGAAACCGCCGTTTCCAAACCGCTCGAAGAGGCCCTCTCCAGCCTCAACGGCTTGAAGCACGTGCGCTCGTTTTCCAACGAAGGCGTTTCCGTCGTTCTCGCGGAATTTTCTTTCACGACGGATGTTGAAGCCGCCACCAACGAAGTGCAGCGCAAGGTCGACGGCGTGCGCGCCGACTTGCCAAAAGAAATTTACACGCCGACCGTCGCCAAGTCCGACATCAACGACTTCCCGATTGTGCGGATTGCGATGAGTGGCAACGCCGATGCCCGCGCCCTGTATCAATTTGCCGACGAGCACATTTCGCAGCGTCTTGAGCAAATTCCTGGCGTCTCAAGCGTGGAAATCGTCGGCGGTCGGAAGCGCGAGATTCGCATCGAAGTGGACAACGACCGGCTGCGCGCTTATAATCTTTCCGTCGTGCAAGTGAGCCAGGCGCTGCAGCGCGAAAATTTGGACTTCCCCACCGGCAAGATCAATTCGCCGACGAACCAGTACATCGTCCGCGTCGCCGGCAAATTCACCACGCCGGAAGCGATGAACCACATCGTGCTCGCGGCGAGCGGCGACAGCAAAATTTATTTGCGCGATGTGGCAAGAGTGCTGGACACGTACAATGAAGACGTGACCTACACCCGCCTGAATGGCGAGCCGTCCGTCGGCTTGATGTTGCAACGGCAGTCCGGCGCCAACTCCGTGCAAGTGGCGGCGCTGGTGCGCGACGAGCTGGCAAAAATTGAAAAGGAACAAAAGGGCCAAATTCATTTCGAAATCGCGCAGGACATCACCCAGTTCACGCTGCACTCGGTGAACGAAGTGAAGCGCGATCTCGGCCTCGCCGTGCTCATGGTGGCGCTGGTGCTGTTCATCTTCTTGCACAGCTTTCGCAACTCGTTTATCGTGCTGCTGTCAATTCCGACGAGCTTGATCACCACATTCATCATGATGCAAGCGTTCGGCTTCACCATCAACCTCGTCTCGCTGATGGCGCTGGCTTTGGTGATCGGTATTTTGGTGGATGACTCGATCGTCGTGCTCGAAAACATTCACCGTCATCTCGAAAGAGGTGAAGATCAAAAATCCGCCGCGCTCAAAGGCCGCGCCGAGATCGGCTTTGCGGCAATGGCCATCACGCTCGTTGATGTCGTCGTGTTCCTGCCGATTGCCTTGATCGGCGGCATCGTCGGAAAAATTTTCAAAGAGTTCGGTCTCACCATCGTCGTCAGCACTTTACTTTCCCTCTTCGTCTCTTTCACGCTGACGCCGATGCTGGCCTCGAAATGGTCGCGCGCCGGCTCAACGACGCTGCGGTGGCGTTGGCTGCATTGGCTGATTGAAAAATTCGAGGCCTTCCAGAAAAATTTAAATGAGCGCTATCGCAAGTGGCTAGTGTGGGGATTGGATCGCCGCAAAACGGTGATGTTGGTGAGTTTTGGTTTGTTGATTCTCAGCTTTGCTTTGGTGCCGCTCGGATTTATCGGCACCGAATTTATGACCGAGCCTGACCGTGGCGAGTTCGCGGTAAATCTCGAAATGCCGATTGGCACGGCGCTGGACATTACCGACGGCGCAACCAATCGAGTGGAAAATATTCTGGCGAGCATGCCGGAAGTTACGCGTTATCTGGCGACCGTCGGCAAATCACAAAGCGAATGGTCGAGCGCCAAACGGCCCAACGTCGCGCAGATTTCGGTGACGCTGCAAGACAAGCGCGAGCGCAAGCGCAGCACCGCCGAAGTGATGAATGATATTTCAAGGCAAGCGGCGGCGATCCCCGGCTTGATCGTGCGCATGAGCCCGATCAGCATGTTCGGCGCGGCGCAAGAGTCGCCGCTGCAAATCGAAGTGAAAGGCCCGGATCTCGAAACGCTCGCCCCGATTGCCGACAAAGTTGCGGCGATTACCGCGCAAACGCCCGGCACGCGCGACGCCAAAAGCTCGTGGGAAGAAGGCCAGCCGGAAATTCAAATCGCCGTCGATCGCGACCGCGCCGCGCAGCTCGGCTTGACGCTCGGCGAAATCGGCGTAGCGCTGCGCACGGCGATCGAAGGCGACCTCGCGACAAAATACAAGGACGGCAACACCGAGTTCGACACCCGCGTGGTGCTCGCCAAAGCCAATCGCTCGAATCCGGCCGATGTTGAAAAAGTCACGCTGGTCAATTATCGCGGCGAGCGCATTTTTCTCGGCCAGGTTGCCGAGGTTTATTACGGCAAAGGCCCGACGATGATCGGCCGCAAAGACCGCGAGCGCTTGATTACCGTTTCCTCGAACCTCAACGGCACCGTGGCGCTCGGCCAAATCACCGCGGAGATTCAAAAGCGTGCGGCTGGCCTCGAATTGCCGCCCGGCGTGACGATCTCGTATGCCGGTGACGTGCAGAACATGCAGGACATGTTCCGCGATATGACGATTGCCATCACCTTCGCCGCCTTGTTTGTGTATATGATCATGGTGGCGCTGTTTGAAAGTTACGCGCACCCGTTCACGATCATGTTCTCGATTCCGGTGGCGCTGGTCGGCGGCCTCAGCGCTTTGGCGCTCACCGGCCAGACGCTGAACATGTTTTCGATGATCGGCATTTTGCTCTCACTCGGCTTGGTAACGAAAAACGCGATCCTACTTGTCGACCGCGCCAACGATCAACGCGCCAAAGGCCTTTCCGCGCGTGAGGCCATTCTCGAAGCCGGCCCGACGCGCTTGCGGCCGATTCTCATGACCACACTAACGATGGTGCTCGGCATGATGCCGCTGGCGTTGGCCCTCGGCGCCGGCTCGGAAATTCGCCAAAGCATGGCCATCGTCGTCATCGGCGCATTGATCAGCTCGACACTGCTGACGCTGGTTTTGGTGCCGGTGATTTATACATATATGGAAGGCTTGCGGGCGCGATTGAGCCGCAAGAAGGTGGCCGCAACCAATGGCAAGTATGAAGGCGTAGCAGAGATGGTGACAGAAGCGGTAGCGTAACGTAACCTAGTCGGCTCAACTGGGCGGCAAGGGTGATTTATCATTGATACAAATAGAAGAGAGAAAAGGTGAAAGAGCAATTGAGTGCCCTTTCACCTTTTTCTTTTCTCAAACCCGTCTTGAATCCTGTCATGCTGGAAGCATCTTGTTTCGATCAAGCACGGTGCTTGGTTGAAAAAAGATTCTTACTGAATGACATTTTTCTTCATTAGTGAGCCCTTACTGAATCGTCAAGATGTTTCTTGATTTTTCAAAAAAATTTCTGTATTTTTTTTCACGTACCTGTCGTAGCGCAGACTTCCAGTCTGCAAACGAAAGCAAGCTGGAAGCTTGCGCTACAACTCTTCGCGATCGTTATAGTTTTGCCAGGGCAATACAATAACGTGCAAAATTTAGCTGATTCAGTTTACCATTTTTCGGGCTGAATACGTCCATTTATAGAGGGAATGCCATGAATTTAGTCATTGAAGAAAAAGAGCTAAAACACTTGCCAATTACGGCCGATCCTGAAATTATGAGCGCCGGTGTTTATAAGGAACGCGCGTGCCAATTGTGCGCTGATGAATAATCTCGAAGCCGGCCCGACGCTGGATGAATTTCTCGACAACTTTCCCACAGTCACCCGAGAACAAGCGCTGCAAGTTCTTGAGTTTTCCAAATCCGCCTTGATGCGGCGATTCGTACTGTGAGGCGAAATTTAAGGGAACTCGATGGATATTCTTATTCGCATTAAGCGCCTCGTTATTGCCGGACGGGTTGTGTTTACTGAAAAGGCAGAAAATAAAAGAATCGCCGACGGCCTCACGCCGGAGTTGGTTTTCGAAGCGATTCTGAACGCGCCAGCCATCTACAAAAAATTACGCTCACGCGACCCTGAATCGGGGCGGCCGAAAGACTTTATGTCATTACGGGCATGACTTTCGATGGTATATCAATTTACACGAAAGGAAAAATTCGAAACGAAAATGGAATGGAGGTATTTTATGTCATCATCTCCTCGAAACGCTCGACGGACTAATCCCCGACTTTTCTCATACACGGAAGAGTCGAATTGGTGGGATGATTTGCCAGCAGTTCTGCATTGTCCGGAATGCGGCAAAAAAGCAATGCGGCGTGTCAGTGGGCCTTGCCAGCTTCTTGACGGAACGCTGATTCCAGAGCTGGAGCGCTTTCAGTGTTCATCCTGCAAGGCCAATTTTTTTGATTATGCTGCCATGAAAACCATTGACAAATTTCGGGAAAGTCTTTCACAAAAGTCGCCACATGCGCGCCGCCGCACACGAGCGCGAAGCGCTGTTGTCGAGCCGTAAAAAATCGGAATGAAAAACCTTCCCCCTCCCAGATTAAACCGTGAGCCCGAACTGCGCCATCGCCTGCTTCCATATTGCCGCTTGCAAGCAGGCGAGATGTGGCGCGATCCCTTCGGCAAACATCGCGTCGGTTGCTTGGATGTGGCTCGAGTCAGCCGCATCCAAAAACTGATGGCCGGCGAAAAAGCCGCGCTGGCCATTCACGACCCACCGTACAATCTTGTTGCGTTTGATGAAAGAGAACTCTCCGAATACATCGCGTGGTGCAAGCAGTGGATTGAAAACACGGACGCTGCATTGGCGGAAAACAGTTCATTACATGTTTGGCTTGGCACCGATCAGACCGCCGGTTTTCAGCCGCTGCCGGATTTCATGATCATGATGCGCGGCACGCCGTTTCGGCCCCGCAGTTTCATTACGATGCGCAACCAGCGCGGCTACGGTACGCAGAAGAATTGGATGGCAGTGCGGCAGGAATTGCTTTACTATATCAAAGGCGAACCGAGATTCAACGTCGAAGCGGAGTACACCGATATTCCCAAAATCTTGCGCGGCTATTACAAAGAAGTCAACGGCAAAATCACCGAGAATTTCGAGCGCGGCAAATCACAAAATATCCGCGCCGGCAACGTTTGGGTGGACATTCAGCAAGTCTTCTACCGGATAGAGGAGAACGTTAACGGCTGCTACGCGCAGAAGCCGTTGAAGAGTATCGAGCGCATCATTCACGCCAGCTCGCAAAAAGACGATCGCGTTCTCGATTTTTTCTGCCACGCCGGCACCACGCTCTTGGCGGTGGAAATGCTCGGCAGGCGGTGCCATACCATCGACATCACCATCGACATCGACCCGATCTATTGCGAGATCGCCATTCGCCGCCTCGAACACTTACGCGCCACCGGCAAAACCGGCTGGCAAAACGGCAATCCGTTTGAGAGTGAAATCTTTGTCGCAGACAACGCGACACGCGGTGCAGAAAAAGCAAAACAATCTCCCGCCGATGAACACCGAATACACCGAGATTCGCCGAAAAGAATTTTATTCGGCGACACTCGGTGACTGCGGTGAAGTTCGGCGGATAATTTTTCCCTGTTTGGTTGCGGCTCATCCGCATAGGGCATTTTCGTTGCAATTTTTTCGTAGAATTTTTCGTTGTGATTCCCTTTTCATTGCGGTTTTTATTTCGTAGCTTTTTTTGTTGCAGTTCCCTTTTCGTTGCGATTTATCTTTCGTAGATTTTTATTACAGTTCCCTTTTCGTTGCGATTTTTGTTTAAATTGGCAAAACGTTGCATGAACCTCCCGTCCACTTTCGATGCCGCGCTGGCGAAAACCTTTGCCGAGATCAAAATCGACGAGCCATTGGCGTTGCACACCACGCTCGGCGTCGGCGGCCCGGCAACCCGGTTGGCGACGGCGACAACGGCGGAGCAGCTTCAAAAAGGCGTTCGCCTGGCGCACGCACATAATGTTCCGGTTTTCGTCCTCGGCTGGGGCAGCAATCTGATCGTTTCCGATCGCGGCTTTCCCGGCTTGGTCATCAAAAATCGCGCGCAGAACTGGCAGGTGATTCACGAACCCTTTTCCGCAACGACGAAAACCTCGCCGCCAATTCCGGCGCGACTGAAACCGGCAGACGAAGGCTATTATCAGATCGATGATTTGCTCTATTCGGAAGAAGATGCCACGCCTGTCATCGTGCAAGTTGAGTCCGGCGCCAAGATCGATACATTAATGAAGGCGTTATTCAAACAGGGCATAACCGGTTTGCAATGGTTTGCCGGCATTCCGGCGACGGTCGGGGGTGCGATTTACATGAACATGCACGGTGGCTATCATTTCTTCGGCGATTTCGTACATCAGGCGCTGCTGTTTGATCCGCCAGCGGCGAATACAGACAACGGTATCAAGCAAGTCGATCAAGCCTACTTTCAATTTGATTACGATTACAGCATTCTCCAAAAAACGAAAGAGACAGCGCTGTGGGCGCAATTAAGACTGTTTCGTGGCAACGTTCAGCGCGCGCAAGCGACGGCGAGAGAATGGGCGCGCCGCAAAGCGCTGCAGCCGCAGCGCTCCGCCGGATGCATTTTTCGCAACCTCACTCCCGAAGAGCAAAAGCGTTTGAACTTGCCCACGCCGTCAATTGGTTATCTCGTCGAGCACGTGCTCAAGCTGAAAGGGGTGCAGCGCGGCGACGCGATTATTTCTCCGCGCCACGCCGCCTTCATCGAAAATCTCGGAAAAGCGCGCGCGGAGGAAGCCAAAGCGCTGATCGAACTTGTCGCAGAGAAAGCAAAAACTGAATTGGGGCTTGAATTGCAAAAGGAAGTGGAAT
>Ga0247727_10009844_pt1 | contig 17122 bp, 16 predicted proteins | sample WisWelCaveWW1625_FD_202498 | JGI IMG/M metagenome (GOLD analysis project Ga0247727, IMG submission 202498) | Biofilm microbial communities from Wishing Well Cave, Virginia, United States - WW16-25 | ecosystem: Environmental > Aquatic > Deep subsurface > Groundwater > Cave microbial mat | place...
AAACGAGGATTTTGAGATAACTCTTGGAAAAATAGAAGTTGGGAAACCAAAAGTCATAGAGGCTGACGGAAGCTCTTCCCCTATAACTCCGCACGAGGCAAAACTGAGAAGTCTCACCTATGCTGCTCCTGTAACTATGGAACTTACAGTCAAAAAAGACGACCAGATAGATTCAGAAACTGTTGAGATAGGAAAAATTCCCATAATGGTGAGGAGCAAGGCCTGCAACACAAACGGAATGTCCCGTGAAGAATTGATAGAAACTTACCACGATCCGTTAGACCCTGGGGGATACTTCATAATAAAGGGCAATGAACGTGTCATGGTCATGGCAGAAGACCTTGCAGAAAACCAGCCTTTCATCGAGACAAATTCAAAAGACGAACTCACGTTAAAGCTTTTCTCTTCGAAGGGAACTTACAGAATTCCTGTCTTAATTTCAGAAAGCAAAGAAGGCTTGATTGAGGTTTCTTTCAGCAAGTTCAAGGATGTTCCTGCTGTAATCATTTTGAAAGCCCTTGGACTGATAAAAGAGTCAGACATTGCGAAATATATAGGCAAAGAGACAGATTCTGTGATAGTAAACTTGTACGAGTTTGCCAATATAGCCACGAAGGAAGACGCAATGATGTATATATCTGAAAAAACAAACTTGCAGGGCACGAAAAAAGAAATCCTCGATCGTGTTAAGCAGAGGATTGACTCCTATCTTTTCCCGCACATTGGCCAGAAAAAAGAAGACAGGATTAAAAAAGCCATAACTCTCTGCAAGCTGATAAAGCAGTTCCTGATTGCCAAGGAAAATCCAAAATTGCGGACAGATAAGGACCATTATGCAAACAAGCGTGTTAGATTGTCCGGAGACCTGCTGGCAACTCTTTTTAGGGTTAATCTTGGAATCCTCATAAGAGACATCCAGTACTCGCTGCAAAAATCTGCAAAGAGGAAGAAATTTTTCTCCATAAAGATAATTGCGAAATCAACCCTGTTTTCTCACAGGGTTGAAAGTGCGATTGCCACAGGAAGCTGGACAGGGGAGCGTTCAGGAATAACGCAGAACATGGACAAGACGAATTATCTTGCAACAATCTCGCAGCTGCAAAGAGTTTCTTCCATGCTTCCCAGCGACCAGGAAAATTTTGCTGCGAGAACTCTTCATCCAACTCATTACGGAAGATTCTGCCCTATAGAGACACCGGAAGGAACAGAAATAGGGCTTAGGAAAAATCTGGCAATCCTGAGCCAGGTTTCTACAAGGACAGGCCTGGATGAAGAAAAATTCCTGAAAGACCTGGCTATCCACGGGCTTGACGCACCAGATACAGGGGAAACAGGAACAGAGGTTTTCTTTAACGGCATATTCGTGGGTTCGATAAAAAATCCTGCAGAATTTGTAAGAACTATAAGAGAGAAGAGAAGGCGCTCAGAGCTTCCTATCCAGATGAACATAAGGTATGACGGGAATTTCCAGATAGTGACAATCTCAACAGAACCTGGAAGAGTTCTGCGACCATTGATAATCGTTGAAAATGGAAGTTCAAGGCTCAAAAATGAGCATCTCGAAAGAATCGAACAGAAAGAGATTGGCTGGAAAGACCTCATAAAAGAAGGTATTGTAGAATATCTTGATGCTGCGGAAGAGGAAGAAGCCCTTGTCGCATTGTACGAGGAAGACCTAACTCTTGAGCACACGCACCAGGAAATTGATCCGACAGATTTGTTCGGTGTTGTTACCAGCCTTGTTCCATATTCAAATCACGACCAGAGCTCTAGGTTAAACAGGGGAAGCAAAACGCAGAAACAAGCCCTCGGATTATATGCTGCAAATTACCTGGCAAGATTAGACACAGATGTCTCTGTCCTCCAATATCCGCAGAAACCTGTAGTCAGAAGCTTTGTCTATGATACATTGCAGGCATATCCTGCCGGGCAAAATCTGGTTGTTGCTGTCATGACCTATGAGGGTTACAACATGGAAGACGCCTTAGTATTCAATAAAGGAAGCCTGGATAGGGGAGTTGGACGCAGCTTTTACTTCAGGCCTTATAATTCTATAGAAATGAATTATGCAGGAGGCTTGAAAGACGAGATTACAATTCCTGACAAAGACGCCTCTGGTTACAAGACAGAAGCCAGCTACAAGCATCTTGAAGCTGATGGCATAGTTTATCCTGAAGCAGAAGTTGACGAGGGAGAGGTAATGATAGGAAAAGTTTCGCCTCCTAAATTCCTTTCTGAAGCCAGGGAAATTTCCGTAAGGACAAAGAAAGAATCCAGCGTTGCAATGAAACAGGAAGAGAAAGGGATTGTTGAGGGTGTTATCATAACAGAAGACGACGACGGAAACAAGATAGTTCAGGTCAAAACAAGAGACCAGAGGATTCCTGAGCTGGGAGACAAGTTTGCAACCTCCCATGGGCAGAAAGGAGTCATAGGATTGATTGTTGATGAAGAAGATGTTCCTTTCACTTCAAAGGGAATAAGGCCAGATGTGATGTTTAATCCCCATGGTCTTCCGAGCAGAATGACTGTTGGTTATTTGCTGGAATTGCTGGCTGGAAAAGTCGGCTGCCTAAAAGGAGAGGTCATGGACGGAACAGCTTTCTCAGGAGCTGACAAAAAAGAGCTGGAAGAGCAGCTGACAGAACTTGGCTTCAGATACGATGGGAAAGAGACTATGTTTTCCGGAGTAACTGGAAAAAAAATGCAGGCAAAAATATTTGTCGGAAATCTTTACTATTTGAAACTTAAATACATGGTCGGCAACAAGCTTCACGGTAGGGCCTCAGGAAAAATTGCCCTGCTGACAAGGCAGCCTGTCGAAGGAAGATCACGCGGAGGAGCTCTGAGACTTGGGGAAATGGAGCAGCAGGCGATTGTTGCTCATGGAGCCTCACTTCTTTTAAAGGAGAGGTATGATTCCGACAAAGTTCTTCTCCACGTCTGCACGAGATGCGGAGCTCTTGCAATAGAGGACAACATAAGAAACAAGACAGTTTGTCCGCTATGCAACTCAGAGGATGTGGAAAGTGTGGAGGTTTCCTATGCCTTCAAGCTTCTTATAGAAGAACTCCAAGGATTGCACATACACACAACATTCGGATTAAAAAACAAGTATGAATAAAATAAAATGAACATTGCAAATGCTTACATAAACTTAAGAATAGGGATGATAGATGATAGACTAGCTAGACTTCAGAGAGATTATTCGGTTCAAGATTTTCTATTGAATAAAGAGTATAGTGAAGCGATTGTTAATGAAGAAATATGTATTGAAGAAAAAATGAATGCTCTTAGAGCTAAAAAAAGCAAATTGCTTGGTAAAATAAAAAAATAAAAAATGATGAAAATAATAAGAAAAAAAATCAAGGAGATAAGTTTTTCTTTGCTTAGTCCAGAGAAGGTGAAAAAACTTTCAGTCGCAAAAATCGTGACTCCTGAGCTCTACGATATCGACGGTTATCCTGTCGATGGGGGCTTGATGGACCTGAGGCTTGGAGCCATAGACCCTGGAGTGAGGTGCCGTACTTGTGGTGGAAGGCTTAAGGAATGCCTTGGACACCCAGGAAGCATAGACCTTGCAAGGTCTGTAATCCACTTGAAATATGTTCCTATGATAGAACTCGGATTGCGATGCTTCTGCAAGCAATGCGGAAAATTGCTGCTCTCTGATAAAGACACCGAAAAATATCCTCCGAGCCAGAGAATCAAGAAAGCCAAGGATGTTAAAAAATGCCCGCACTGCAATACTGCGCAGGAAAAAATAAAACTCGACAAGCCGACTACTTTTTACAGGGGAAAAACCAGGATTTTCCCGACGGAAATAAGAGAAGATCTTGTCAGAATTCCTGACGAAGAACTCGGGAAGATAGGAATAAATCCGCATTATTTCAGGCCAGAATGGGGTGTTTTAACAATTCTCCTGGTTCCTCCGGTGACAGTAAGGCCGAGCATAATTCTTGAATCAGGGGAAAGAAGCGAAGATGATTTGACACACAAGCTTTCAGACATAATAAGGGCTAACCAAAGGCTGTGGGAGAACCTGAATGCAGGAGCTCCGGAAGTCATAATAGAAGACTTGTGGGATTTGCTGCAGTTCCATATAACAACTTTCTTCGACAATACTGTCACGAGAATCCCTCCTGCAAGGCACAGAAGCGGACAGCCATTGAAAACAATCACAGAAAGAATAAAAGGCAAAGAAGGAAGAATCAGGAAAAATCTTGCCGGGAAAAGGGTGAACTATTCCGGAAGAACAGTTATTTCTCCTGACCCTGCGATGCAGATAAACGAAGTCGGAGTTCCTTACGAAATCGCAAGGATAGTGACTGTGTCTGAAACAGTGAATGATCTGAACATAGAAAAGCTGAAGAAAATTGTACAACGCGGAGAAGAATATCCTGGCGCAAATTATGTCATAAGGCCTGACGGGAAAAGGAAAAAAATAACTCCTGAGCTCAAGGAAGAAATAATCAATGAGCTGGTTCCAGGATACAAAGTTGAGAGGCATCTGGAAAACGGGGACATAGTTTTGTTCAACAGGCATCCGAGTTTGCACAAGGGAAGCCTGATGGCACACTACGTGAAAGTCCTTCCAGGAAGAACTTTCAGGCTTCATCCTGCGGTAAAAACTCCGTACAACGCTGACTTTGATGGAGACGAGATGAACATCCACAGCCCGCAGACAGAAGAAGCCAGGGCAGAGGCAAAGATTCTTCTGGAAGTCAAGAAGAATTTGATTTCTCCAAAGAATAATACAAACTGGATAGGGTGCATCAGCGATGCAATAACAGGTGGGTACCTTTTGGGGCTTGGCGAGTTTTCAAGGGAAGAGGGGAACCAGCTCATCTACAATTCAGGGATAGAAGGAGAATTCTCAAAGAAAAGCGTTGCAGGAACAGAGATTTTTTCAAAGATACTCCCAAAGATAGATTTCTCTGGGGAGTCCATAAAGATAAAAGATGGTGAGATAATAAAGGGCATTATTGACAAAAATCTTTTCGGTGATGAAGATGGCTTGCTGGTAAAAGAGATAGACAAAAAATTCGGAAGAAACGTTGCTTTTGAAACAATAAGGAAAGCCTTCAATCTCGGAAAGAATTATCTGACGGAGAGGGGGATAACAATTTCCCTCGATGATTTTGATGTGGAGCAGAAAGTTATTGACATGTCTGAAGAGATTGTTAAAAGGGCTGAGGAAAAAACAAAGGAAATAATCGAGGCATACAACAACAAAACTCTTGAAGTCATCCAGGGGAAAACTCCTGAAGAATCCAGGGAGATAAAAATACTGAAAGTACTAAACGAAGTAAGGACAAGAATAGGGGAAATTGTAAAGCGGGAATTTCCTGAGGAAAACCCTGTAACCCATATGATAAGGTCTGGCGGAGGAGGGAACATTTTAAACATAACACAGATGGCTTGCTGCGTCGGCCAGCAGGATTTAGAAGGCAAGAGGATAGACATAGGGTTCAACGACAGGACTCTCTCCTTTTTCAGGAAGGGGGATTTGAATCCGAAGGCAAAGGGTTTCATAAGAAGCGCATTCATGAAGGGCTTAAGTCCAGAGGAATTTTTCTTCCAGGCAATAACAGGCCGTGCTTCCCTTATGGATACAGCCCTGCGAACTCCGAAATCAGGATATTTATACAGAAGGCTTGCAAACGCCCTGCAGGATTTGAGAGTGGAATATGACGGTACTGCCAGGGACAGCAATAACAACATAATCCAGATTGTCTACGGAGACGATGGGATGGACGTATCAAAACTCCATACAGGAGAAAAGCTTGAGCCAGGAGAAGCGATAGGAATAATCACCGCTCAGAGTTTTGGGGAGCCTTCAACGCAGATGGTTCTGAGGACGTTCCACTTTGCCGGAGTCAGCGAGATGCAGGTAACCCAGGGACTGCCAAGACTCATAGAAATATTTGATGCGAGAAAGAAACCCAGCTCTCCAAAAATGGAAATCTATCTCAAGAAAGAATTCAATAATGAAAAAGACGCCAAGGTTTTTGCAGAGAAGATTAAGGAAATATCCATCAGCGATATTGCTTCAGAGATAAGCATAGATTTCTCTGACAAAAAAATAGAGATTAAGATAGACCGGGATGGTTTGAAGCAGAGCCACTCTTCTCTTAAAAAAGTTGTGGACAAGCTCAGGGAACTCGGATTTGCCAGCAGGGAAAAAACAGATTCCATATCCATAAGTGTTTCAGAACTCGGTTTCAAGGACATATACAAGCAAAAAGAAAAACTGAAGAAGACGGTAATTTCAGGGATAAAAGGTGTGAAGCAAATTCTCATAGTAAAAAGGGAGAACGACTATGTCATCATGACTTTGGGTACAAACCTGAAGAAAGTTCTTGAGATGAAAGAAGTGAATTCCCAGAGGCTTATTTCAAACGACCTTCACGAAGTTTCCGAAGTTTTCGGCATCGAGGCTGCAAGGCAGCTGATAATAAATGAAATCCAGGAAGTGCTCAATACCCAGGGATTGGACATAGACAAAAGGCACCTGAAGCTTGTTTCAGATGCAATGACAAATACAGGAGAAGTTAAAGGAGTCACGAGGATAGGAATCATTGCACAGAAATCTTCAATATTGGCCAGGGCAACTTTCGAAACTCCTGTAAAGCAGTTCGTGAACGCAACTATTAAGGGAAACAAAGACCAGCTTTCCAGTGTTATTGAAAATGTCATCCTAAACCAGCCTGTTCCTGTCGGGACAGGGCTTCCTGGCTTGTTAGTCAAAGTTGTGGGGCCACTCGTCAAGGAAGAGTCAAAAAAGAAGTATGCAAGAAAAGAAATCATTGAAGAGGTAAGCAAGTGATTTTCTATTCAATTTAGCTTAAAATTCAAAAAGATTTTAATGTAAAAACTCAAGATATAAATTTATTATTTAAAATGAATAATTTACCAATTTAGAAATTAACAATTAAATCAGCAATAAGTATATAAAACAAATATTTTTAGGAGTTCTATTAAAAATGGTGAAGACCATAGACATGCAGGAGATGCGTTATCTCAATCTCTTTGAAAGTCTGACCGGGGTGAGAACGCATTTCTGTTTCAGGTATAACGAGAGCATAGTTTTCTGTGTTCCAAAGCCCCTGGTTTCAAGGGCTGTCGGAGAAAGAGGAAGAAAAATATGGAAGATGAGTGAAATGCTCAGCAAAAAAATACGCGTTATTGCTGTTCCAAATGGATTACAGGATTCTGGAATTTTCATAAAGACAATAATAAGCCCTTTAACCATAAAAAGTTTTGAAATAAGGGGCAATGAGATAGTAGTCGGTGGAGGAAAAAACAAGGCTGCGCTGATAGGAAGAAACAAGCGCCGGCTTTTTGAGATGCAGAAAATCGTAATGGATTTTTTCGGAAAGGATTTCAGGATTATCTGAGATGAAAAAAATACTTTATAATGGACCATATAATGAAATGTATGAAGATATAGCCGAGGTTTTTCTTGAAGATTTTCCCAATGTAAAGTATCATAGTTTGCAAGAGGGGAATAATTTGATAATCACGGTAGAAGGCAGTAAAAAAGATTTGAGCAAACTAGAAAAAGAGATTGCAGAAACTTATGATACCAAAGTCTTCCTTATGAAAAAAGCAGATGAATGCAAAAGAAAAACTGGAAAGAACTTTATAAAATAGGCTAAAATGGCAAGAGTTTTTGTTATTTATCCTTACAGCGAAATTAATGATAATCTTGTTCTCGATGCTCTTAAATCTCAAGGTATAAATTATCAATATTTTAGAGAAGGTGATAAATCTGTGCTTAGTATGGAAGGCAATGTTAGGGATATAAAAGAGATTGGAATAAAAATTACAGAAATCCTAAAAATCGAGAAAGATTTAGAGGGTCTTATTGATAAATCACCTTTTGATTAAATTAATTTGTTTGAAAACATACAAAAATTTATATGCTATTTCCTGGAAGAATTTTTAAAGGTTAAGGGAAAAAGATATTGTGTTCTTTTTTATTTAATTGGTTTGGATATTTGCACCAAGGGCATATCACTTTCAAAATACCCTTTTTGTCTTTTATTAAATTAACGCCATTAATGGCATTAAAAGGTTGTTTGCATTCCCTGTTTTTGCATTTTTTCGCAACCCTTTTCATTGAAATAAATAGTTGATGAAATATATAAATTAAATCCCTCTTCTAAAAACATTTAAAAACCATTTCCTGATTCTATTATTATGGGATTGAAAAACGCATTAAAATTTGAGAAAAACAGAAAGAAATTCAGATGGAAAGACAGGAAATACAAAGTGAAAACTCTGAATCTTTATGCAAAAGCTGATCCGCTCGAGGGAGCTAGCCAGGCCAGGGGAATTGTCCTTCAGAAAGTCCAGAAAGAGGCGAAGCAGCCGAACTCTGCGATGAGAAAATGCTGCAAAGTCCAGCTGAAAAAGAACGGGAAAATCGTTACAGCCTTTATTCCGGGAAACTTGGCGCAGAGATTCATAGACGAGCATGACGAAGTCCTTATCGAAAGAATCGGAGGAAAGCAGGGAAGAACAAAAGGGGACATCCCTGGCGTCAGATTTCAGGTTATCCAGGTAAATGACCAGCCGCTGCATTTGCTGTGGCTTGGAAAGATAGAAAAGGGTAGAAGGTAAAATGCATAAAGAAATATTTAATAAAGACACCGGAAAAATAGAGGAATTTCCTGTTGGAACTGGGTTCTATAGTGGACCAAGAATTTCAGAAAAAAAAGATTTGGAAATATATTACTTAAGGGATCAAATTTCATTGACTTTCAAAGCTGGTGGAGCAACTATTGAAGGAAGATTGACAGCAATAGATTCAGAAAAGCCTGTTATTGAAATTGAAAGAACTCGTTGCAGAATAGACGCTTTTGTGCAAGATTTAAAAATTAAAAGGCCTAAAGAAAATTTGCCTTATTTGGAGGTAAGGAAACAAAATGCCTGAACAAAAAACAAGACTTATTGGAAGTAAAACAGGAAAATTAGAAGGAGAAAGTGTTGGGATTCCTCTTGGTCAAGGCATTATGAGGGAAGAAAATGTTAGAAATCAATTAAAAAATTATGATATAGAATATGTCACAATTAATGGCAAACCCTATATTATTGGTAAAAGAAAATAACTGGACAAAAATTAGCAACACAAACAAATATGATTTTCAAAATTTTTGATTTGTATGATTCGGAAAATATAAACATAGAAGACCCTGGCCTGAAAAATGTTATAAATCTGAAACCGAAATTAATTCTGAAAAGCCACGGAAGAAATTTCCAGAAATTCGGGCAGACAAAAGTAAATCTCGTCGAAAGGCTCATAAACAGGCTCGGTGTTTCCGGGCACAGGGGGAAAAAGCACAAGATAATTTTGGGAACCTCGACAGGAAAATATTCAAGAAACGCGCTTATTATTTTAGAAGCCTTCAAAATGATAGAAAAAAAGACAGGGAAAAATCCTGTGGAAATTTTTGTGAAAGCTGTTGAAAAATCAGCTCCGAGAGATGAGGTAACTGTAATTGAGTATGGAGGAGCAAGGTATCCTCAGGCAGTTGATGTAGCTCCTCTGAGGCGTGTGAACCTTGCAGTAAAACATCTGGTGCACGGGGCTTCAGACAAGGCATTCAACAAAAAGAAAAGCATTTCGCAGGCTCTCGCAGAAGAAATTGTCCTTGCCTCTGAAAATAATGGAGAAAGTTTTGCAATAAGAAAGAGGAATGAGTCTGAGAAACAGGCTGACAGCGCAAGGTAATTTTTTATTTTCTAACAAACGCTATAATTTTCACGTGTTTTTTTATCTTATTGAAATTTTTTGAATTTTACAAGAAACTTTATAAACTATTTTTACAAATCTCTATTATTCATGGCTGAAAAAGAAACACAGTTCGAGAAGATAAAAAAGATTAGCAGAAACCAGAAACATATTCGCAATATTGCGACATCTGCCCACATTCACCATGGAAAAACCGCTTTGACAGACAACCTTCTGGCTGCTTCAGGGCACATGGCTTCAAAGGCTGCGGGAAGCCTTGAAAAAGGCATGGCAACCTGGCAGCATTTAGACGAGCAGGAAAGGCTGATGACAGTTGATGCTGCGAACGTTTCTATGGTTCACAATTTTCATGGCATAGAATACCTGATTAATCTGATTGACACCCCGGGACACGTCGATTTCTCGGGAAATGTTACAAGAGCCATGAGAGCTATCGACGGAACAATTGTCCTTGTCTGCGCTGTCGAGGGAATAATGCCTCAGACAGAAACCGTAATCAAGCAGGCATTGAGAGAAAGAGTGAAACCAGTATTATTCATAAACAAGGTTGATCGTTTGATAAAAGAACTGAAGCTGACTCCGGAACAGATGCAGCAGAGGTTTATTGACATTTTCCACGAGTTCAATGAGCTCATAAGGAAAATTGCAGAGCAGGAATTCAGGGAAAAATGGGCTGTTGACATAAAAGACGGAAGCGTTGCTTTCGGCTCAGCGAGGGAAAACTGGGCTCTTTCTGTTCCTTTCATGCAGAAAAAAGGGATAACATTCAAGGACATATTCAGGCTTTATGAAATGTCAGAGGAAGAAAAAAAAGCCTGGGTGTGGAAAAATGCTCCTCTCTATGAGGTTCTTCTGGACATGGTAGTAAAGCACCTGCCAAATCCAATAGAGGCGCAGAAATACAGAATTCCAAAAATCTGGCACGGAGACATGGATTCAGACTTCGGGAAATCCCTGCTTTCCTGCAATCCTGAAGGAAAAGTCGCTTTTGTAATCACGAGAATTGTCATTGAACCTAAAAGCAGCAAAGAAATTTCAGCCGGCAGATTGTTCTCAGGAACCCTTGTCTCCGGCTCTGAAGTTTATCTCAATCTCGCAAAGAGAAAGCAAAAGATACAGCAGCTTTTCATCTACAACGGCATAAAACCAGAGCAGATAGAAACCATTGGCTCAGGAAATGTTCTTGCGATATCCGGCGTTACTGGTGAAGCCGGAGAAACAATAACCATTGAGCCAGAGACACCGTTCGAAGAGCTGAAGCATATATTCGAGCCTGTCATAACAAAAGCCATCGAGGTAAAGAAAACCGCAGACCTTCCCAAGCTTGTGGAAATTCTGAAGAAAGTTGCCAAAGAAGACCCTTCGATAAAAATAGAAATCAACGAGCAGACAGGAGAATCTTTGATGTCTGGCATGGGTGAACTGCATCTCGAAATAATTGAGAACAGGATAAAAACTGAGAAAGGGCTGGACGTAAAGACTTCTGAGCCGATAATAGTTTACAGGGAAACAGCTGGAAAAGAATCTCCTTCTGTGGAAGGAAGAAGTCCGAATAAGCACAACAGTTTTTACATTAGTGTGGAACCACTGGAAGACAATATCTATGAAGCAATAAAATCCGGAGAGCTGCGGGAAGGAAGAGTAAAGAAAAAAAGCGATGAACTATTCAGTGTTCTTTCGAAGCTTGATTGGGCAGGGGACAGGATAAGAAAAGTCAGGGATATTTACAAAGGAAATATTTTCCTGGATGAAACAAGGGGGGAAGTGCATATAGGGGAAGTCATCGAAATGGTCCTGGACGCCTTCGAGATGGTCATGGACAAGGGTCCTATGGCCCGTGAACCCTGCATGAAAATGAAAGTCTCGCTGACAGACATAAAGCTTCACGAAGACGCAATTCATAGGGGACCAGCCCAGGTTTATCCTGCTGTGAGAGAGGCAATTACAGAAGCAATGAAAAAAGGGGGAGCTTATTTGCTCGAGCCATTGCAAATCCATGTTATTGAAATGCCTGACAAATTCCTCAGTGCTGTTACAAAACTTGTTGGCAGCAAGCGCGGACAAATGTTGGAAGTAAAACAGGAATTAGGAACCTCTGAAATGAAGGCAAAGCTTCCTGTTGCTGAAATGATTGGCTGGAGCAGTGATTTTAGGTCTGCCACAGAAGGAAGAGGAACAAGCTCATTGCTGGACCAAAGTTTCGAGAGAGTTCCTGCAAGCCTGCAGCAAGATGTTGTAAGGAATATCAGGCAGAGAAAAGGTTTATCTGAAAACCAGTAAACCTGCGATGGTTTTCCGGAGAAAACACATCGGAAGGCTTGAGTGAGAATCAGTAATTAGTCTAAATTTGTTTCCCAACCATTTTTTTCATCAAGAATATATTCTGCTAATGGCTTGAGTTCTGGTATAATTGTGGATAGTTGCGTAAACTCATCATGAAACTGAGCATATTTATCTCCTAAATGCAGAGTAACAACCTGATGTTTTTCATTATCTGATCCATAATTTGTTATATCAATAATTTTTTGTGAATCAAAAGAATTATTTGGATTATGTGACATAGTTCTCAAGATTAATTCCAATTCTTTATCAGTTCCTTCAAGAATTTTATCAAGATTTTCTTCAATTGGCATAATTAACCCTAACTAATCCCTTATATAAAGATTATTATAAAAATCAGTAATTATTTAAATTAATGGAAATTTATACCTCTATGAAGAGGGTTCATTATTATCTGATTGGAATATTTCTTTTAATAATTTCCTTTTTCTTAGATAACAGCATAGGGAATTTTTTTAGTAATAATAAACTACAATTTTTTGATGGTCTGTCGGTATTCATCAATAATATAGAAGGTTATGTATTATTTGCATTTGTGCTGATAATTTTGCTCGTCTTTAAGCAAAAAAATAAAATTCTTCCGTTATTGCTGACATTTGTGCTTTTCCTTGGAATAACACAGCTCATTAAAGTAGCAGTTGCCAGGCCAAGACCTTTTACAGAATTCGGATTTCCTGATCTCGGGGAATCAGGCATAAACAGGAGTTTTCCGAGCGGGCATGCAACAGCAGCAGCTTCCATCATAAGATTCTTTGAATTTAGCAGAATTCTATCATACGCCTGGATATTTATCACGGCTTTAGTCATGTTTTCAAGGGTTTATCTCGGAATGCATTATTTGAGCGACGTGGTGGCAGGACTTATTCTCGGTTATTTCATAAGCGATGTAAGCATTTTTATTGTTAAAAGATTAAGGGGTTAAAAGATATCTGGGAAAAGTTATAGACAAAAACTTTATAAAGCTAAATTTTTTTACTTAATTACTAAAATTTTCTCACGAAAATTTTCCTTTTTTAAGGGAAAGGTAGTGCAGGAAAACCGTAGGTTTTCAAACAATGGCAAAAGAAAAACCAAACATGAATGTTATTTTCGTCGGGCACGTCGACGCTGGAAAGTCGACAATAGTCGGAAGACTTCTTTTCGATAAAGGCCTTGTTTCTGAGCAGGAAATGAAAAAGCTCATACAGGAAGCTGAAAAACACGGAAAAATTGGTTTTGAATTCGCTTATGTCATGGACAAAATTAAGGAAGAGAGGGAAAGAGGAGTTACAATTGACCTCGCTTACAGAAAAATACTCACAAATAAATATCAGATAACAATCATTGACGCTCCGGGGCACAGGGACTTCGTCAAGAATATGATTACAGGATCTTCACAGGCAGACAGCGCTTTCCTCGTAATTGCTGCGCCTGCAGGAGTGCAGCCACAAACAACAGAGCACCTGTGGCTTTTGAGGACAATGGGTGTCAGAAACATTGCCGTAGCCATCAACAAGATGGATTCTGTAGAATACAAGGAAGACAAATTCAACAAAGTAAAAGAAGAAGTTGGGAAATTACTTCAGGGCGTTGGAATAAACCCTGAGACAACTCCTTTCATCGCATGTGCAGGATTAAAGGGAGACAATGTTGCAAAAAAATCTGACAAAATGCCATGGTATAAGGGACCGACAATTCTAGAGCAGTTTGACCAGTTCCCTGAACCAAAGCTTCCTACAGACTTGCCTATGAGAATGCCTGTGCAGGATGTCTATGAAATCACAGGGATAGGAACAGTTCCTGTCGGTAAAGTTACAACCGGCATAATGAAAACCGGACAAAAAGTAATTGTATTGCCTGGAAGAACTGGAAAAGGTATTGAAGGAGAAGTTAAAACAATAGAAATGCACCATGAAATAATTCCTCAGGCAGATGCGGGAGACAATGTAGGAATAAACATCCGTGGAGTTGGAAAAAAGGACATTGCCCGTGGAGACGTTATCTGCGATGCGTCAAAGCCATCGCATGTCGTAGAGGAATTCATAGCAATGATAAATGTCATAAACCACCCCACTGTTTTGGCAAAAGGCTATACTCCTGTTTTCCACGTTCATACTGCCCAAGTTCCTTGCCAGTTTATCGAGCTTATTGAGCAGGTAGATCCGAGAACAGGTGAAGTGACAAAGCAAAATCCTGATTTCCTAAAGAACGGAGATGTTGCAAAAGTAAGAATAAAGCCTCAGGGAAACCTATGCCTTGAAACAAAGAAAGAAAATCCTTTCATGTGCAACTTTGCTGTTCGTGATGCAGGCTCAACTGTTGCTGCAGGATTCTGCGTTGAAATCGTGAAAAAGAAATGAGGTATGTGAATGTTTAATAGAGTTCTACGTGTTGGAGTACCTATAGGGGAAAGAGAAATTGATAGAATCCCTTCAATGATTAAGTCTAATTTAGATGTTATTTTGGACTCGTTGAATATAGAACATTCTAGGGTAACTAATCTTGAAAGAGCTGTAAAGAAAATTAATGATGTTACTAAATATTTTAGAATCCAAAAGAATGATTTTATCATCGTTGAAGGTTTACCTCTTCTTTTTAACAAAAACTCAAATGATTACGATGTTGAGAATGGCCTAAAAGTAATATCTTATTCAAAATATGTGAAGATACCGAGCATGGCCTTTCTTAATGGAGAGAAAGAGATTGTAAAACGCTTAGCTAGAGAAAAAGCTAGTGCATATGCAGAAGTTTCTGAAATAGATAAAATGCCTGAATTATATCGTAGGGTTAGAGATTTTTTAAGGCCTAAATTATAAATCACTCCCACAATTATTAAATAGGAGGCTTAATTATTTTTCCAATGCTATTAAGAAAAGAGATGGCAAAATCAGAGATTGAGCAGGCGCTTAAGGGAAAAGGAGACTTTGTGCAGATAGACAGCTTGGGGAGACTTCTGAAAGAGCCTATAGCCTTTGATACCAGGAAGTTTGTTTTTCTTAAACTGGCAACGCTGTATGAAAAGGCAAAGATGTTTAATGATAGTGCAAAGATGTATGGCAATGCGGCAGAGATTTCCCTGCCGTTTGCAGAAAAGATAAAACATTACATGAAAGAGACAGAGCTTTATGCAAAAACCGGAGCTTTTGACCGTGTTGAGAATGCGATGAAAAAAGCGATGGCCCAAGCCAATTCCAGGGAAAGAGAGGAAATAAAAATCTCTGTAAAAATGCTCTATAAAGAGCAGGCAAAAACCTGCGAGGCTGAACTGAGAAGAAACCAGGCAACAAGATTCTATGAGAAAATTCTGGAGATGAGGATTCCTGAACAGGAAAGAAGAGAGACAGGAGAAAAACTTCTCGAGCTGTATAAAAGGCTAGGAAAACTCCGCGAATATCAGGTTTTGGAAAAAAGCATGCAAAAACCTTAAAAACCCTTGAAACTTTAGAATTAGGTAGAAAGATACTGCGATTATTCAATTTTAAATATTCACATTCACTTTAATTAGTTGATTTTTGGAAGGATAAAAGTTAGTAATTAGGTATTTTTCTATATAATTAAATAATATTTGGACACAATCCAAAAGGAAAGAAAAATGGCGAAAATAAGCCCTGTATCAATCAAGTATATGATACATGCAAATTTCAGAGTAGAAGGCGCTTTAGAAAAGCCTGATGTAATCGGAGCCATCTTTGGGCAGACAGAAGGTCTTTTAGGAGCTGACTTGGAAATGCGTGAGTTGCAGAAAGAGGGAAAAATAGGAAGGATTGAAGTGGAGCTGGAAAGAAAAGACAAGATAACTACCGGCATCATAAAAATACCGACAGCCTTGGATCAATCGGAAACAACTTTAATTGCTGCAGCTGTGGAAACTATTGAAAAAATCGGCCCTTGTGATGCCCAGATTGAAGTAGAAAGGATAGAGGATGTAAGGGGGAGCAAGAGGGATTACATAATTGAGAGAGCCAAGAAACTTATGTCTGAATTGAAGGGAACGACTGACTCAAGAGAGATATCAAAGGAGATAAAGGATTCTGCGAGAACAGCCGGGGTCAAAGAATACGGGGAGGAAAAACTTCCTCACGGAGATATTTCAGGCCATGAGGTTATTGTCGTGGAAGGAAGAGCAGACGTTCTGAATTTAATGAGGGCTGGAGTGAATAATGTAATTGCGATGAACGGAACAAAGCTTCCTGAGAGCATAAAAACGTTGTCTGCAGAAAAGGAAATAACCCTGTTTGTAGATGGGGACAGGGGAGGAAAGCTCATAGCACAGAACGTTACAGACAATGCAAGAATCAGGTACATCGCTGTGGCTCCTGACGGAAAAGAAGTAGAAGAACTCACAGGAAAAGAAATTCTCATCTGTCTGAGAAGAAAAGTGCCTATTGAAGAATATAGGCGCTTCTCCTTTTCCCAGAGAGGAGGGGGAGATTATAGGGAAAAGAAAGTTAAAAGAAATAATATTGATGAGACTATGAAAAAAAGAATAAGGGAAATAGTAAATGAAAATAAAGGATCTGGAAAAGCAATCCTTCTCAATGATTCTCTGGAAGAGGTAAAAAGCGTTTCTGCAAAAAGCATTGGAAATATTTTACGGAAAATTTCAGAAAAACCATATGTTGTAATCCTTGACGGAACTGCAAACCAAGGAATTATAAGGAGCATAGAAGAATCTGGGGCCAAGGTTCTTGCGGCAAAAAATTTTACAACAAGCGACACGAGCCTTGAGTTGCTGAGTTTTTAGATAATGATTTATAATTAATACAGGTCTGCATATTTCTTGAATTTCTCTCTTAACTCAGGCATCTCTTTGTAAAGCCACATAACAAATTTAATGAACTCCTCTGTTTCATTTTTTATGTATTCGCCTATTTGCCCGTATTCTTTTTGAATGTACCATATAGGAACTTGCATTCCTTTTCCTTTCTTGCCTGTTATATCGCTAAGTCCTGAACCTTTAAATTCTCCCTTATTCATCAAAATACCAATAGCCCTTAAATCAAGAAAGGGCTTATTGAGAATATCCACAGGATGAAGCCCATT
>Ga0247727_10009845_pt1 | contig 17121 bp, 25 predicted proteins | sample WisWelCaveWW1625_FD_202498 | JGI IMG/M metagenome (GOLD analysis project Ga0247727, IMG submission 202498) | Biofilm microbial communities from Wishing Well Cave, Virginia, United States - WW16-25 | ecosystem: Environmental > Aquatic > Deep subsurface > Groundwater > Cave microbial mat | place...
CCTCGGCATGGTCGCGCAGGTACTCGCAGACCTCCGCGTGAGTCGCGGGTGTCACGCGGACGTTGAGCCAGCCGTTCCAGTGCGTGTCATCGGTACCTCGACGATCCACACGTCTACCGTGTCGGGGCGAGATGCGAGCGCGACCGCCGCGCGCTCTGCCTCGGCACGCGACGCGAAATCCCCCACATGGTGGGTGATGGCACTGACGTGCCCGTCCTCCTCGCGACGCGTGTAGTTGACCAGCCACGCCACGGCTACCTGTCCCCCGTGAGGAGAGCGAGCGCGCGGGTGGAGAGATCCTCGACCACAGACTCCGTCGACGCCGCGAGCGCGCACGCCGCGCGGTGTCGGTCCATGGACTGGGCGAGCGCAGTGCCCGCCTTGCGGATCGTGTCCGTCACGCGATCCGTGGCGAACGGGTTGGACGCGAGACGCGCGGCGAGCGCACGCAGGATCGCGTCGGGGGAGATCGATTCGTCGTCGGCGGGCGCGCTCGTCGGCGCGCTCGACGCGGTTGCAGCGTCCAGCATGGGTGTCCTCCTGTCGTGGGTGGCCGAGTCACCCGGTTGCCCCCCGGGGCCCCAAGGTTTTCACCCGGGGCAAAACCGGGTCAAGCCAGAATCGTGCCCGGGACTGACTCCGCGTCATTCCGGGGACTTGACGCGGTGCGGCTGGTGAAAACCTACCGCATCCCGGTGAAAATCGCCCGCAAACCGGTAAAAATCGACCGTTGCACCCAGAAACTGGCTACCATGTAGGTGTCGCACCCACGCCGTGATCCTGGTCACGATTCCCGCGCGTGCGCGCGCGTTCCACGGCCCGATCTCGACCGCATCCGGTGCTCGTGGCTATTGACAGAATCGTTGCGTGTCGATCGACACCGAGTTGGTGTCGATCGACACCGAAGGCCGATCGACTTGCACCGGGCAGATCGGGCTGCCCCTCGAGCAGTGGCATTTGCCCGCGAGCTGGCGCGAGCGGGGGCCATGGTTCTGGCAGAACGCGGACCGATTCCAGAACATCCCCTTGGCAAATCACGCCAGAACCACGCCGCCCGCACGTCGCTTTGACAGTCGAATCCTGATAGGGTCGCGCGAGCTCTCCGAGGGGTCATGGAAACAGCAGACGACGATGGGAAGGTCAAAGCCCCCATCGAGCAGTACGAGAAGGTCGAAGCGGGACCGATGCCGCCGATCGCGCCCGACGGCGGCATCGCGCCGGGCTACGGCATCGGCTCGGCGCCGGCGGTGCCGGCGGCGACCCCGCAGAACATGGTGTGCCTACGCGGCCCGTGTCGGCACTACTGGGAGCTGCACACGTTCATGGCGTCGGGCAATCCCGCCGACACCTGGGGCGAGGACGGGCTGCGCGACGAGCACGGTAGGCCGCTCCGCATGCCGCGGCAGATCAACCGTGCGTGCCTGGCGCACCCGGGCACTGAGACCGAGCTCACCGAGGACTGCGTCTTTTTCTGCTCGAGGTGGGACCCGCTGTCACCGCGCGAGCTGAAGCAGATCGGCAAGCGCCGCGAGAAGTATTACCGGGCCAACCCCGCCGACCGGCCCACGCCCGAACCCGATCCGAGCATCGTCGCAGGTGAGATCGACGAGCTCGACGACGATCACGATCACGACGACCAGGAGGACTCCGATGGGCATCGCTGAACTGAAGGCCGACGCCAAGATCTACCTCGAGCGGATCGGCACGATCGAGCCGGCCAAGCTCGACCTGAAGACCGAGCTGAAGGAGAACATCATCCCGCTGTTCCAGTCGCTGTTCGATTACGAAGAGGAGCGTGATGACGAAGTGGCGCTCGAGCTCGCGGATCTGGCCGAAGCGGTCGACGAGCTCATCGACCAGTCGGACGAGATCCTGCACCCCGAGACCTCCGCCAAGATCGTCGGCGTGGTCGAGCTGGGCAAGATCGTCGCCGCCGAGCTCGATGGCCTGTCGAACATGATCACGGACGACATGCGGCGCCGAAAGCTCCGGGCGATGATCGCCAGCTACCGCCAGGGCGCCGAGATCGTGATCGACATGATCCAGAAGATGACGCTGGACCCCGAGGAGATCGAGGAGGGCGACGAGGCGGCCGAGGCGAAGCCGGCGGCGGGCAGCGCGGGCACGCCCGCCAAGGCGGCCAAGGCCAAGGCCAGGGCCAGCGGCGCGGTCGACGAGCGCGACGAGAGCGCGGACGAGTCCGGTGACGATGACGACGAGTACGAGGACGACGACGAGGAAGACGGCGACGAGGACGAGGACGAGGACGACGATTCGGACGACGCGGAGGAGGAGTAGCCATGGACGCCGAGCCCGACATCGGTCCAGATCTCGACTCGTTCGTCGATCCACCTCCCGAGCTGCCCGTCACACGCGAGCCACCGCGCATGGCGCCCCGCCGCGAGCGGCCCGAGCGACCCGAGCGGGTCGACCGCGCCGACCGCGCGGATCGCGCCGCCGAGCGCCGTGACGACCGTCCGACCGGCGTCGTCCGCGAGATGCGCGAGGAGGACGATCAGAGCCTGAAGGAGTGGATGGACAGCCTCACCGCCGAGAGCGCGGTCAAGGTCCACATCATCCGCAAGAAGCCGCAACTGGGCCCCCGCGGCGAGCAGCTCGATGGGAGCCTCGAGATCGTCGAGGACAAGGTCGACGAGGACTACCTGCGCGAGACCTGGGGCGGCGGCACCTACCAGCTCAAGGTGTTCACGCCCCGGGGCAAGAACGGCGAGTGGAGCTACTTCCGGGCGCGCTCGGTCAAGATCGCGGGCGAGCCGCGCATGCACGGCCGCGTCCTGACCTCGCACGCCGAGACCCAGGCGTCGCGCGGCGACGACGACTCGCTCGCCGACAAGGCGTTCGCTGCCATGCAGCGCAACGCCGAGCGGGCGCAAACCCGCGCCGAGAAGCTGGAGGAACAGCGAGCTGCCGGCAACGGCCACCAGGGTCTCGACATCAACGCGCTCAACGCGCTGAACGCGCCGTTACTCGAGCAGTTGCGGTCCGCCGCCGAGACGATCCGCGACCTGCAGCGCCAGGTCTACGACGGGCTGGCCAAGCCGCCGCCGACAGACCCGTTCCGCGACAAGCTGCTCGAGCGGGCGATCAGCGACGAGAGCACGCGCATCAAGCAGATGCGCGAGAACTTCGAGAGCGAGGTGCGGCAGATGCGCGAGCACCACCGCGCCGAGATCGCGCAGATCCGCTCGCAGGTCGCCGACGACCAGAAGGCGGCCGAACGTCGTCACGAGCGCGAGCTCGACATGCTGAAGAACAGCTACGAGAGCAACATCAAGAGCCACGAGGTGGCCTACGGGACCAGGACCGACGGCCTCAAGAGCGAGGTCGACCGCCTGAACCGCGAGCTCACCGAGGGCCGGGCCCGGATCGGCGCGCTCGAGCTCAAGAAGGACCAGTCGATCACCGACAAGGCCGAGGAGATCGCCAAGATCGGGGACGTCCTCGACGGGCTGCGCGGCGACAAGGGCGACGACAAGGACAAGCCGTGGTACGAGCGCGTGATCGACGCGGTCGGCAACTCCGAGGCGGCGATCGGCTTCATCAACAAGATCGGCGGCGCGGCCGGCATCGCGGGCGCCCCCGGCACCCAGGGCGCCCTGCCAGCGAGCAACGAGCAGGCCTCGCCGCCGATCGGCGTGCCGTTCCAGACCGGGGACGGGAACATCTACGTCCGCAACCCCGACGGCACGACCAGCCTCGTCGATCCCCGGAGCCTCCAGCGTCCGCTGAAGAAGAAGAAGCGCAGGAAGGTGCAGGCGCAGGCCGCCGCGCAGCCCGAGGGCGCGGTGGACGACGTCATCGACGAGGCGATGGCCGATGACGAGGGCGACGAGGACGACGAGCTGGCCAGCGCGGGGCGGCCGCCCGACGCCGCCGAGGTCGCCATCGCGGTCAACTTCATGGAGAACGCCATCCGCAACAACACCGATCCGGCGGTGTTCGGGGCCACGGCCCGAAATCTCATCCCGGGCGACATCCTGGCGTACATTCACCAGGTGGGCGTTGACGTGTTCCTCAACAAGGTGGCACGCTTGGAGTCCGGTAGTCCCTTGACGACGATGAAGGGCAGGCAGTTCGCAAGATCCGTCGCGAAGTACCTGCTCGAGGGGACGACCGAGTAGACTCGAGGCCTCTTCTCTCCGAAGAACGCGATGCGAGGTTGGAGCTCGGACAACATGCGGGGCTGAGGACGATGACGGAGCCCTTCCGAGGAGCTCCGCACACGGTCGCTCACATCAAGCGGGTCGCGCTCATGGCGCAGACCCACTACCCGCTGCGTTTGCTCGCCGAGGACATCGTCGGCCAGATCGGCTCGAAGGACTACGTCTCGGAGATCCTGGCCGTCTACTACTGGGTCATCGGCCACGTCCGGTACGCCAACGATCCGCGCACCATCGAGCTCGTGCGGTCGCCGCGCGAGGTCCTCACCCGGCTCAAGGCCAATGTCTCCCGGCTGCGCAGCGGCTGGCGCCCGTCGCTCGATTGCTTGCCGGAGGACACGCTTCTTCTCAAGAAGGGCTTCGAGTTCTGTCGATTGGCGGATCTTCAAGCTGGTGATCAGATCTGGGGTCTAGATCGGTGGTCCACTGTCGAAGCCACGATCTACAAGGGCGTCCTGCCAGTCGATGCGATCCGGTTGAACAACGGCTCGACCTTCTTTGCGACCGCCGATCATCAGGCCTATGTGGAAATCTGTCCGAAGCACACCGATCGGTGTGCGTGTAGCGCCGCCGAACGCACCCGTACCCGTATGCGGATCGGTGCCCTCCAGAAGGGAATGGTTCTCACCCAACCTCGACGTCTTCCCTTCGGCTCCCAGGAGATGGAGCGCGATCGAGCATATGTCGAAGGGCTCTACATCTCGGATGGATGGTCACAGAAAACATCCTTCTGCATTTCAGGCAAGGACGGCTTTCCGAAGCAGAAGCAGAAGCAAGAGGTGGCAGAGATTTGTGCGAGGTTCGGAATCCAGACCAAGAACTACGAGAAGTTCCTCTATGTCGCCGACAAAGAGTGGACGCTCCGCATGCAGCGAATGGGAAGCCACGCACCGGAGAAGCACGCGCTTAGCATCGACCTTGGCGAAGGAGCAGCCGCTGGACTGCTTCGTGGGATCATGGCTGATAGTGGCGCGAACGCACACGGTTCTGGTCGGACGTTCACATCAACGTCCCACCTGCTCACGCTGCAGACCAGGATGCTGCACAAGATGTTCGGAGTGAATTGCAGCGAGCGGTATATCCCTCATCATGGCGGCCTCGGCAAGAATCCGATCTGGCGCCTGGGAGTACGTGGGGCACGCGATTTCGCCCTGAAGCAGTTGCGGATCAAAGCAATCGATCGCGCTGTAGCAGATGTGCCGGTCTACGACCTTCAGACCGATGATCACTACGTTTACCTTCCGCAGGCTGACGTCACTGTCAGCAACTGCGACGACATCGTGGCGCTGCTCGTCGCGCTGTTCATGATCATCGGTCGCGAGGTCCGGATCTTGACCGTGGCGTTCAAGAACGCCTTCTACAACGGCAAGCGCCAGTTCCAGCACGTCTACGTTCAGGTGCGTGAGCCCCGAACGCTACAGTGGATTGTCCTCGATCCGGTGGCGGCCGAATCGACGGGCGAGATGCTTGGTCGGATCAAGGCCGTCAAGATCTGGGCGGTCGCGTGAGCACCCTGCAAGGAGAGCCATGAGCTTCTATCACCTCCCCAACCCGTGGAACCCCGGCTACGCCATCCCCGACTACGTGATGGCCGAGCCGCCCGAGCGCGGGACGTTCACGACGAAGTGGCTCCCGCGCGGGACGATCTCGCAGGTCGTGCCCGACTTCCTGGCGAAGCCGGGCAAGCGTCTCCTGGGTCGCGATGACGCTGACCTGGGCTCGCTGGGTGCCGACACGCTCGACGCATCGAAGATGCTGGCGCCCCAGACCGCCTTCACGAAGAAGCCGCCGAGCGCCGGTGGCCTGCCGAAGTGGGTTCTGCCGGTGGCGCTGGGCGGCGTCGGGCTCCTGATCTTCATGAAGATGAGGAAGCGAGGTCGGTGATGCTGCGCGAAGCTCTGGGCTCTCTGGGCGACGACACGCTGGACGCCGGCCGGATCTACCGGCTCGAGCCGCTGGGCGGCATCGGTATCGCCGGGCGCGGCGATCCGTTCGCCGCGTACGGCACGAAGGCCGCGCACGTGGTCATGACCCGCATCAAGCAGTTGCCGCCAGCCGATCGCCGGCAGGCTCTGCGCGTCACGCTCGACGCGCTCGACCCTCGGCTCTGGGCGGGCGTCGAGAATCGCGCTGCCAAGATGTCGGGCGTGCCGGCGGCGGCCGCGCTCGAGCTCGCGCTTGCCCAGGAGATGGGCACCGGCCTCCTCGACGAGGTCGTCGCGCTGGGCAAAAAGCAGAAGGCCCCGAAGGCGGCATCGCAACTGGGCGCGGCGATCTACGGCCCCGGGCTCGCGATGGGTGAGGTCCTTGAGGCGCTGGGGCAGACCGCGCCGGCGTGCGGCTACAAGTGGATCGGCGGCAAGTGGGTGGCGCAGACGCCGACGGGCGCGCCATGCACGCCCACGCCCGGAGCCGGCACCGCGCCGAAGCCGAAGACGCCGTACGAGCTCTGCGCCGCCGAGGGTGGCACGCCGTCGCCCGGCTACGGCGTCACGTTCACGCCTGGAACGAACAAGCCGCCGCTGGTCGGCTGCATGCTCGAGTGGATCGAGGTCGGTCCGTTCCGGATGCCAGCAGATGGACCGGCCTCGTTCGGCGACAACCGCGGCGTGATGACCGAGAACTGGAAGAGCCAGTTCAAGGGCGCGATCGATCAACTCGCCGAGAAGAGCAAGCAGTACCAGCAAATGAGCTACGGCTTCAGCGGCTTCTTCGCGGCCAGCAAGCTCAAGCCCGCGAAGGACTACGGGCTGGACAAATGGTTGGGCTACAAGCCCGACGACAAGATCTTCGCCGCGCTCGTAGACGGTCACGCGCCGGCGTTCAAGGTCAAGCATCCCAAGACCGGCGACGACTGGGGCGTCTACCTGATCCTAACGCCGACGCGGTTCGGGTGGGCATGGAAGAAGATCCCCGAGAGCAGATCGTGGTGGGGCAAGCTCTGGGACTGGATCAAGAGCCTGCCGGGGCTCCTGGTCAAAGCGGTCAAGGCCGTCGTCGAGGCGGTCGCCGACATCATCGACGCGGTCGGTGGCCTCGCGTGCGATCTGCTCTCGAACCCGACGGTGAACAAGGGCGCAACGGTGGTCGCCACCGCCTACGCGGGCCCCGCAGGCGGCGCGGGCGTCCAGGCGGGCTCTGGCATGTGCGGCGGCCCCAAGCAGACGGAGCCGCCGCCCGTCGTCGAGACCGGTGGCAAGCTCCCAGGCTGGATCCTGCCGGTCGCGATCGGCGGCGGGGCACTGGTCTTGATCCTGGCGCTCTCGCCCAAGAACAAGAAGGTCAAGACGTCATGAAGAGGCCCAACGACTACATCGCGTATCAGCGCGGCAAGTGGGAGGCGGCCGTGCAAGACACGCTTCGCCAGTGGGGACTCCACTCCTTGGGCGTCGACGACGAGACGACGACCACGACCGCCGTCGCGACGATCACGCCGCCGACGCTGACGACGCCAACCAAGCCGGACACCGGCAAGTTGTTCCTCGTCTTGATGGCGATGGGCGTGGGCGGCATGGTGCTGTTCGGCTGGGGCGGCGTCGGTGGCTTCGATCGACCGCGCAGAACCAAGAGGAGACGCTGATGGCGCGCATGGGCAAGATCAACGGACGGCAGCCGGACGTGCGCGACCTGCTGCTCGCCGGCGGCGTCGGCCAGTACACCGCGCAGATGAGCGTCGACTACATGTGGATGCTCCCGCGCACGGTCGATCCGTACGCGCAGGGCGTGATGCAGGCGGTCGAGGGTCTCCAGCGCCTGCTCAACAAGCGCGGCGCGCACCTCGAGGTCGACGGCGGCCTGGGTGCCGAGACCGTGCGCGCGCTGATCAAGTTCTCGGGGCCCAGGTGGTACGACCGGAACTTCGCGCAGCTCTACGGCGACGTCATCTCGGGCCGCACCTGGCCCGGCTACGATCGCGACGAGCGCGGCGAGCACGATCTGGGCGAGTACGACTACCGCGTGTCCGAGCTCGGATCGACCTCGCTGGTCGGCGATCTTCTGGCGAGCCCCCTGCCGTGGATCGCGGGCGGTTTCTTCGTCTACTGGAAGTGGTTCCGGAAGGGAGCACGGCGATGAGCTACACCGGCATGGGCGTCGACACCTACGCAGCGTCTCACTGGACCATCGTCGCTTCCTCGGGTGGCCCGGTCTGCAAGCCGAACGACGCGGAGGCCCTGTCCCTGTTCAAGGAAGTGCAGCGGCTGGTCAACCGACTCCGCGCGAAGAAGGGGCAGAAGCTCCTGGCCGTCGACGGGCGCATCGGTCCGGCGACCGTTTCCGCGATCCGCGATCTGCAGGCACCTGGCGCGGTCCTGGTCTTCACCTGCAACCAGATCACCGGGCGGATCTACACGGTGATCGACGAGCTCGCGGGCAAGGTCGTCGAGCTGAACGCGCCCCCGGTCGCCGATCCGAAGACGCCTTCGCCGCCCTCGATGCCTGGCCCAAGTGGCACCGTCGTGAACCCGACCGACGCGCAGATCGCAGCGGCCGCAGCGGCAGCTGCAGGCGCGGGCGGCGGCTTTCTGGACACGCTCAAGAGTCCCCTGGGCATCACGGCGCTCGTCGTCGGCGGGCTCCTCGTGTGGAAGCTGTCGGGCAAGGGCAAGCGGCGTAATCCCGGGCGACGCCGTGGCGGCTACAATGTCGAGGTCTGGGATCCCAAAATGGGATGGCACGTGTCCCGCGCGGCGAGTTCTCTCAAGATCGCTCGCGAGAAGGAAGCCGACCTCAAGCGTGAATACCGTGGCATCAGAACGCAGATCGTAGGGAGATAAACGATGAAGGGCAACTACGTCGACTCGATCTACGGCACCAGCACCAACCCGATCCCGTGGCGCCCCATGGGAGGCATCGACTTCGGCGGTGGCAAGAGGCCCTTGCGCCAGCCGCTGGGCCACACCGCCTACCACCAGGTCGGCAACATCTCCGAATCGGCCGGCAAGCTGATCGGCTGGGCGGCGGTCGGTGCCGGCGCGTACCACGGCTATCGCCGGAACCAGTCGATCGGCTGGGCGATCGGGTGGGCAGTGCTGGCCGGGTTCTTCCCGGTGATCACGACCGCCGTCGCCGTCGCCCAGGGCTTCGGCAAGCGGAAGGGCGGATGATCATGGCGAGCTCGCCATACTACCTGTTCGGCGCGCAGCGGCGCTACCCGTACGCCTGGCATGGCGGCGCTGGCGGCGTGCCGCAGAGCCGCGTCGCCGCCGAGACCCGCGAGCTCTCGGGCTTCTCGCTCTCCGAGAGCGGCATGAACCGCTACAGCCTCCACTACCCGGCGCTGGCCGACTGGCCGGCGATGCGGCCGGCAGGGCCCGAGCCGCTGGATCCGGGTGAGGCGCTGGGCTTCTTCGACAACTTGTCCGACAACGAGAAGAAGCTGGGCATGCTGGCCATCGCGGGCGTCGCCGCGTGGTGGTTCCTCTTGCGGAAGCCCAGGCGGCGCCGGGCGTGATCTACTCGGTCTACAACGTCGGGAAGCTGGGCTACGACTACTACGAGAACGGGTCGACCGCGACCTCGGCGAACGTCGAGAAGCCGCCGCACCTGGTCGCGCGGACCCTGGGGTCGACGATCGATCAGGCGGCGTGGCCGTTGCCGTCTGACGCCAAGCTCGTCGGGAGCGGCGAGCACGCGATCGGTCGCGTCGCCAGCCGGAGCTCGAGGATGCCGCTAGGTGCCTTCGAGCTGGGCAACCTCACCGTCACCAAGGCCGCGCTCTTGGGGCTCTCGGCGTTCCTGCTCTGGAGGTACGTCCTGCCCTGGCGAGCCAGGAGAAACCGATGAGCTACTACCCCGTTGGACAGTGGGCCCCGTGGGTCTCGGAGTCGATCTCGGGAATGACGTGCCTGAACGCCGCGAATGCGGCGTCGGCCAGACTCCAAGCCCAGCGCGAGCAGTTGACGCGCGACTGGAAGGTGAAGTCGTTCTACCGCGTCGAGGACATGGACAAGATCATTGACCAAGTCTTCGCCCTGCTAGCGAAGGCCAAGGACGATGTCACCGCTGCCAAGAACCAAGGCTCGTTCACGCTGAAGAGCAGCGAGTATGCGCAGTGGAATGAAGTCACGTACCAGATCCTTGCTCGCTTCAGCGACGCTCGCGTGTTCACGCAGACGATCCAGAACGCCAAGGCGAAGGGGATCAAGGTCATCGACGCACCCGGGTTCCAGAACTGGGTCGAGAAGTCACTGATGAGCGTCGAAGGCGCGGTCGAGGTCATCGCCTGCATGAAGGCGATCAAGCCGTCGATCGTGACGAATCTTGAGACCATCTACGATGCCTCTCGAGCGTTGGGATCCTTCATCAAGACCCTCGTCGAGGCGGTCATCGCGTTTGGACAGGCCGTCGCGAATGTGCCAAAGACGGTGGCCGACCTGTGGACGATCATGAAGTGGGGCACCGTGGCGATTGGTGGCGTCTGGCTCTACTCCAAGCTCCGGAGGTGACGCGTGAGCCGGGCTGTATCGCTCTACCGTTCCTTCCACTCGCACGAGCCGCGCGGAACGCGGACCGTCGCCGGATCGATCCCGAAGCAGGCGCATCGCGCCGGCGCTGCCGTCAACGTGCTCTACGCGTCCGACAAGCTGAACCCGACCACGGGAGAGGACGAGGGCTGGATCGACTACATCCACGACCACAACCGGGGCGTCGTCATCTACCGCTGCGACGAGGCGGCGGCGGGCAAGCTCTGCGCCGTGCCCGCGTGGATCACGAACGTCACCGAGCTCGTGGTCCTGGGCGACTGTCTGGGCTTCGCGTACGAGGACGAGACCGACGGCCACGTCACCCGTGCCAAGGGCAAGCGGCCCCTGCCCGAGCTCTGCGCGATCCCCTCGGGCAAGGCGCTCGTCGTCGTCCAGGACAAGCGCAACGTGCTCGCGATCATCTGGGGCGGCAAGCTGGGCGTGCTCGATCGAGGCATCGTGGGATGAGGCGATGAACGGCGACGCGTCTCTGCTCGAGAAGCTCCTGGCCCAGGGCGGGATGGGCGCGGCGCTTCTGGCCTTGGCCTACCTCTTGGGGATGCGCCTCATCAAGGCGATCGACAAGATGACGGACAAGTTCGAGGAGCACACCAAGGCGGATGTTGGCGCGATCACCGAGCTCACCAAGATCATGGTGCGGATGGACGCCAAGCTGGACACCGTGCTGGACGAGCGGCAACGGATTCCCAGGGCGGCGTCGATCGGTTCCGAGGACGACACGCCGGTTCGGGGCGTGGGGCGCGCCCGGACGCCCGCGCGCGGCGTGGGCGCCTACGGGCCCGGCCGGGGCAACAACGACGACGAGGAAGGCTGACCGGCGCTTGACACAACCACCCCAACCTGTTCAAGATCACCCTGCAACGGCCGGGCTCTCTCCGACTTGGCATGCTGCGAGGGAAAATACCCTTGCTCGCTGACGGATCGAGATGCCACTGACTTACATCAATCCCGCGCCGCGTCGCCGTCGAGCTCACCGAGCGCGACGGAATCAAACGCGGCGTCCGGGATCGAGGCCACCAGGAGTTCCGTGGACGGTTTCTGCGTCCAAGGACTGGGGGTCATATTCTGGCACTGGAACGACGGCGCCCAAGTCGGGCGGCGTGAAACGCAACCCACCCAAGAAGAAGAGGAAGACCATGGCTCGTCGTCGACGACTCTACGGTGCGGCTGCGGCCGCGCATGCCAAGAAGGCCGGCCGCGGCAAGCGTCGGCGCGGCGCGCGGCGTCGCAAGCACAACCCGCTGTCGAAGCGTCGCCGCGCGGCCCGCAAGGCGGCCAAGACCAGGGCGGCGAAGCACCTGGTCCGCTCGAGGGCGGCGAAGAAGGCAGCGCGCACCCGTCGGCGTCGCCATGGCGGCGGACGTCGCGTTCGTGCGCGGCGCGCGCACCGCGCGCATCGCCGGGTCCGGCGTCACCGCTGGCCAGGGAGCCGCAAGGCGCGGCGGCATCGCTGGAGCGCCAACCCGCGTCGGCGTCGGCGTCGGCGCCACGCGGCGGCCAAGAGCTACCGGCGTCGCCGCCGCAACCCGGCTCGCGGGCATCGGCGCAGCCGTCGGCGCTACCACGCGCGGTCGCGGCGGCGCTACCGCCGGAACCCGCGGCGGAGCACGCAGAAGAGCCTGCTCCGGGCGCGGCGCGCGATCCGGAACCGGTACAAGACGCCCCTGGGCAAGGCGACCATGCGGCGCTACCGCATGCGCTCGAACCCCGGTCTCGTCGGCGGCCTGATGGATGTCGTCAAGATGGCGCTGCCGGTGGCGGGGGCCCTGTACCTGTCCCGGGCGGCCTCCTCGAAGCTGGCGGGGAAGATCCCCGGCTTCAACAAGATCCCGCCGCAGTACCAAGGCACCGCGATGGCGGGCGTCCTGATCGTCGGGGCGCACTTCCTGACCAAGAAGGTGCGCGTCCTGCAGAAGTGGCGCACGGGCGTCATGATCGGCGTCGGCATCAACCTCATCGACAACGTCGTGTCGGCGTTCGCGCCGGCCAACGTCAAGGCGATGTTCGGGATGGGCGACCTCTACGACAACGGCCTGTCCGACTACGTGGAGGTGGGCGACTACCTCCAGACCGGCGAGCCGATCGACGACGACATCACCATGAGCGACTACGTGTCGGTCGGCGATGTCGAGGAGGAGCTCGGCGCGCTCGAGGAGGAGCTCGGCGTCGAGGAGGAGCTCGGGGCGGACGCGCTGTCGCGCGCGTACCTGGGCGGGGTGTCCCAGACCTCGATGATGAAGCAGATCCCGTCGGCGTCGATGCTGGCGGCGATCCCGCAGCGGTCGTTCACCCGGGAAGTCCGCCGCGCGGGCTCGGGCTACGACAAGGCCAGCGTGCTCTACGGCGGGATCTTCAACGGCGGCTTCTAGCGTTCGCGTGCGGCCCCGGTAACACGGGGTCAGCGTTTTCTTCGACCTGTACTTCGACGTGCCCTTCAAACCAACGGCAGGGGGCACCTGCCTGAGCTCGAGTCGAGCTCGAATCAAACGTACAGCACAGGAGAAGAAGACCATGCCACGCGTTCACGGAGTCAGAGAGCGTCGTCACCAACCGTTCTGGGACACCCTGGTTCGGTCCACCGGGTCTCCGGCCGCGACGGTGCAGCCGTCGAGCAAGCTGTTCGGCAACGCCAACGTCGGTCAGCTCGCGCTGACCAACCTGCAGGTGGCCGGTCAGCTCGCAAGCGACCAGACCTACGTCATCCTGGCGCTCCGCGCGTGGCTGTTCTTCGACGGCACCAACCGTCGGGACCTCTACCTGCAGACCGTCTCGCAGCTGTACTTCACGCTGACCCTGGGCGACAAGCCGCAGTTCGTCGCGCCGTGCTGGTACCACCCGGCTGGCGGCGGCATCTACGGCACGGACACCACGGCGTCGGTGCTGAACAACGGCTACCCGTCGCAGCAGGCGATCCTGAAGCTGGCGCGTCCGATCATCATCCCGGTCCGCCAGAACATCTCGGTCAACGCGGAGTTCTTCACCGTCGGCACGACCAACGTGCTGGACATCATCAACAACGCCGCGACCGACGACCAGATGGTCATTATGTATATGATCGATGGTTTGCAGACTCGAGACGTCCAGTAGGAACCTCGTGGTCTGCGACCTCGACATAGCATGGCTTGCTGGCGTCTTCGACGGAGAGGGCTGCGTTCATGTGCAGCGTTTCCGGCGAAAGAACGGGCGTGTCACGTATTCGGTCATTCTGACTCTGGCGAACACCTCAAGCCCATTGGTCGAGCGGTACATCTCGATTCTCCGTGGGCTTGGTGTCGCTCCGATGATCGACTTCGCGACGAAGTACACGAAGCGCCCGATCTGGTACGTGAAGTTGCAACGCAAGAAGGATGCGCTGGTGATCGCGAAGGCGATCCTGCCGCACTCGACGGCGAAGCACGGCGAGCTGCAGATGGCCATCTGGTACCTCGAGAGATCCTGCAAGACGCGGCAACATGTCGCGACCAAGCAGGAGATCGAGGTGCTGGAGTCGATCCGCTCCGTCAAGCACGGCACGAGGGTGTCGAGCAAGGTGAAGCAGATCGTCGACAACTGAGACGACAGCCGAGGGGCGGCGCCAAGTATCGACGCCGCCCCTCTTCTCACCCACCACCCGCCACTACCAAGCGGAGGGTGACCAGATGGTCACCAACCCCAGTCAGGGAGAGCGCCCGTGAACCAGAATGAACTCGCCGCCGTCGTCCGCAAGCTCATCGGCAAGCAGAGGCTGATGGAGCAGCAGCACCGGCAGATGCTGGACAAGTACGAGGAGTTCATCCGCGCGTGCGAGGATCAGCCTCGGTCGATCACGCAAGAGATCGACTCGATCCCCGGTCGCCGGATCTTCTACACGCTGGGTGACCGCCAGAGCTTCGACGCGACGCAGGCGGGCACCCGCGGGATCCCGCTGACGTTCTTGGTCAGCCAGGACGGCCCGTTCATCTGCACCCACTACCCGATCGCGATCTGGAAGCCCAACAGCCCGGACACCGCGACCAACTTCGGCGCGTGGCGCCCGGTCTCGACCTGGCCGCTTCCGGACCAGGTCCTCGACACCGACCTCATCGATCTGTCGTACGAGGTCGTCGACTCCGGGTCGCAGCGCAACTTCCAGAACGAGGCGGTCGGCCCGGTCTTCAGTCGCCCCGACAACCTCATCCCGCTCCCGGTGCCGACCCTGTTCGCGCCGAACACGACCATCCAGTTCTTCCCGACGTTCGAGCGGATCTTGTTCAACACCGCCGGCACCGCCACCGACGGCGGCGAGCTCTACGTCGGGTTCCCCGGCTACCGGATCGTGAACCTGTAGGACAGGCGTCATGGCGTACCTGTCCATCGCGGGCGGTGCGGGAGGTTCGGGCAAAAGCTCGGACCAGGTGGCGCTCCTGCAGGCGCAGTTCAATCGGTTCGTTGGCGCGGCGGCGTCCCCGCTGGCGTACACGATCCCGATCCCGGTCAACGGGGTCCTGGATCTGAACACGACCTTGCGGGCGATGACGATCCTGACCGTCCGCGCGGCCGACATCCTGAAGCTCGCGCAGGGCGCGACCGCCGCGCAGTACCGGCCGATCCTGATCGAGGCCTCCACGCACATGGCCGATCCGGACTACGTCGCCGCGCACCTCGCGGACATCACGGCCATGGTCGGGCTCTACGCCGACTCGCTGGGGCTCCCGCCGCCGACGGGCACGCGGTTCACCGCCTTCAACTACAAGCTGGCCGCGATCATCGGCGGTGTGGGGCTCCTCTTCTGGTGGAGCTCGAGGCGGAAGGGGCGCCGATGAGCTACCTCTTCGGCATGGGCGAGGTCGTCTTCGCGCCGACCTACACCGGCCATCAGGATGGCGTGGCGGTGACGCCGCCAGTCCGGACGATCGGCATGGCGACTGCCGTGAAGTCGGTCGTGGCGACGATGGGTGGTCGAGGCGTCACCGCCACGACGCCCGAGCCGCCCGTGCCGTCGGTGATCGCATCGGTGCCGCCGACTCCGACGCTTCCGCCAGCGGCGGCGCGCCCCGCGTGGCTCCTGCCGGTCGCGATCGGCGGCGGCGTGCTCTTGCTCTGGTTTCTGGGGAGGAAGCGATGAGCTACCTGCCAATCGGTCAGGCTCCGGGCCAGTGTCCGGCGAGCTCGGGCGCATACGACCTGGTTCTGGGTTGGATGAAGTCGACGGGTGGCAGGACTGTCGCCGACGTCAAGGCGTTCCTCTCGGCCCAGCCGCGCGCGTGCCATCCACTCATGGCGAACACGCTCAACGGCGTCATGAACCGCGACACCGTCAATGCTGCGATGCGCGAGCTGGGGTGGAACGTAGATGCTCCGATGGCAGCCCCGACCGCGCCCGCCGCTCCCACCGCACCGCCATCGCCGATCAAGAAGCTCCCGGGTTGGGTTGTGCCGGCGGCGATCGGCGGCGGGGTCTTGGTCCTCGTATTCGTCCTGAAGGGTAGGTCCTGATGGGCTACATCCCCGCAGGCGAGGTCACGACGCCGCTCTACACCAGCTCGAGCTCGACGCCGCTGGCGATCATCGCCAGTCGGCACGCGTCCCGCAACCGCCGGTTCTTCGGCGGCGCGTTCACCGACGCGGGGCAGATCTTGACCAAGGAGACCGACGACTGGACCGAGGTCGCGTTCTGGTACAACGCCCAGAAGGCCAACCCGGCGGTCGTCTACGCGATCACGTACGACGGCGCCAACGTCTACGAGGGCCCATTCACACGGGCGACTCCGACCCCACCACCGCCGCCATCGCCAGGGGTGCCGCCTCCGACCAAGCCGTCAACGCCGGGCGCGCCATGGGCACCGGTTCTCGCCTCGGGGGCCACCAAGCCGCCGTCGAAGATGTCGCCGTGGCTCCTCATCGGAGGCGGTGCCGCGATCCTGCTCCTCTTCGTGCTCGCAAGGAGACCGTCATGAGCTACCTGCCCCAAGGCGCCGATGATCAGGGCGTTGCGCTCGCGCAGTATCGTGCCTCGGCGACCAAGCTCGCCGCCCAGGCACCGTACGTCGTGATCGCGATCGAGGTCGACGGCAAGGCATGGTCGCAGTCCTACCCGACGAAGGCGGCGATGATCGACGCCTTCGAGGCGCTGGTCGACCGTCCCGGCAAGTACGTCTACATCGCGCAGGGCGAGAACGGCACGCTCTGGAGCGAGACGCTGTCGAATGTCCCCGCCACCACCACCACCATCACCAAGACGGTGACCAAGGCGCTCCCGTGGATCTTGGGCGGCGCGGCGCTCATCGCGGTTGTGCTCTACATGACGCGCAAGGGCAAGAAGAAGGCAGCCGCGCCTCGGCGACGTCGCACCGCCAGCTTCCGCCGCCGAACCGTCACGGTGTGGAGGTAGCCATGATGTACGGATCTCCGTCCTACCAGATGGGCACCGACGAGGCGCTCGTGGAAGCGGCCGCCACCGCGCCGATCACCAAGGATCAGGCGGTGAAGGCCAAGCG
>Ga0247727_10009846_pt1 | contig 17119 bp, 16 predicted proteins | sample WisWelCaveWW1625_FD_202498 | JGI IMG/M metagenome (GOLD analysis project Ga0247727, IMG submission 202498) | Biofilm microbial communities from Wishing Well Cave, Virginia, United States - WW16-25 | ecosystem: Environmental > Aquatic > Deep subsurface > Groundwater > Cave microbial mat | place...
GTGCGCCGGTCTGGCCAAGCGCGGGTTTTCCATAAAACTGATTTCCGTGGGCGGCAAAACTCTTGATACTGTGGAGACTGTAACTCTCCCCCATAAAGGAAAGCTCTCATATCTGACAAATCTTATACGGGCCAAAAGAGAGGCGCTCAATTTTTCTCCGGATTTGATTCACGTGCATTACGTCGCCGGAAACGGACTTTTGGGAATGTGGACAAAATTCCACCCTTTGGTGTCATCGGTTTGGGGAAGTGACATTGACTCAAGCGCCAACAGCCGGGCGGCCAATTGGATTGTGAAAAAAGTCTTGCAGAAAAGCGACCACATTACAGTGACAAGTAAATATCTTAAATCTGAAACGGAAAAGAGATTGGGAAACTTCAGTCGGCCAATCACGGTCATTCCTTTCGGGATTGAAGTGCCCGAACAGATTAGTCCTATCTCCGGTTCCGGTCCGTTCAGAATCTGTTATTTAAAAGACCATAAGTCTGTTTATGGGGCTGACATTCTGATTAAGGCGCTGTCGCAAGTCATTAAAAAAGCCCCCGAGGTGTTTTTGGCAATTGCCGGAAAGGAAAACGATTATACGGTCTATTTAAAAAAACTGGTTACCGAAAACAATCTGGAGCAATACGTTAGTTTTGTGGGCCAAATTGAACACCAAAAAGTGTATTCGTTTATTTCAGAACATCATGCGATGCTTATGCCCTCTCGTTCCGAAGGATTCGGAGTGGCTGCCGCCGAGGCGGCTGCTTGTTCGCGTCCTGTGATTGCGACCAACATCGGGGGGACTGCAGAAATTGTAATTGACGGGCAGACGGGAATTCTGGTGTCTCCGAACGACTCAGCGGCATTGGCCGAAGCCATCTTAAAACTTGTTAATAACTACGACCTGTGCCATAAAATGGGTCGTGAAGGTCGTGAATTTGTCCGACAAAACTATCAATGGGAAAAATCTCTGGATTTAATGAGCCGGCTATATGAGCTATTGATACATGAGTCCCGTAAAAGCTAAAATAAAAATTCCGCTGTTTGATTTGAAACTGTCCGGCGCTTCGATTAAAGAAGTTGCGTCGGTGTTGAAATCCGGCTGGCTTTCCAGCGGGCCCAAAGTGGCGGCTTTTGAAAAAGGCATCGCCAAAATCACCAAAGTTCAGCATGTGGCGGCGGTGTCATCGGGGACGGCCGGTCTCTTTTTGGCGTTGAAGGCGCTGGATGTGAAAGAAGGCGATGAAGTTATTACGACGCCCTTCACTTTTGTGGCTACAATTGAGGCGATTCTGCATGTCGGCGCCTCACCCGTTCTGGCTGACATTGACCCCGGCACGTTGAATATAAGCTGCGAAGAAGTCCAGCGAAGAATTACAGAAAGAACCAAAGCGATATTGGCGGTGGACCTGGCCGGAAATCCGGCCGATTATGAAAACTTGAACAAATTGTCCCTGGCACATTCGTTGAAAATAATTTCCGATTCGGCGCACTCCTTTGGCGCGGCCTATGACGGCAAAGCCATGCCGCTCTGGACTGATGCCACCGTGTTTTCTTTTTACCCGACTAAAAATGTAACAGCGGCTGAAGGCGGCGCAGTGGTGTCAAGGCGCCAGGAATTAGTCGATAAAGTGCGGCTATTGGCCAAACACGGTTTGACCAGTAATGCCTACGACCGGCAAATTTCCGGCGGCTGGAAATATGACGCACCGACATTGGGTTACAAAGCCAACCTGTCTGATGTACATGCGGCTATCGGTCTGGGCGAACTTTCAGCTTTTGCGGCCAACCAGAAAAAGAAGGAAAAGCTGGTCGAACAGTATTTCAAAAACCTGGCCTCCGTTAGTGAGTACATCAAATTACCGCAAATTGGGGAAAAATGCGTACACGCCTGGCATCTGTTTATCGTGCAGCTGGAGCTGGAGAAACTGGGTATTGACCGCAATCAATTTATCGATGAAATGGCTGGCCGGGGAATAGAATGCGGCGTGCATTATCAGCCCATATTTGAGCTTTCTTATTACAACAGCTTCTTCAGCTTAAGCTTGAACAAGTATCCCCAGGCTGCCAAAGCGGGGCAGCGCGTGGTCTCTTTGCCTTTGTATCCCACTTTGAAAGTCTCGGATGTGGACGTCATTTGTGAAGCGCTGGCCGAGATTTTAAAAATCAATTCCCGCTAAGCATCTTTCTCATTACGCCATCTTGTATAAATCGCTTTTTTTGTGTATTAAATAATCATGCCTGCCAATCTGCCCCCGCAATATTATGAGTTGGAGCGCGAGTTTCGCGCCGAAACAGATGTGCGTGAAAAGCTCCGTCTGGCGCAGGAACTTTTGGTGCTGATGCCCAAGCACAAAGGCACGGACAAGCTCCAGGCCGATATGAAAGCCAAAATCTCCCAGCTCAAAAAACAGGTTGAAGCGGGTGGCGAAGCCCATCACGGCGCGCATCATGTTAAAACTTTTGACCACATCGAAAGAGAAGGGGCCGGACAGATTATTCTGATTGGCCCGCCCAACAGCGGGAAATCATCGCTCGTGGAATCTCTAACCCACGCCCGACCGCTGGTGGCCGATTATCCATACACGACGCGTGAGCCAATGACGGGAATGATGGAATTTGAAACGGTACAACTGCAACTAATCGACACGCCGCCGATTTCAGATGAGCAATTTGAAAACTATCTGACCAACCTCATCCGGCTGGCCGACACGGTCGTGCTGGTGGCGGATGTAACCTCAAAGAAAATGGCTGATGAATTGAGATTCATTGTTAAGTCGCTTGAAGAGAAAAGGATTATTTTCAAGCCGGATAAGTTCTCCCATTTGGACCCGCGCAATTCTTATAAGAGAACAATTATCGCAGCACATAAGTCATTTGAGGATGACACCGCCGTGCGCCGCCAAGTGTTAGAGCAGCTGTTTCCTGGTTTCAAAATTGTTGATACATCAATACTAGAAGAAAAGAGTCTGAATGAATTCAAAAAAGCGGTCTTTGAGTCGCTGGGAATCATGCGAGTGTACACCAAGCGGGTCGGGGCCGAGGTGGAAATCCGCGACCCGATAATCCTGCCCATCGGGGGCACCGTCGAACAAGCCGCCACAGTTTTGCATAAGGATTTTGTAGCCAAGCTGAAATTTGCACGGGTCTGGGGGGCAGGGAAATTTGAAGGCCAGCGAGTGCACAATGAATTTGTGTTGAGTGATAAGGATGTGGTGGAGTTTCATATTTGAAAGTAGGTCAACGCCCTTGGGGTATTGACTGTTAAGATGGATTCCTGCCTCCGCAGGAATGACAAATCATGCTTGACTAATCTGCGTGAGCCGCTAAGATTACACCAATGCAGTTCCCCTTAAAATACGATTTTCGTGATGTTTTGGCAGCGCCGGCGGCGGCGCTTTCGGCCAAACGAATCTTCGTCATGACTCTGTTTTTGTGCGCGGCGTTAGCGGTGTACGATGTCTTTACTTACCTAGCACTGATTGCGGATGGTGAGAAAATCAGCGGCGCCGGTTCGGTTTACGGGGCGTTTCCGTTCGACACATTCCAATTCGACAGCATGGCTGCGGCGACCGTGTTTTGGATAGGTGTAATTGCGGCTGCCATAGTTGTAATGATGGGCCTGTTTGCGACTGCGGCGTTTGAGATAGAATCAATCCGCGGGCATCGGTTTATGGGGATTAAATGCGCTGTCGGATTTGCCTTGAAGCGGTTTAGGCAGATGTTTTTGTCGCATCTGTCGATTGTCAGCTTTCTGCTTTTGATACTTTTGCTGGTAGTTTTGTACGGATTAATCGGCCGTATTCCGGGCATCGGAGAATGGATATTCTCCATCTTCTTTTTGATTCCGGGATTCATTCTGGCGATCTTCACGGTCTTTATCGTGCTGGTGTTGATAGTCTCGATTATTCTCCTTCCGGCCGTGGCGGCGGCGGATAGAAACGGGGAGACGTTTGATTCTATTCTCGAAACATTTTCAACCATTATCCGCCAGCCGGTGCGCTGGGCGCTTTACACTGCATTTTCAGGCGTAGCGGCCAAAGTGTGCGGGTTTGTCTATGCTTATTTTTGTTTTCGGGCAGTACAATTTCTGACCTGGGGAGGAAGTATTGGCGGTGGGGAAAAGATAACCGAGTTAGTCAAATCCGGCGTCAATAATCTGCCGGTGCGCGCGGATCTGGCGCAATACACTTTTAACATCTTTGCCGGTGTAGGCTGGGGTGTTGATGTAGCACAATGGGCACGCGGAAATTTCAGCGATAGTCCTGTTTCGTACGTTATGGCTTTTATGCTCTTTTTAATCTTCGCATCGATATTTGGTTACATGTTCGCGGTTATTGCCACCGCCCAAGCTCGTGCGGTTGTCATTATCCGCTACCTCAAAGACGACTACAAAATCTCCGACGAAAAGCCGCTCTTTTTTGAAGAAGAACACGTGAATCCGAAGATTAATGAATAATCTGAAAAAACGGATTAAGCTCGTCTGTGGCTTAACAACTTTTCTCACAGTAGAATAAATGCAAACCATCCGCTCCGTAGCTAAAATGCAAAAAGTTTCCCGGCAGATAGCGGGCAAGAAGGACACAATTGCGCTGGTGCCGACAATGGGGTTTTTGCATGAGGGGCATCAGGCGCTGATTAGGCGCGCTAAAAAAGAAGCGGATGTGGTCATCGTGAGCATTTTTGTCAATCCCGCCCAGTTTGCGCCGAACGAAGATTTCACAAAATACCCGCGCGATGAAAAAGGGGACTTGAAAAAGATAAAAACCGCCGGCGGGGATATTGTATTTATTCCCAAAGCCGAAGAAATCTACCCGAAAGATTTCCAGACTTCTGTCACGGTCGCAGAATTAACTAAAACTCTTGAAGGCGCCTTTCGTCCGGCACATTTCCGCGGAGTTACCACAATCGTTGCCAAATTATTCAATATCTGCCGCCCTGATGTTGCAATATTCGGAATGAAGGATTTTCAGCAGGCGATAGTGCTCAAACAAATGACCAGAGATCTGGGGTATCCGATAAAGTATGTGATTGCCACGACTGTCCGCGAGCCGGATGGATTGGCAATGTCATCGCGCAATAAGTATTTCAATGCCGAGCAGAGAATCGAAGCGCGCTGTTTATTCTATGCTCTTCGCACTGCCAAAGAGTTGGTTAAGTCCGGTGAAGTGGATACCGCTAAAATTGAAAAAGAGATGCGGGAAGTAATCATCTCGACCTGTCCCATTTCTGAAATAGAATACATAGCTTTCACAGAATTTGAGAGTCTGGCGCCGGTTAGTAAAGTTCGAAAGTGGACGGTGTGCTCATTGGCGGTGAAAGTGCATGGGGTAAGGTTGATTGATAATGTGAGGTTTTGAATTCGTTCAAATGGTGTGGCTGTAGGGCAAGGGCGCCCGGCAGCACCCTTAATCCAATCCGGTTAGACGAATAAATTTCTCTGGCAATCTGGCACACTTGCGTCAAGTTTGACGTTACTTATATTTCATAGTTGAAGAGGAAGATGGATTCCCGCTTCCGCGGGAAAGACAAATAGGGATTATGCTGATAACTGTCTGCAAATCGAAGATTCACCGGGCTATTGTAACCGGCGGCGATGCCAATTATGAGGGTTCTATTACTATCGACCCCATTTTGATCAAAAAAGCTGACCTGATTCCCTATGAAAAGGTGCAAGTAGCCAATGTTTCCAACGGCAACCGCTTTGAGACATATGTCATCGAGGGGAAAAAGGGAGCCGGGGAGATTATTCTAAACGGCGCCGCCGCCCATAAGGGGAAAGCCGGCGATATTGTAATCATCATTGCCTATGCCCATTTAGAGAAAAAGAAAGCCAAAAAGTTTAAGCCCTCTCTGGTTTATGTTGACTCCCAAAACCGACCCATTAAAAAATAAAAACTTTCTTAAGGACACTTTTTTTCATAACCTCACTGCCATCGAAAGCTGCCCATGAGTACTCAACGCGCTGCCATAATTTTAGCCGCCGGGAAAGGGAAGCGGATGAAAGCCGACCTGGCCAAAGTCCTGCACCCCATAAACGGCCAACCGATGATTACGATTCTTCTGGACACTCTGAAAGGGTTAAAACTTACCAAGACGATAGTCGTGATCGGCTACCAGGGCGAGGCAGTGAAAGCGGCCCTGGCGAATTATAACGTTGAATTTGTCTGGCAAAAAGAACAGCTGGGGACCGGCCATGCAGTGATAATGGCCGAACCGGCTTTGTTTGGCTTTATAGGGACTACTTTGGTGGCGCTCGGCGATGTTCCTTTTTTGTCTTTAAGTACCATCGAGAAACTGTTCAGCGTCCACGAAAAGACCAAGTCTGCCGCCACTTGTCTTTCGGCAGATTTTACTGACCCCAGCGGCTACGGCCGAATCGTTCGGAAAGAAAAAACGGATATTCTGATGAAAATCGTGGAGCACGACGACGCCTCTCTGGCCGAACTTAGAATCACTGAAATCAACTCGGGCACGTTCTGCTTCAATAACTATGAACTATTCAAACTATTGAAAAAAATTGGAACCGCTAACTCCCAGGGAGAATACTACTTGACCGACGTGATTAAACTTATGTACGACAATGGGTTGCGAGTTTCGGTGGTGAAGGCAAAAAACCCGGATGAAGTGCGCGGCATCAACTCACTGGAGCAACTTCTAGAAACAGAACAGATGTTTATAAAGAAGCTCTGAAAAAATTATGACACATTTTACAGGTTCGTTCGTTATAACTGTTGATGACGGCAGGAGCAACCGATATAAGTAAACGTAGAGCAGCTTTTTATGTTGACTAATATGGCCGCTTCTTCTAAATTGAAAAGGCCTCCAATGAAAACAATTCTGACCATTTTCGCCATAATACTTGTTTTAGCGCTGCCGGTTTCGGCCCAGTTGGTGGAGCAGGCGCCTTTAACATCGGATAAAGCCGAGTCCAGTTTTGGATCATATCCCTCACCAACTCCGTTTTCACTTTTGGATTTATCGCGTATCAGATGGTCGCACAGTTATTCGGTTTCCTATTTTTCAGGCGGGCAGACATCGGGGACATTGGGAATTTTGGCTACGGCCATGATGTATGAGTTCTCGCCCAAGCTATCTTTAAATCTTAATATCGGAGTGGCCCACAATCCGGGCGCCTTATGGGGCGATGACCGAAACAATAATTCCGAGCTGCTGCCGGGTTTTTTGCTGGACTATCATCCGTCGGAGAAATTCCGCATGTCGATTGGTTTTCAGAAGTTTGTAGGTAATTATTTTTATCCTTATTACTCCAACAGAGGAATATTTTCAGATTGGTAAAAAAAATAATATCAGCGCCGACCGCCCCCCCGTCCCCCGCCCCCCTTTTTCACACTTACAGAAACTAAATGACAAATAATTTGAGTACCGTTCAGTCAGAATTGCCGCTGTCGGCCGAAAAATCAGGAAAAGTTTTGCGGCTGCTGAAATACGCCGGCTATTTTATGGTCTTGGCACTGACCGCAATGGCTTTATATCAGGTGTTTTTCATGGTGCGGCTGACAGCCGGAATCACCAGTGAAAAACCGGCGCCGGAGCAATTGGTCACGGTAGAAATCGTTAATGCCTCCGGGCTGGCTCAAAACAGCGCTCTGGTCAAAGGGAAATTGGAAAATATCCGGCAGGAGGATTTTGAGATTCTGGTCGTCAAAATGGAAAGACTGGAATACAAAAACATCGGCCGGAGCCTGGTGATTTCGCGCAGCGCCGATACCCGGCCGGCCGAATTTGTGGCCCGATCGATGGGCTTGAACGAATCAGAAATAGTTTATCGTCCGTCGCTTGAAAATGATATGTCACCATCAGTGACACTGGTACTGGGAGAAGACATTCAGCAAGTGTTGAACCCTGAAAAGCCAACCAAGGAGAGCTGACAAAGTAAGTTGAAAAGATTATCCCCTCTGGAACTGGCCAGAATAGCCGGCCGTTTAGCGCTATCTAAAAAGGGATTTGACGTCCGGGTGCTGAACCTGAAAGGTTTATCCTCGGTTTGTGATTACTTTGTCATAGTTTCCGGCGAAGCTGATATTCACGTGAAAGCAATTGCTGATTCAATCGATGAAGGTCTGACTGATGCAGGTGAGCGACCGTATCACATTGAGGGACTGGTAGAGGGGAACTGGGTGCTTTTGGATTACGTTGACGTAGTGGTGCACGTTTTCCGCGAACGCACGCGGCAATTTTATGCGTTGGAAAAGCTTTGGGGTGACGCGGCTGTAGAAGAGCTTGCCGAAGCAGCCGCGGTCAGATAGATTAGCAGTAACTAAACTTCAAATAAGCAGGTATTAATCATGGAAATAGCAGAACTTAAAAACAAAACCATAGCCGAACTTCTGAAAATGTCCGAGGACCTGGATATCCCCGGCGTTTCGGGACTGCGCAAGCAGGAACTTATTTACAAAATCATGGAAGCCGGATCGGCCACCGAAAGTACGATTCTGGCCGAAGGCGTGCTGGAGATTCTCGACGAAGGCTACGGCTTTTTGCGCTCGCCGGACTACAATTACCTCCCGGGACAGGATGACATCTATGTTTCACCGTCACAAATAAAGCGATTCGATTTGCGCACGGGCGATATCATTGCGGGCCAGGTGCGTCCGCCCAAGGATAACGAGCGCTATTTTGCCCTGCTTAAAATTGAATCGGTCAACTACGAAGACCCCGATATTGCCAAACATAAAACGATTTTCGACAACCTGACGCCGCTTTACCCCAATGATCCGTTCCATCTTGAATTGCATCCCGAAGAACTGACTACCCGCATTATTGACTTGATGTGCCCCATCGGCAAAGGCCAGCGGGCTTTGATAACTTCGCCGCCCAAGGCCGGCAAGACCATCATCTTGCAGAAGATTGCCCAGTCGATTACGGCCAATCATCCGGCCGTAAAACTTATTGTGCTTCTGATAGACGAGCGCCCCGAAGAAGTCACCGATATGCGCCGTTCGGTAAAAGGTGAAGTCGTGTCCTCGACTTTCGATGAACCGGCCGACCGTCACGTCCAGGTAGCCAACATGGTGCTGGAAAAATCAAAGCGATTGACCGAGCACGGCCATGATGTGGTCATTTTGCTGGATTCCATTACCCGACTGGCGCGGGCGCATAATGCGGTGGTGCCGCACTCCGGAAAAATTCTCTCCGGCGGCGTTGATTCCAATGCCCTTCATAAACCAAAGCGGTTTTTCGGCGCCGCCCGAAATATTGAAGAGGGCGGCTCGCTGACCATTATCGCCACGGCTCTAATTGAGACCGGTTCACGCATGGACGAGGTCATTTTCGAGGAATTCAAGGGCACCGGCAATATGGAATTGGTCTTAGATCGGCGCTTGTCCGACCGAAGAATCTTTCCGGCCATGGATATTAATCGCTCCTCGACACGCAAAGAAGAACTCCTGCAGCCGGAAGAAGTCCTGACTAAAATTTGGATTCTGCGCAAATTTTTGGCGGAAATGAACCCGATTGAGGCGATGGAATTCCTGGTTGACAGAATGAAAAAATCAAAGACTAATGTCAAATTCCTGGCTTCGATGAAAGATTAGGACGCCCGGCCGTGTTTCTGCCGGAAAAGTCTGACTTTACTGTTTGTGATTCTTATATAGAATAGTGCCGTCGGACCCGACCGCATAGACGGTCGTTCCGGCCGCAAACAAATCCATGACAAAAAATGATTTGGGCAGAGTTTCCGGCTGCCAGTTGCGGCCGCCGTCCAGAGTAGCCAGCATTACTCCCTCTTTTCCGGCAATGTAACCTCTTTTGGAATCAATCAATACCGATGACACGAAGTGCTGGGTTTCGGCGCGAGTATTCTTATACCAGGTCTGGCCGCTGTCCACGGAATAGGCGCAGACCCCTTTTGGCCCGGCCATAATGCCGGCGCCGTCGAAGATTGAAAAAGTCCGGGCCGGCGCGCCTTCCATCGTGTAAATCGTATGCCAATTCCGCGCGCCGTCACTGGATATGTTGAGTCTTCCGATTGACATGAAATAAAGTCTGTGGCCGGCCGGCTCAAAGTGCGCATCGCTATATGACAGTCCCATCGGCTCCAGCAAATTCCAGTTCCGGCCTCCATCCGTGGTCTTTAGCGCAACGGCGGCCAGCTGATTGGATGCATCAAGGCGCATGCCGACTACAATCCCGGTGTCCCGGTCAATCATGGCAATGTCAAAGAAGACGGCCAGAGTATCTTTCCAGGACTGGTTGGTCCAATCATGGCCGCCGTTATCGGTAAATAATATCGAACCTTTGTGTCCGCAGATCCAGCCGGTTGTGGGGTTCAAAAAACAAAGGGATTCCAGTCTCGGCCCTGCTACTGCTTCAGGTCTTGACCAATTTTTACCGCCGTCAGCGGTTCTGGCAAAAATCCCTTCGGAAGTAACTACATAACCGCTGTCGGCATTAAACATAACGATGCCTGTTATAGGCTCCGGGGACGGGAAGTTCATCGACTGCCAATCCTGTGCCGCAAGGCTTCCTCCAAGGGCCAACGCCCAAGTTAAAATTAGATTTCTTCGTGCCATTGTGTTTTAATTGTTTTAGCGAACTTAACTTTTTACAATCAGCATCGGTATAAGTTTGCGGAATGTTTGCATTTGGCATTATAAAGGACAAATACGGATTTTCAAAATGACTTTGACGCCCAGGAAACAGAGCTAAGAACATGAACCAGTCCACCATCGTGGAAATCAACAACGTTTACCTGAAATCAGACCGGGGTACGCCGATTTTTCATAATTTGAATTTCAAGCTTAGTCACGGTCGTTCGGCAGTCATTCAGGGGCCGGCCGGTTCGGGAAAATCCAGTCTGGTGGAACTGCTGATTGGTTTGAGGCGTCCGGAAAGCGGCTCCATTGAGCTTTTCGGTGAAAGCTTCGGCGGCCTGGCAAGTACGCGGCTGAACCGGTTCCGCCTGAAAATTGGCGGGGTCGGCGGGCTTTTCGAGCTTATTTCGTCTTACACCGTCGCCGAAAACATTGCATTCCCGCTGGTTCTGGCGGGAGAACGTATTAAAGCCCGTAAAGAGCTGCTTTTAAAAATGCTTTCTGAATTCTCGCTCATAAAACAGGCCGGGGCCTATCCTCGCCGGCTGACGCGAGTAGAACGAACGCTGGTGCAGTTCGCCCGGGCTTCGATTGCCAATCAACCGCTTATGATAATCGATGAGCCATCGGCCGGGTTGGACAGCGGCACCTATGGCAGGATACACGAGTTTTTAGTCAAAGCCTCTTTTTCAGGTCGTTCCATGATAATCCTGACATCGGAAAAAGCCGTCGAAATCCTGCCCAATACCGATTATTACCAATTAATATCGGGAGAACTGGCTTGACCAGATTGGCCTTCATTCTTAATGAGCTGTATCGAAATCTCTACCGAAATCCGGGGACGGCGCTGGCGTCCACTCTTTCTCTGGCGCTTTTATTTTTGTTGTTTGACTTGTTCTGGATTGCCGCCGGAACTTCTGAAAAGTTTTATGCCAATCTGCTGTCAGACCTTCGGATGCATGTTTATGTTCAGGAATCTGTTGCTGAATCGGAAATTAAATCTCTTACTACTGCGATAACAGAAATTAGAGGGGTGATGGGAGTTCAATATATAGACCGTGACCTGGCCAGAAAGGAACTGGCCGGGCTGGTTGGAACCGATTTACTAGTTGGTTATGACGATGTCAACCCGCTCCCTCGCACATATATAATCACCTTTGAACCAACCCACGTGCACAGCGCCGCCATCGACTCCATCGAGGCAAGCCTCAAAAACCTGCCGGGGATCGGTAAAATTGATTACAGCCGAGATTGGCTGGGAAAGGCGGAATCGACCCGCAAGATTATTTTGAATATCGGGCTGATACTCGGCGCACTGATACTATTTACGACGGTAGTTTCATCGGCTAATAATATTCGCCTGATGACCAGGACCAGGGCGGTGGGGTTTTGGCAAATGCGGCTTTTGGGAGCCGGGCGAATGTTTATAGCCGCCCCTTTTTTGCTGGAAGGATTTTTAATCGGCTTTTTATCGGCCGTCTTTAGTTGGCTGGTTATTGAGTACAGCCAAAGTAAAATCAGTTTCACACAATTTCAGTTGGTGCTGCCGCCATTATCACAGGTAGTCTGGTTCTGCCTGGCTTCCGGCGTATTAGGGGTGCTAAGCGGATTTTTGGGTTTAAGAAAGATGTTTAGGTGACTTACTATGAAATCCGGTACAATCATAATTATTCCGTTAGTGCTGGCGGCGTTAGCGCCGCCGTTGCAGGCTGACACCAGGAAAGATATTTTGGACCAAAAACAGGAATTAGAACAAATTCAGAAGGAAGTCGAAGATAGCCGCAAAAAGCTCGAAACCTTAAAAGGGCAGGAATCGGGCCTTCAAAAGAAAGTGTCGGAGTTTGACCAGCGCATAGAGTCCAACAAAAAAGTTGTAGGACGATTGAACAGCGAACTGAAACAACTCCAGGATGACATCAAGGCCAGCGAAGCCGAACTCGACAATACCCAGGAACAATATGATTTGAGCATTTTGAGGTATTTGGGGAATATTAGACAGTTTTATATGAGCGCCAGACCGAATGTCGAGATTATTCCGCTGGATCCCAACCGGGAAGTCGAACTGGAGAGGCGGATTGCTCTTCTGGCGGCGCTGGCCAATTATGAAGCGGGGACGATTACCAGGGCCTCGGAATATCTGGCCCAAACAATTGATTCCCGAGAAAAGCTTCTCGGTGAAAAGAAAAAAGTGACCAGGCTGAAACAGACCAAGGAAACTTCAACGGCTTTGGAGCGGAGCAAAAAAGAAAAACAACAAAAGGAACTGGACAAACTGCGGCGGAAAAAAACGCAGGAAGCGGACCGGCTGGTGACGCTGGAACAGGCCGCCCGCGAAATGGAAATGATCCTGGTGCGACTGGAAAAAGCCCGCCAGGACCAGTTCGGGCGAAGAAGTTCGGACGAGCCCTCGTTCTTTGTCAACCTGAAAGGCCGGCTGCGAACGCCGTTTGCAGGGGAAATTGCCCTGTCTTTCGGCGCTTCCATCGATAAACTGACCAAACTTAAATCATTTTCTCCGGGAATTGGCATCAAAGGAATCCCCCGCGGGCCGGTCTATTCAGTAGCGGCCGGGTCGGTCGCTTATGTTGGTGATTTGCGGGGATACGGCAATTTTGTTATTATTGACCATGACGGGCAGTATTTTACCACTTATGCCGGTCTGGAACAAACTTTGGTTATAGTAGGAGAACTGGTAGCGACCGGCATGAAAATAGGCTCGGCCACCGGCGAGGGGCTGGTTAGATTTGAATTGCGTAAAGGGAGAGAACCGTTAGACCCTATTGAATGGATAGCCATTGACGCCTTTTGAAATACATCGCTTTCAGCCCAAGGCGTGGGATATTCTCTCACGCTCATTTGAAAACAAGCGCACTGCGTCAACTTATCTCTTTCACGGCCCCGAAGGGACCGGCCGCTGGGCGCTGGCCATCTCATTGGCGGCGCTTTTGAATTGCGAAAAGCCGGTCAAAGGCGAACCGCTCCAGCCCTGCGGCGCTTGTGTCAATTGCCGCAAAATTTTCAATCTGACTCATGAGGAGCTTTTTGTCGCTTGTCCGTTAGCGCCTCACAAGAATCTGGAAGAAGCCGCCGGACTGACCGTCAAATTCTTGGAAGCAAAAAGGCAGGAGCCGTTTAAGATCCTGTCTTCCGAAGCTACATCCAATATCCCGATTGAGTTGGGTCGTGAGATTAAACGCCGCCTTTGCCTAAAAGCGGAGGCCGGACTGATGCGCGTGGTTATTTTTTATGAGCTGGAAAAAATGCGCCCGGAATCCGTCGATGCGCTTTTGAAACTTGTTGAAGAACCGCCCCCGCAGACGGTTTTGATTTTAATTTCTCGCCGTCCGGAGGCGCTGCCGCCGACAATTCAATCCCGCGCCCAAAAAATAAGATTGAGCCGGGTGCCGCGAGAAACCGGAGTAAATTATCTGGTCGATAAATACGGGGTGAAGCAATCACAGGCGCAGTTAGTGATGCGGTTAAGTGACTTTTCAGTAGGACGAGCCGTTGAATTGAATGGCGACAATGAAGACGAAGAATCATCAAAGCGTGCGGTCGGGCTTTTGTTGTTTAAGTCTTTGTTCGAAGACCCGCCCTACGCCGCAGTCGCGCACATCAACGATCTGGTGGATTCCCGCAACCGCAGCGAGGCCGATGAACTTCTGATACTCTGGCAGGCGCTGGTTCGGGATTGTTTAAATTATTCGGTTTTGGGCGATGCAGAAAAACTGGTGAATCTGGATTTTGCCGGAGACATCAAGAGGTTTTCAACTCGAATTGCAGGCGGTCAAGCGGCTGCCCGAATGACCGATGACATTAAAAATGCCCTTGAGGGGTTGCGGCGCTATGTGCATATTCAGGGAACGTTGACGGCGCTGGCGCTAAAGCTAATGTCACATATCAGCGCCGCCCGGAATTAATTAGATATTTTGCCCGGGCAGCATGGGTTAATAATATGGCCGATATATTTGTGGTAGAGTTTAAAGGACACCGAAAAGAGTTCTTTTACAATACCTATTATCACAAACTGAATGTCAGAGACCTCGTCATAATACAAGCCGAACGCGGTGAAGATGCCGGCATAATCAAGCAGCAGATTCGCAAAGAAGCCGGTTACGAACCCGGCTCCAAACCACGGTCAATTCTGCGCCGCGCCTCCGGCGAAGATATTGCCAGATTAAAAGAGCTGCGTCAGCAGGAACTGGCCTACAAAAAGGAAATCAGTGAAGTCATCCGCCGTTACGGCCTGATAATGAAGATAGTCGATCTGGAATTCCAATTTGATGGAAACAAAATGACTATTTTCTTCACGGCCGAGCATAGAGTGGATTTTCGTTCTCTGGTAAAAGAGCTGGCCTCCCGGTATCGGACGCGCATTGAAATGCGACAGATTGGCGTGCGCGATGAAGCCCGCCGGGTCGGCGGTTATGGCATCTGCGGCAAAGAACAGTGCTGCTCCTCATTTTTGGGCGAATTCAAGCCGATTTCAACCCAGGATGCCCGAGTGCAGGATTTGGCGCTGAATCCATCCAAGATTTCCGGCAATTGCGGCCGACTGTTGTGCTGCCTGAAGTACGAAGCAGCGTTGTATACGGAAACCAAGCGTAAATTCCCGATGCCGGGTAGAATTGTTCAAACCACCAAGGGCAATGGTTTTGTGGAGAGAATTGATTATTTCCGCGAAGAGGCCGTTATTCGTAGTGAAGAAGGCGTTATTATCAGGGCTAAAGCGGACGAAATCACAAAAGTTGAAGAACGCCAGGTCCAGGCCGGCTACGCGCCGGCAGCGGGGTACGATGCTGTGTCCGAAGAAGAATTAAAGAGATTGGAAGAAACCGATAATTCACACTAATTGTTTTTTGGGAGCACCGCCTTGCGCACGCCATTCTATGTAACAACCCCGATTTATTATGTCAATGACCGGCCGCATATCGGCCATGCCTACACGACCATTGCCGCCGACGTATTGACCCGTTTTCACCGCCTGGCCGGGCGCGAAGCGTTTTTTCTGACCGGCACCGACGAGCACGGCTCTAAAGTTGCCGAAGCGGCTCTGGCGGCCGGGCTTTCGGAACAGGAATTCTGCGACCGGACAATTGAATATTTTAAAACGGCCTGGAAGAATCTGTCCATTGAATATGACGGATTTATCCGCACTACTTCGGATAGACATAAAAAAGCAGTCTGGAAAATTCTAGACGCTATGAGGAGCGCCAAAACTCCTGACGGAAAAGACGTCGTTTATACCGGCTTCTATGAGGGGCTTTACTGCACCGGCTGTGAAAAGTTTTTGACTGAAAAAGATCTGGTTAACGGACTTTGTCCCGACCACAACCGCCAGCCCGAACTGGTAAAAGAGAAAAATTATTTCTTTCGGCTGTCCTCATTTTTGCCCGCTATCAAAAAGAAAATTGAATCTAATGAACTGTTGATACTTCCCCAGGAACGGCGCCGCGAAGTGTTGGGCCTGATTGCGCAGGATATCGGCGATTTTTCACTTTCGCGCGAAAAAGTAAAATGGGGCATTCCGCTTTCCTTTGACAAAACACAATTGGCTTATGTCTGGGTGGATGCTCTCACCAATTACATAAGCGCAATTGGCTATGCCGATGACGCTAAGTCATTCAACAATTGGTGGAATAAAGCGGAAGTAGTCCATTTGATGGCCAAGGATATTCTCAAATTTCACTGTTTGTACTGGCCGGCCATGCTGATGGCGGCTGGGGTCAAGATTCCTGACAAAATATTTCTCCACGGGTTTTTTACTGTGGACGGGGAGAAGATGTCTAAATCTCTGGGGAAGAAAATTGACCCGAATGATTTGGTGGCGGAGTTTGGTTCGGATACCGCCCGCTATTTGCTTTTGACGCAATTTCCATTCGGCACCGATGGAGACGTACAAGTCAATCGATTTGTCCGGCAGTATAATTCTGATTTGGCCAATGATTTGGGAAATTTAGTATCGCGGGTAGCCAAATTAATTGAAACAAACTTTGAGGGGAAACTGCCGGAGCCGTTCAAAAAAATTAACGGCCAGAAAGAACTGATTGTGCAGGCGGAGGAGCTGCCTTCATTAGTTTACAAACTTCTCGACCAGTTCAGTTTGGACAAAGCGATTGCTGAAATAATAAATTTGGTCAAAGCCGCCAACAAGTTTTTCAATGACACGGCTCCGTGGAAACTGGCCAAAGAGGGAAAAACCAAAGAACTCGGCGGCGTGCTAAATACCTGTTGTGAGATTTTGAGAATTGTGTCAGTATTGCTCTATCCCGTTCTGCCCAACAAAATCCGGACGCTTCGAAAGGTACTCGGATTGGATGAGGCGACTCTGAATCTTGACAAGGCTTCGAGCTTTTTTGTAATGAAGCCGGGGACCAGGATAGAATTGAAAGAGCCGCTCTTCCCGCGTCTGGAGTCAAAAACTGCGGACGAATCAAAAGCGGCTGATAACGTATCCGGCAACAATCTGCTGGACTATAACGAATTCGCCAAAACCAAGCTCAAAGTTGCTCTGGTTCTTAAAGCGGAAAAAGTGGCCGGAGCCGACAAACTTTTGAAATTAGAAATAGATTTGGGGG
>Ga0247727_10009847_pt1 | contig 17119 bp, 10 predicted proteins | sample WisWelCaveWW1625_FD_202498 | JGI IMG/M metagenome (GOLD analysis project Ga0247727, IMG submission 202498) | Biofilm microbial communities from Wishing Well Cave, Virginia, United States - WW16-25 | ecosystem: Environmental > Aquatic > Deep subsurface > Groundwater > Cave microbial mat | place...
TCTACACAACGGCGGGCAGATGTTCGGCGAACGATTCCAGCGATTCGCATTGCACGGCCTGCCGGTGCAGTCCCTGCAATATTTCCAGATCGTTGATGTGATTAATGATTTCGGCGATTTCAGCCGGAACAGCGCCGAAGCGGATTTCGAGGGCTTCGCTGATCGCGAAGCGCAGTGTTTCCGTCTGGCCCTTCTTCATCGCCATGCGTTCCCAACTCGTGACGTATTTCTTACCCATTTCTGTATCCTCTTTTTCGAGTGTTTCTCTGAGTTCCAGTTCCTTATCTTGCGGCAACGCGAGTTCCCAATCAATGAAGCGCAGCAAGTCGAACACCTCCCGGCGCAAATCCTTTTGCCCGCGCAGCAGCCGGATCAACTCCAATTTGGCCTGCATCCGGGCGTTCGGGCTGCGGCGCGTTTCCAGCGCTTTCAAATGCGCCAGTGTGACGATGGCGAATGGGTTGCGGCTGCGACGCAACCGCTTTTCCTGCCCGCGGTAATCCAATAGCTTGACGGCTGGGAAGCGCAGCTTCATTTCCGAACCGAACACCGCGTAGCCGAATTCGCTCGGTCGCCATTCCAAGTCCGCGTCGCTCAGAATCACCAAGCTCGCCACCGGACGGTCGTAGCGGTCGAACAAACGGCAGTTGCAGATGAAGACCCGTTTGGCGAACGACGGGTCGCGCTGCCCCTGCACTTCGATGTGGATCAACACCCACAACTCGCCGCCCCGCTTGAGATAGACGCGAACGAGTTTATCCACTGTGCGGCGGCCCTGCTCGGCTTGCCGCGTGATCTTCTGCAATTCCTTGTCGAGGAATTCGAAGCCTTTCTCCCAGGCGATCAAACGGTGCGCGCGCGGAAAGAAGAATGCCATGAATCGCTCGAAGAACCGTTCGATGATCTCTTTCCACGGACTGTCGTAATCTTCGCGCGTCGTCACGTCTATCGCGTTTGGCGCCTCCTCAATTGTAATCCAACAACTTACCGGTAAACGACGAAGAAATTGTTTTCGAGAAAATCGTGCTTCTCGACGCGCTTGAATCCGGCGGCGCTCATCCACCCGTCGAGGGTCTCCACCGTGTAGACCATCTTCTCGTGGCCGGCGGGCCAGTCCTTGCTGAAATCAATGATGGCGATGCGGCCGTCGGGCTTCAGGTATTTCTTCAAGCCTTTCAGATACACCGCCTGGTTCGAGATGTGGTGCAGCGTGTCAATGATCACGATCAGTTCCACCGGTTCGGGCAGCTTCGGATCGTCAACTGCGCCGAGGATGGTTTTGATGTTCGCCAGCTTCTGCTCCTGCGCCGTCTTCTCGACGTGTTTGAGCAACTCGGTGTCAATGTCCACGGCGTAAACCACGCCTTTGTCGCCGGCCCTTTGAGCCAGCGGGCGTGAGAACAGGCCCGATCCCGCGCCGATGTCGGCGATGCGCTGGCCCGATCTGACCTTGAGCGTTTTGATGATGTTGGTTACCTGCAAGCCTTCGATGCGGCGCTCCGATTCGAGCAGCTTGATGTATTCGTCGGCGCTGCGGCCGCCGCGCGATTGGCCTGTGGGTTGTTGCGCCGATTGCTGTGCGAAGACGGGGGTGATCAGAAGCGCGAATAATAAGATTGCCAGCCTTTTCATTTCGATTCTCCTTTCAGCTTGATGACTCTTGTGGTTCCGATGAGGCTTGATGTTCGACCGCCGCGTCGCTCAACCATCCGCGAGCGCGCGCGATGTAAAAGACCGCGACACCGGCGAGGATCGTCAACAACGCTGCGCCGGTCGGCAATGGACGTTCTCTCAGACCTTGAATGAACGCCGTCACGGTCAGGGTCAGATAGATTGCCGGCGTCACGGGATAGCCTGGGGCGCGGAAGATCGGTTTCGATTCCGCCGGAGCATCGCGCCGGATGAGGTAGAGCGACGCTACGGCCAAGGCTGCGAAGAGCGAGAGCGCAGAACCGGCGTAGATCAACAGCGATTCGAAGGCGCCGGTCAGCGCCAGAATCATGGCGACGATTGCCTGGAGCAGGATGGCGATCACTGGCGCTCCGGTGCGCGGATCGAGCCGCGCGAAGATCGAGTGGGCCAGCCCGTCGCGCGCCATCGCGTAATAGACGCGCGGCCCGGCGGCGACCATCGAGCTGACTGAGCCGATGATGGTCAGCGTGATAATGGCGCTGACGACTTTGGCGCCTGAAGCTCCGAACAGACTTTCGGCGGCGAGCTTGCCTACGGCGATCTCCGGCTTCCAGGCGTTTGCGGGCAAGGAGTAAAGGAACAGCACGTTGAGCAACAGGTAAACAAAACCGACTGCGATCGTGCCGCCGATCAACGCGCGCGGCAGCGTGCGGCGCGGCTCTTTGACTTCGCCTGCAAGATAGGCCGCGGCGTTCCACCCGCTGTAAGCGAAGGTGACCTGGATCAGCGCCACCCACCACATCCCGGTCGGCGCTGAGCCTTGTACGACGCCGCTCCAATCGCCGCGCCCGGTGCCGACGCCCGCGACCACGAAGATGAGGATCGCGCCGATGACTGACAGAGCGATGGTCGTTTGCAGCCGCCCGCCCGGACGCACTCCGGTGGAGTGAAAGATCGAGAGCAGCGCGATCAATGCTGCGGCGGCCAGCGGCGCATTCAGTTTCCATCCGGGCAAAGCGGCAGACGCGTAAGCCGCCGCGCCCAATGCCGCAGCCCCAATCGCCGCCGAAAATCCCACCAGGAAGGAAATCCATCCGCTCAGAAATCCCCACAACCGGCCGTAGATTCGCGTCAGGTAGTAGTACTCGCCTCCGGCGTGCGGCATGCGCGTCGCAAGCTCGGCGTAACAGAGCGCGCCCGAAAGCGCCAGCCCCGCGCCGACGGCCCACACTGCCAGTGAAGCAAGCCCATTGCCGGTGGCCGAGCGGACGAAAGCCGGAACGGTGAAGATGCCTGTGCCGACCATATTGGTTACGACGAACGCTGCTGCACCCCAAGCGCCGAGCGCACGGCGCAATTCGGTCTTCGATTTGTCAGAGAAGGGTTGTTCGGTGTGTTGAGTCTTCATCTATTCCCCGATCAGTTTGTGGTAACGCCCCATCCAGTAGGGCAGCAGGAAATATGCGCCGTCGTCTTCGCTGCGCCCGCCGTTGCCGCCGTCAATGCGATACGGATTGCCGTTCCATTTCGACATCGGCAGCTCGTCGTAAGGCAGGACGATCAGCGCCTGCTTGCGCCCGAAACGATCCGCCAGAGTGTCCATCGGCACATCCGGGCGATGTGAATTGGTCACCGACCACGAGATCAAATCCATCGGAATCTCTCGCAGCGTGCGCAGAGCTTCCTCTCGGTCGAAATCCCTGTTGCCGCTTCCCACCGCGTAGATGAAATTCCAGAGCGGGTTGCGTTCGGGACGTTCGACCTGCCAGCTTCGGTCGAGGCTTTGAATGTAAACCTCGCGCAGTTTCGGATCAGTTTCGTAATTGAGCAGCGGATAGTACGACAGGAAGGCCAGTTCGTCATCCGAATGGTTGACGTGGCCGGGGTAATTGATCTTCTGGTTGCGCATCAGCAGGTGGTAGCGATGCTTGACGATCAGCTCGTGGTAAGCGTCGAGGTAGCGCTGGTTGCCGGTGAGGTGATGGGCCACGCGCAGGTGCGAGAGCATATGCAACGCGCGCAGCCCCGTCTCATCGGGGTCTTCCCAGATCGCTTCGGGCGCCCACCATCCCCAGCGCGTGCGCTTGCCGTCCGTGTCAATGAGTTGGTAGTTGTGGTCGAGGATGTGGTCGGTGATGCGCGAGACGACGCCGCGAACTTTTTGCTTCTCGGCCTCGTCGGCGACCAGATCGTGATAGACGGCAAAGCCGAAGTAATGGCCGACGATCTCGTCCGAGCTGGTGTCGCCTTTCCACCGCCACTGGCCGTCGGGGGTGGTGTGCCATTCGCCGTCGCCCGGCTGAAGGTCTTCGCCGATCTTGATGAACGAGCGGGCAGGGAAGCCGGGGATGCCGGTGATCTCTTCCAGCCGCAGCATCGCCTCGAAGCCTTGCCTGGCGTTGGCTCGCGCGTCGGCCTCGCCGGTGACTTTGTAGCGAAAGCTTTCAGCTGCGAGGTACATCTGCGTCCAGAGGCCATCGTTGTCGGTCGAGACCATCTGGTTGGTTGAAAGCTCGCCGGGCGTGCGCAGGTGCGAATCGGCGGTCAGGCCCCAGCGGACGTGGCGGGCGCGGATGCGTTCGACGAAGGCTTTGGATTTCTCAGCGAGCGTCATTGGTTTGTACTCGATGCGGCTGAAGCCCTTCGGAGTTTCAATCCAGATGACGCTCCCTTTCGGCTCTTCGACGCCGATGCCGGTGACGTGATCATCAGGCAGCCAGCGTTGCCCGGCGAAATATTCCACCGACCGTGTCGCGGCGTCGTAGCGGACGGCTCCGCGTTTCATTCCAATCCAGACTTTGCCAGTCGCAGGTTCCTCGGCGATGACGGTGATGTCGCCATCTGGGGCGACGCGATTGATCATCGTGACGCGGGGGGGTCTCGCCGCGCGATTGAGTCGGACGCGGCCTTTGGTCAAACGAGCGAATTCTTCAGCGGGATGAAACATGCGCACTTTTTGAAGGTAGGATGGGTTTTGCCGCTCTTGCGCAAGCAGCGGCGCTGCCGCAAAAACACAAAGTAAAATGAGCAGGGTGCTGATCGGGATGCGCATTGTCATTCCTTTTGCAAAACGCAGACGACAGACGAAGATTGATTATTTCATCATAGACTGCAAGCGCGTTTTACGAGTTGTGGATTGTTTGGATAAAGCGGGCGCATCATAACACAGCCCGTTGCGGCGATTGTTTGCGCTTCTCATCAAAAAGATGATTTTCCCTCTTCGCAATCAAAAGCCGTCGTGCTATGATCCCCGCCGCCTGAACGTCAGCATCCTCATAGTCTCTATCCAACACAGAGACCGAGAAGAACAAGAAGATCCCCGTGCTTCTGGCGAACTGCTGATGGTTGTGGCGGATTCATCTCCTCCTCGTTTCTCTTTTCTCAAACGACAGGCTCACGGCAGCGATTCTTGTGTGGGAAAGATCGCGCGTCTGCCTTCATGCGGAATCGGGAAGATCACGTCCTGGTGATCGCAATCTTCGTAAATTAGGCTGAGGGAACAGGGCAATGCGCGTTTCGACCGGACGCTCCAAAGTTCCGGGCAGGATATTGATTGGCTGCGTGCTGGCAATAGCAACAGCCGCCGCATTCGTTTACTCAATCAGCGACCAGTCTTCACTCAATTCTCAATCCCGAGCTTCAATTCAAACAACCAGCAGCGTAGGGGCAGACCTGCGTGTCTGCCCCGGCTTCTCAACCGCGACGCTTCGGGGCGCACACGCAGGTGCGCCCCTACGGTCAGGCCCCGGCTTCTCAACCGCGACGCTTCGGGGCGCACACGCAGGTGCGCCCCTACGGTCAGGCCCCGGCTTCTCAACCGCGACGCTTCGGGGCGCACACGCAGGTGCGCCCCTACGGTCAGGCCCCGGCTTCGGGCGCGAACGTTACGATCAGCCGGGCGAAGCCGCGCAGTTTTACCGCCTCAAGCGATTGCCCGAAGGCGCGATCGAATTGCCGATTGAAAATTATCTCGACGCGCAGGAGCGGATGCGCGATCTGCCGGTCTACTCGACGGTTCAAGGACGCCTGCTCCCGTCGCGGCGCGCAATGATGAATGCCGCTCAAGCGCCTGAAGCCGGATCGCTCGAAGGCTGGAAGTCGCTGGGGCCGGGCAACATCGGCGGGCGCACTCGGGCGTTGCTGATCCATCCGGCAATTCCCGACGTGATGTACGCGGCGGCGGCGGCGGGCGGCGTGTGGAAGACGACCGATGGCGGCAGAAGCTGGCGTCCGCTTGCCGATCTGCTGCCGAACATCGCGGTCAACGCGCTGGCGATGGACCCGGCCAATCCCGATGTGATCTACGCGGGAACGGGCGAAGGCTATTTCAACTCCGATGCGATTCGCGGCGCGGGAATCTTCCGCAGCTTCGATGGCGGCGCGACGTGGCGAAGACTGGAAGGCACAGGTTCACCCGATTTTCACTACGTCAATGACATCGTCATCAGCCCGACCCGCAGCAATCGAATCTACGCGGCGACGCGGACCGGCGTGCTGCGCTCGCTCGACGGCGGCTCGACCTGGACGCGCGTGCTCGAGCCTGACCGGCTCAACGGAGGCTGTCTCGACCTGGCGATCCGCGCCGGCCAAGCGAAAGATTACATCTTCGCCGCCTGCGGCACGGCTGCGGCTGCGGGAGCGAACGTGCAGGCGGCGATCTATCGCAACCCCGACGCCGCTTCCGGGCTGGTCGGCTGGGAGGTCGTTTACACCGAAGCCGGAATGGGTCGAACGAGCCTGGCCATCGCGCCGTCGAACCAGAATGTGGTCTACGCCGCCTCGGCTGAAAACGGCGCAACGGGCCAGGCGCACTCTCTGCACGCCGTCTTCCGCTCGAACAGTGGCGGCGACACCTGGACGGCGCAGGTTCGCGGCAACGATCCGAAGAAGCTCAACACGCTGCTCTTCACCAACCCGCTCTTCGCCTTCAACGGCGAATGCTACGGCAAGGTCTCGCAGTTTTATCACCAGGGCTGGTACAACAACGTCGTCGCGGTTGATCCGAAGGACGAGAATATGGTCTGGGTCGGAGGCGTTGATCTGTTCCGCTCCGACGACGGCGGAGTGAATTGGGGAATGGCGTCGTTCTGGCATTTGCCGCCGGCCAATCAGCGTTATGCTCACGCGGATCATCACGCCATCGTCTTCCATCCCCAGTTCAACGGCGCGACCAATCGCGCCATGTTCGTCGGCAACGACGGCGGCGTCTTCCGCGCCGAAGATGCCCGCGCGCAGACGGCGACCGGCGAGCGCGCGGTCTGCTCGCCCGACGCAAATCGTTTCGCCTGGGTCTCGCTCAATAACAATTACTCGGTGACGCAGTTCAATCACGGCGTCCCGTTCCCCGGCGGCAAGATTTACGCCGGCGGCACGCAGGACAACGGCGTCGTGCTCGGCTCCGACAAAGCGGGCGTCAACGATTGGAGAGAGATTCTGTCGGGCGACGGCGGATGCGTTGCGGTTGACTGGTTCAATCCGCGAGTCATCTACGCCGGGACGACCGGATTGTCGCTGAAGAAATCCACCGACGGTGGGCTGACATTCAGCCCGGCGACGACGGGCATCAGCAACCTCGGATTCAATTTCATCGCGCCGGTGGTGATGGATCCGAGCGACCCGAACCGTTTGTGGACGGGCGGGAAGCAGATGTGGCGCACGCGCAACGGCGCGATCAACTGGACGCAGGCGAGCGCGGAGCTGTCAGGCTCGGCTACGGCAGTTGCAATCGCGCCGACCGATGCGAACTTCGCGCTCGTCGGCACGACGAGTGGCAGCATTCATCGCACGACCATCGGGTTGATCTCGGATGCCGACACCAACTGGCCTTCAGTTGCGCCTCGCAGCGGTTACGTTTCCGCCGTCGCCTTCGATCCGTCGAACCGCGACGTGGCTTACGCCGCCTATTCGACCTTCGGCGGCAAACACGTCTGGCGCAGCCTGGATGGCGGCGTGTCGTGGCATTCGATTGACGGCGGCGGCGCAAATGCACTGCCGGACATTCCGGTCAATTGCATTGTGGTTGATCCGGCCAACCCGCAGCGGCTCTACCTCGGGACCGATCTCGGCGTCTTCGTCTCGATTGACGGCGGCGCGACGTGGGCGGTTGAAAACACGGGCTTCGCCAACGTCCCAATCGTCTCGCTTTCGCTCAACCCTGTTGGTCACACAACCCAGCTCTTCGCCTTCACGCACGGGCGAGGCGCGTGGCGCGTGGCGCTCGGCGGGGCCTGCGCCAGCACGCTCTCGGCAATCAGTCAGACGTTCCCTGCCGAAGGCGGCAAAGGCACAGTCATCGTCACCGCACCGGGCAGCGATTGCCAGTGGACGGTCGAGAGCAACCAGAGCTGGATCGCGATCACCAGCGATGCGATAAACAGAGGCAGCGGCGCGGTGACGTTCGACGTTGCGCCGAATCCGCAAGGCTCGCCGCGAACCGGGACGATCAGCATTGCGGGAAGGAGCTTCACCGTAGTGCAGGCGGGCATTGCCGTGAGCGTCTCGGCGGCCAGCCTGCGCGGCGGCACGCTCGCGCCCGAATCAATCATCGCGGCGTTCGGCGCAGGCCTGGCCGGAACGATTCAGTCATCGGGCGGCGCCCAATTGCCGACGGCTATGGCCAGCACCGTTGTGGCGGTGAGGGACAGCGCCGGAGCCGAGCGTCGCGCCCCGCTCTTTTTCGTCTCGCCCAATCAGGTGAATTACCAGATGCCGCAGGGCACAGCCGATGGCCCCGCATCCGTGATGATCACCAACGGCAATGACGGCGTCTTCAGCGGCAATGTCCAGATTGCCCGCGTCGCGCCGGGACTGTTCACCGCAAATGCCAGCGGGCAGGGCGTCGCGGTCGGCCAGGCTCTGCGCGTTAGGGCGAATGGCGTGCAGGTCTTCGAGCCGCTCGCAATCTGGGACGCGGCGCAGAACCGCTTCGTCGCCAATCCGATTGATTTGAGCAACCCCTCCGATCAGGTCTATCTGATCCTTTACGGCACGGGCTGGCGTTTCCGCAGCTCGCTCGCGGCCGTGAGCGTGAAGCTCGGCGGCGTCAGCCTGCCTGTGCTTTATGCCGGAGAGCAGACCGCATTCGCCGGGCTGGATCAAATCAACCTTCAGCTTTCTCGCGCGCTCGCGGGCAAAGGCGAGATGGACCTCATGCTGACAGTTGACGGACAGCCGGCCAACATCGTTCGCGTCAGCATCAAATGACTGGGCAATAAGAGAAAAAGATCAGTAGCTGGCTTCTCTTGCTAGCTCATTTAGCTTGTGCTACGGTTCGCCGCGTCGCACCAATCTCTATCAACTATCCAGGTCAATCCAGGTCAATCCAAGCCAAAAGACAGATCGGCACTGCGGAGGAAACGTGCAAAGGAAGCTCTCTGCCACCAAAAAGGTCTACGACGCGATCATCATCGGCTCCGGCGCTTCGGGCGGAATGGCGGCGAAAGAATTGACCGAGCGCGGGTTTGAAGTCCTGGTGCTCGAAGCCGGCCCGCGACTCGAACCGGCGCGCGATTTCGCCATGAACAAATTCGCCTACGAATCAATGTATCGCGGTTTTGGCCCGCCGGGTTGGAAACAGCGCGAGCAATGGATGCAGGACACTGCGGGTGAATTCAGCCGCCATTTTTACGTCAAAGACACCGAGCATCCCTACACGACCGATCCGGGCAAACCGTTCCTGTGGGTGCGCGCGCGCGTAGTCGGCGGAAAGACCCTGCACTGGGGACGATTGTCGTGGCGATTGTCCGATCTGGATTTCAAAGCCGCCACGCGCGATGGGTTCGACGTTGACTGGCCGATTGAGTACAAAGAGATCGCGCCGTATTACGACCAGGCCGAGGAATGGATCGGCGTGAGCGGCAATCGCGACGGCTTGTGGTGGCTGCCCGATGGGAATTTTCTGCCGCCGATGGGATTGAATTGCGGCGAGCAATTGCTCAAAAAAGGCGCGGCGAGTCTGGGAATCAATCTGATTCAAATGCGCGTGGCGATGTTGACAGCGGTCAAGCCGCACCACGCGAAATACGGGCGCAGGCAGTGCCACTACTGCGGCAGTTGCGGCAACGGCTGCTCGGTCGGCGCGATGTTCAATTCGCTCGCTTCGACGCTGCCCGCGGCGATGGCTACGGGGCAATGCACGTTGCGAACGAATTCAATCGTCCGCCACATCGCGGTTGACGAAACCACCGGCCGGGCGAAAGGCGTCGCCGTGGTTGACCGCGTGACGCGCGAAGAGATGGAGTTTCAGGGCAAGGTGATCATCGTCGCCGCTTCGACGCTCGAATCAACGCGATTGCTGCTCAACTCGAAATCGCGCCGGCATCCCGCAGGCTTGGGCAATTCGTCAGGCGTGCTCGGCCATTACCTGGTTGATCATTTCGGCGGGACGGGAGCTTCGGGCGTGTTGCCGATGTTCGCCGGACGCGACCCGGTGAACGAAGACGGCAAATCGTCGGGCATCTTCATCCCGCGCTTCCGCAATCTCGACCAGGCGACGAAGCATCCGAAATTCCTGCGCGGTTACGGGTATGAGGGCGGATCGGCGATTGGATCGTTCCCCGGCGTGGCCCGCAGGCTGGCAGGCTTCGGCAGCGAATTCAAACGGCAGGTGCGCCGCTGGTACGTTGCGCCGGTCGGGTTGACCACGCGCGCGGCGATGCTCTCGCGGTTTGAGAACTACGTCGAGCTTGATCCGGGCGGCGTCGTGGACGCCTGGGGCATTCCGGTCTTGAGGATTCACATTCAGCATTCGGACAACGAGCGCGAGATGGGCCGGGACGCAGCCGAGATGGCCGAAGCCGTGTTGCGCGCAGCGGGCGCAGAGAACATCGCGGTCAGCCGCCAATTGACCATGCCCGGACGAATCATCCACGAGCTGGGCACGGCGCGGATGGGCAATGATCCGAAGACGTCGGTGCTGAACAGATTCAATCAGATGTGGGACGCGAAGAATGTCTTTGTGACCGATGGCGCGGCTTATGTCGGCTCGGCCAATCAGAATCCGACGCTGACCATACTTGCTCTGACAATTCGCGCATGCGAGTATCTGACCGATGAGATGAAGCGCGGCAATTTGTAGCCGTGCTCTCGCCGGACCAGGAGTAATGATATGTCTACACTCAACGCAGGCGCGCTGACATTTCAGGAGTTCGCGATGCGGGAACCATTGCCATTGGCGATCATCCACGATGCCGTACTCAATTTTTTACGTGGGCGCGACGATGCAGTTCTATTCGGCGCGCACGCAGTCAACGCTTATGTGAGCGAACCGCGAATGACTCAGGACGTGGATGTGATGTCAACGCGCGCTGTGGAGCTGGCGGAAGAGCTTCGCAAGTATCTGAATCAGCAGTTCCACATTGCCGTGCGAGTCCGCGAAATCAGGGAAGGGCTGGGATACCGGCTGTATCAGGTTCGCAAATCGGGCAACCGCCATCTGGTTGACCTCAGACCGGTCGAGAAGTTGCCTCCGCACCAGCGAGTCGAAGATGTCCAGATAATTGACCCGGTCGAACTGGTCGCAGGCAAAGTCACTGCTTATCACCAGCGACGTAACAAACCGAAGTCATGGACTGACCGTAGAGACCTGGCAATGCTTCTGCTGACTTTCCCTGAGCTGAAATGCGATCCTGGCCCCGTTTCGGAACGATTGAAAGACGCGGGTGCGGATGAACCAGTTCTCGCAATCTGGAAAGAGATTGTCGAGTCGGAAATCGAGCCTTCGGACGAAGACAGCGAATTTGAATTCTGATGGCGCAACTTTCGAAGGATGGCTTTGATGTATACGCAGAAGAAAAACGCGATGAGCGAATCTGCGGTCAACCGCAAGCTGCACTCCATTCACGCCCTGCCGAATGGCCGCGGGTTCGCCGGTCAGATCGAAGCCGGCAAAGCAACCTACCGCTTCACCTTCATACCGAAGACCGCCACTTCGGTGAACGGCAAGCTGGTTTTGACCGGCAGCGTCAAGGTGAAGGCTCCGGCGGGGCAGCCACGGGCGGTGGACAAGATCACGGCGACGCTGCTTGCAACTCAAGGCAGCATCACCAATCCGCCGCCGATGCCTGCGCAGCTTCCAGCCGAATTGGAACCGGCGCGACAAACGGCCCGCGATTCGCTGCCGGTCACCGACTCAACGGGCCATCTCGGCTCAGTCGCAGTGATGTACCTGAAGCTGTCGCCGCTCGATGGCCGCGCGCTCGGCCTGCCGATGGATTTGAGTTCGGTGCAGCTCAACCTGCGTTTGTATCCGGCTTCCGAAATCGAGCGCGACCTGCACTGGCTTTACTCGGCTCTGATCGAAGCGATGCAGGGCGAGCGTCCGAGCGAGCAACGCGCTGCCGGATGCCTGAACGAAATCAACCGAATCTTCAAGGCCGATTGAACGCAAAACAGAGTTGATCCGCCATCGTCCGCCGCCATCCGCCGAATCCGCGCGCCGTCCCGTCTTCCTGCCCGCCTTCCTGAAAGAACCGCATCCGAATAAAAAAGGCCGCTGATCGTCAAACCAGCGGCCGTAGTTGCAGCGATTTTCTGCGGAAATTGCGCGCCTTTACCTCTGACCCATCAGCGCGCAAACTGTTGGATCAGGGATCAACGAACGGGCAGAAGATGCCTCTCGTTGACGTGATGTTGTTGAACAGCTCGATGTTTATGGCCAGCGTTTCGATCTGCATATTGTCGCCGCTGTTGAAGACGGTGCGCGCCTGATTCAACAGATCGAGCAAGCGCGGATCGCCCGGAATCTTCACGATCACATTCGGCCCGAGGAAGAAGCACGAAGCGCGATTGAAGACCGATTGCGGGAAACTCGCCGCGTTGAGCTGCGCCGCGACGAATTGCGAGTTAAACCGATCCCTCGGGGTGTCCATCGTTGAGAGCGCCGTCACGACCTCATCGTCGCCGAGCGCGCCGCGATTGAGCGAGAGGATGAAGATGCCGCTCGTCCCGCCCAGCCGGTCGTAAACGCTGCGGCGCGCGGCGTCGAACAGCAGCCACATATCAACGCTGTTGTAACAGGCCGGGGTGCATTCGGGCGCGGGCGGTTGCGGCGGTATCGCGTCGAGGAAGTTGTTCTCGGTGCTGACCTGGCCGGCTATGAGCATCGCGCCGATGTTGTTCAAGTCAATCGCCGTGTTGCCGTCGCCGGGCAGCACGCCGGTATCCAGGAAATTCGGCAGATTCGTTTCAGTCACGCGATATGCGCCGGGCGGGACTTCGCGGAAGATGTATTCGCCGTCCCGGTTGGTCGTCATATTCTGGCTCAGATTGTTGGGACCGCCTGACAACGTGATCGTGACGCCCGGAATCGGCTTCTCGTCGGCATCAATCCTGCCGTTGGCGTTGGCGTCGTTGATCACGCGACCGGCAATCGTCGCGTTCGGCGGCGGAATGAACTCCTCGAATCCGACCGCGTCAATTTCGCATTCGTTGCTCTGCGCCAGATTGCCCGGCATGTTGCCCTGCGAATCGGCGCGGAAGAAGGCCGCGTCGCGGGTGCGGTTGGCGTAAACCGCGACGAATTTGACCGCGACCGGATTGCCGCTGGCGTCGCGGAACTGCCAGCGCGACGCGAAATCGTCGCCTTCCTGCAATGAAGGATCAGAGCCATCGGGGCCGGCAGCAAACGGGCTGCGGCCGTTGAAATCCTTGAACCCTTCGGCGAAGACGCGAGTGAGCGTGGCGCGGAACCAGTTGCTGTTAGGCGCGACGCCCGTGCTGCCGCGACCGAAATAACCCGGCGTGCGCGCAGCCCTTTCGGCCTCGGCGCGGTCCATCGTTCCCCAGACGGTGAATTCGAGCGCTTCGAGCACCGCGTTTCCGATTCCACCCGGAGGCGGGTTCATCCTGCGCGGCCCGTAGCCCGGAATTTCAGGATTGAAGAGGTGATCAATCGAAGGGAAGACCGTGACTTCGCGTGTCAAGGTGCGGTCATCTCTTTCGCCGACGCGCCAGACGAACGCCTGAAGGCCGATGTGAACGAAGCGGAAGTTCGGATTGACGATTCGACCGCCGACCATAATCGCATTGGCCGGATTGAGACTGTCCCGGTCGCCGATTTCGTTCGCCGCCTGCGGGATGCTGAATGCGTTCAGATTCTCGAAATCGAAACGATCGAAGAATCCGTTGCCGGTGTCGCCGGCCAGATCGCCGACCTGCGGAACGTTCGACGCAAAGCCGAACTCCAAAGCCGCCAGCTTGTAAGTCGCCCCCAGCGTCCCGGCCGTTCCTTCGACCGTGGGTAGCGTGAATTGACCGACGGGACTGTTGTAGGTCCGAGGCGGCGCATCCTGGCTGAAGCTCAGGAGATTAGCGCGCCAGCTTACCGCAGCCAGCCCGATGGCGATCAGTCCGATGATCAATAAAATTCTCGATTTCAAAGTGTCCTCCTCATAGCTGCGCTCTTCGGTTGGTTGTGAGGCGAAGAGCCAAAACGCCAGCCTGCGCCGTAACCGCGCAACGGCCGTAAATACGTGGCGCCGAATTTTCAACTTCAAAGATTGGCCAAAATCGTGAACAGATAACTGCCAATGCTGCAGCGAGGGGCACGGGAAGGTGTTTTTACCGGCAGCTTCAGGCCTCGGGGGGCTTACATCGAAATCGAAGATGAACGGGGACGAACGGGGACGAACGGGGATGAACGGGAATCCGAAGAGTAAGCTCAACCTTGAATCACGATCTCAGCTTGTGAACAGAAATCTGGCAGGTGAACGTAAATAAGAAACACCGCGAACTCGCCACTGCCATCGAGTCGCGACAAAACATTGCTCACTTATCCTGGCAACCAGATATCTTTATTGTCTTACTTACCACCAGGATCAACCGTAAGTGTGAGGGTGCCGGGAAGAACGCATGGGGCGCACCAGTCACTTCAACGTTCCCGGCTTTGATCCCAGTGATTACCTGAAATGGGAGATGTTTCGGTCTGAGCAAGCAGTATCCATTCAAGATCAGGAATTCAAGAATCGCGTTTTAAGCAGCGCTTTCAAGAATCGGTTCAAGAAATGATGAGGCAGAACCGCTTGCTATGATTTTCAGGCGGGCGGATTATACACACGTACCCTAATCAGTTCAACCGCTTTAACAAATTCTGGCCGGCAATCACGAAGATTCGTCTTGAACAGATAATGAGGCACGGATCGTTAATAAAACAGCGCGCGGCGTCGTTTTATGATATGCATCATTGTGACCGTCTACTGCGACGGTATGGCTTGCCCTCGTCGCCACGCCTCGCTTGTCCGAAGGCGGGTTGAATCCTGGCAATGGACTTTAATATATTGTCACTCTCTTGAAACACGATTGGATGGTGCTTCGTATACGCTCCCGGTTGAGACGTTTACCCTCAACAGAAACAGAACCAAGCTAGTCATCATTATTCCGGAGGCATCTACGCTCATGGCTGTGTCGAAAAAGAAGAAGATCATCATCGCAACGGTTGTCATTCTGCTCATAGGGACTATCATCGGAGTCACCCTCTTTGCGCGTCGCGGCGATCTGCCCGAAGTTCAAACGGCGAAGGTCGAGCGCCGCGCCCTGCTCGAAGCCAAAGTGACGGCGAACGGCGAAGTGCGACCGATTCAGTTCATCAATCTGACCTCAGAAGTCCAGGGCCGCGTCATGAACGTTTTGGTTAAGGAAGGCGACGTGGTGAAGAAAGGCAAACCGCTGCTCACCGTTGATCCCACCCAGCTCGCCAGTTCGACTTCGATTCAGGAGGCCGGGCTTCGCGCTACGCAGGCCGACGTTCAAAATCAAAACGCCGCGTTGACGACCGCGGAAAATGCCATCAACACTGCGCGCGCCTCGCTCACCACCGCCCAGGCCGATCTCGACCGCGCAATGGTCGAGCGCAACAATGCTGAAATAGAACTCAAGCGCGCCACCGACCTGCTCGAATCCGGCGTCTCTCCCCGTTCAACCTACGACACGGCCAAGATGCGCTTCGATTCCACGACGGCTTCGGTCAACGCAGCCAAAGCTCGCGTCGAGCAATCCCAGATTCAAATCAAAGACGCCGAGATCCGCGTCAAACAGGCCCGCACCGCAATTGACGCTGCGCAGGCTCGCGTCTCGCAACAGCAGGCCAGCCTGGCGCAGCAATCCGACCTGCTCCGCAAGACCACGCAGTACGCGACGATTGACGGCGTGGTCGGCGGGCCAATCGTCCAGGTCGGCACTTACGCGCTGTCCAATTTCTCTTCCACGCCGTTGATGATCATTGCCGATATGTCCATCATCAACGTCGAAGTTAAAGTTGACGAAACCGACATCAAGAACGTCCGGAAAGATCAGAAGGCCAAAGTCAAAGTTGACGCGCTCGCCGAGGCCGAGATCGAAGGTCAGGTGGTCGAGATCGCGCAAACGGCCATCACGCGAACCGGCCAGACGATAGCGCAGACCGCCACCTCCGGCTCGCAGGAAGCGAAGGATTTCAAGGTCACGATTCGCCTCGTCAATATGAGCAAGGAAGTCCGCGACGGCCTGCGCCCCGGAATGTCCGCGACGGCGGTCATCACCACCGAGCGCCGCGAAAACGTGATTGCGATTCCGCTCCAGGCTCTGGTCGAACGCGACCCGCAGCAGATCAAGGGCGATAAGGCTCCCGCCGGCGCTCAGCCCCGGGACCAGAAAGACAAGAAGCCGATCAAGGGTATCTTCGCCGTCGAAAATAACAAGACCGTCTTCAAGCCCGTCGAGACCGGCATCACCGGTGAGAACGACATCGAGGTCACGAGCGGCTTGAACGCAGATCAGGAGATAGTCACCGGGCCGTATCGCGCGCTTCGCACTCTCAAGCCCGATCAGGCGATCAAGCGCGAAGACAAGAACAAGACTCAGGGCGCAGACAACAAAGACAACAAGTAGCAGAGAGGGGGGAGCGCAAGGCGGTTTTTATCAAACCGCCTTGCGGCCTGACGATCACTCACTTCAAAAATCGAGGATGATCCGGTATGGTAGCAGCAATGGTGGAAAAAGAAGCTCAGACAGCGATTTTCGACGGCCACGCGCAGGCGTCGCCGCACGAAGTTATGATCCGCACGCACGATCTGTGGAAGACTTACGTGATGGGCGACGAGGAGATTCACGCCCTGTGCGGAGTGACGTTTGAAATCCAGCGCAACGAATACGTGGCGATCGTCGGGCCTTCGGGTTCCGGCAAATCAACGCTGATGAACCTGATCGGCTGCCTGGACACGCCGAGCAAAGGCGAGTACTGGCTCAACGGCAAGCTCGTCTCGCAGATGGACGATGACGATCTGGCCTACATCCGCAACAAGGAGATCGGCTTCGTCTTCCAGACGTTCAACCTGCTGCCGCGAGCGACGGCTCTGCACAACGTCGAATTGCCCCTGATTTACAACGGCACTCCGTCGTCGAAGCGGATCGAGATGGCCAAACGCGCGCTCGAAGCGGTTGATCTCAGCAATCGTATGACCCACAAACCGAACGAGCTGTCGGGCGGCCAGCGCCAGCGCGTCGCCATCGCCCG
>Ga0247727_10009848_pt1 | contig 17118 bp, 10 predicted proteins | sample WisWelCaveWW1625_FD_202498 | JGI IMG/M metagenome (GOLD analysis project Ga0247727, IMG submission 202498) | Biofilm microbial communities from Wishing Well Cave, Virginia, United States - WW16-25 | ecosystem: Environmental > Aquatic > Deep subsurface > Groundwater > Cave microbial mat | place...
CTCGTCGGCGCGCGGGCGATGCGCGTCTGACCGCGGCTACACTCAGACGCCTTCGCCGACGTAGCTCAGCTGGTAGAGCACTTCACTCGTAATGAAGGGGTCCCCGGTTCGAGTCCGGGCGTCGGCTCTTCCGATTTGCAGGGATTTCTCGGAGGCGCGGCTCGTGCTATCGGCCCGCTCGGAGCCCGAGGGGTCTACCAGGGGTCTACGCGAAGCTGTCGCGCGAGCCCTTCTGATCGCTTCAGTGATCGGGACGCGGCGCCGGCGCGAGGCGTCGCGCATGACGTGCGCGTACGTGCGCGCGGTGAAGCCGGGGTCGGCGTGGCCGAGGTGCTCGGCGACCTCGTTCAGCGTCCGACCCTCGTAGAGCAGGAGCGTGGCGCACGTGTGCCGGAGGTCGTAGCCGCGGAAGTACGCGACGCCGGCTCGCTCGAGAGCGGGGATCCAGACGCGTCGGCGCCAGTTCTGCCGGCGTAGGTGACCGCCTGCTGCGTCGGGGAAGACAAGCGTGGTCGGGTCGGGGCGACCTTGCGCGAGGTGGAGCGCGACGAGTTCGCGGGCGACCGGCTTGAAGAGTTCGGGCTCTCGGGCTCGCGCCGACTTTGGCGTCGACACTTCGTCACCGGAAAGGGACCGTCGGACGACGAGGCGCTTGCGAGGCTTGCCTCGGTCGTCGAGGACATCGCGCCATTCGAGCGCGTACGCCTCGGCGGGGCGGAGACCCTCGTACGCCAGGACGCTGACAAGGGCTGCGTTCTGCTGGTCGAGTCGCGCCCGAATCGTCTCGACCGTCTCCGGCGTCCGTGCGTCGATGGTGTCCGACCGCCTGTGCGTTAGCCGCCGGGTGCCTACGACTGGATTCCACGCCAGCCGGCGCCACTCGACCGCCCGGTGGAAAACGCCTTGGAGCAATCCGAGCGTGCGGTTGACCGTCGGCGCGCCAGCACCGTCGACGCGGAGCTGAGCGCAGTAGGCGTCCATGGTCTGCCGGGTGACGTCGCGCAGCCGCTTGCGTCCGAGGTACGGAACGATCCATCTGTCGAGAAGCGTCGCGTACGTCGCGAGCGTGCTGGGGCGCAGGTGAGTAACCGCGTACGTGTCCCACCACTCGACGAGGAACTCCTCGAGCGTCGCGTTCGAACCGATGACCTCCGAAGCGAGCTGACCGAGCTGGCGTGCGCGGCGAAGCGAGGCGTCGAAGAGCTCCGCATCGCGTCGACGGTCGAACGTGCGCTTACGATGAGCACTGCCGCGACCGCTCTCGTACCAGCGGACGACGTAGACGGTGCGGCCGTCGCGCCGCGTGCGCCGCTCAATGCTCATGCCGGCTGCGACCGTAGCCGCTTTGCGAAGGACACGCCGGACCGCCCGGCCCGGATTGTGTCTGGTTGCGGCTCGGGTGGCCCGGCCGTTCGCGTGCGCTCCGCAATCAGCCTCACCAGCTCCGCAGGATCGAAGCGGATCGCGGCTCCCAGGCGCACCACGGCGAGCTCTCCCCGTTCCACGAGCCTCTGCACGGTGCGGGGGTGGACGTGGAGCGCGTCTGCCACCTCACGCGTGGTCAGCAGAGCGACGCCGGCTGAGGCGAGCTGAGCCTCACTTGCAGCTGGCGCCGATTGCTCAGGCGGGTGATGCGGTGCCCCGCTCTCCGCCTCGATGCTCGCGGCGTCCTCATCGAGCATCTGGACCCAGTCCTCGAGCGTCAGCTGGCGGCTCTTGCTCTCGAGCCCGATCTTCGCGCTGTTGGCGCTGCTTCGCATACGTGAGTCGTCCACAAGGTGAGACCCGTTAGGAAGCTCTGTAGCATATCAGGGTCTTGCAGCGGAAGCAAGTTGAGAGTTAGGCTGCAACGCGTGCGAGCAGCCGACCTGATCCGGGAGGCCCGCCTGCGGGCGGGGCTGACCCAAGACGAGCTGTCCCGTTTGACCGGGAAGCCGCGCTCGGTGATCGCCCGCTGGGAGCAGGGCGCGGTGCAACCGGGCTTCGACAACATGCTCGAGGTCATCGAGGCCTGCGGCTTCGACTTGCCGCTCCAGCTCGTTCCACGCGACACCACCCTCCTCGACCGGCTCGACAAGAACCGTCAGCTGACGCCCGAGCGCCGCGCGCAGCGCTACCTGGCCAGGCTCGAGCGCGAGCCTCAGCGTGGCTGAGCGCGCGAAGCTCGATCCGTACGGGCTCCTGCAGGCGCTCGACCGGCACCGCGTCACCTACGTCGTGATCGGGGGCTTCGCGCGCATCGTGCAGGGAACCGAGGAGATGACCTACGGCCTCGACATCACGCCCTCCCTGCGCGAGCAGAACCTGGAGCGACTCGACGCCGCGCTCGGCGAGGTCGACGCTACGCGGGCGGACGGCCGCGAGCTTTCACTCGACCCTACGGCGCTCGCCGCCGAGCCCGTGCACGAGCTCTCCACGCGGTACGGGGAGCTCAAGCTCATCCCCGAGCCGGCCGGCACCCGCGGCTACGACGACCTGCGACGGGCCGCCAATCGCGAGCCGCTCGGGCGCGGGGTTAGGCCCTCGGTCGCCTCGATCGGCGACCTCGCGCGCATGGTCTCCGCGCTGGGCGATGAAGAGCGCCTCCCCCAGCTCATGCAGCTCAGGCGCCTCGTCGAGCTCGAGCGCGCCCGCACCCGTGGCATCGAGCGCTAGCCCCCGGCGAGCAGCTCAGCCGTACACGATTCCACAGTCGCCCGCGAGTCAAATTCACCGCAATAGCGAGCGAGACACAGATGCATCTTTCGACCCACAAGTGGGTCAAAGACGCTATCCGCCGCACGAATTACTGTAAGCCGACCATGTCCCTGAGGCGGAAACGACGTCGCAAGCAAGAGCAGCGGCGACACCACCAGACGCGTCCTGGGCCTCGCTCGTCGCCCACCGAAGGTCTGCGTGACGGAGACGGAGCATGGCCATCGCCCGAGCGGCTGTTCGCGCAGCGCGCGCTCGAGGAGTTCCGCGTCGCCGCTCCGCACGACTCGAGTGTGGACGACCAGGGCGGCCCGGCCGTGGCGTCCGCGGCCGCTTCTTCGCCCGGGCTCCGACAGGCCGGTGAGGTCGAGCAACTCACGTGCACCCGCCGGCAGGCCGCCGAGGGGCTCGGGGTCAACATCTCGACGATCGACCGCCACGTCGTGCCCGCGATCGAGACCGTCAAGACACCCTGGGGTCAGCGACTGATCCCCGTCGACGAGCTCGAGCGCTTCGTACGCAACCATCGCAAGGCCGCTCGCGGTCGTCCAGCCCAACGTTCCGCCGGCCGACCGACGACGCTGCCCCGAAGCGTCGTCGAGCGGATCCGTCTCGAGTACGCCCGCGGCCGAAGCCTCTCCGAGATCGCCCGCGCGTTAACGGCCGACGGTGTGCCAACTGCGCACGGAGGTCGCGAGTGGTGGCCGTCCACGGTGCGCGCCATCCTCGTCCGCTCGAACCTGATCTAGGAGCGCGCGGCAACGGCGCACGACCATACCGAGTGCGCCTGGAGAGTCTTGGCGGGCGCCGCGGGTGGAGTCCGTCCGACCGGCCGACTACACCTGTGCGCGTCGTCGGATCAATCGAGCCCGTCAGCCGTGTCGGGCTTGCCCTGCGAGGAGGTTTCAATGCCTGCCCCGTTTCGCTTCTGGCTCGCGCTCCTTCGTCGAAGCGTCGCAACGACGCTCGCGCATTCGTGGCCGCAGCTCGCCGCGATCGTCTTGACAGCACTCGCCGCCGCTCTCGTCCTGCCCGGTCCGTGGGACGCATCTGGCGCACAGGCAGCTCAGCAGCCGCTCCCGGCGCGAGAGCTCGTCCAACTTCGCTCGGCGAAGACGAAGACTGTTCGCGAGCCCGACGGCAGGCTCAAGACGACCCTCTCCGAGCAGTCGCTTCACTATTTCGACAAGGCCGATAAGACCTGGAAAGACATCGACGCCTCCTTCAAGACCTCGACCAAGGTCGGCAAGGAGTGGGAGTCGGGCAAGAACCGCTTCTCGGTCGAGCTCGAGAAGACGTCCAAGCAGGGCTTCCTCACCCTCGCGACTGACGACGGCTCTCTCTCGCTCTCGCTCGAAGGTGGAGCGGCGGTTGCGGGCGTGAAGACGAAAGAGAACGTCGTCACCTTCAAGAGCCCCTTCAAGGACGTCGACCTCGAGTACGTCCTCCTTCCCGACGGGCTCAAGGAGAACATCGTCCTGCGCAAGCCGGGGGCGCCCTCCCAGTACGTCTTCCGTCTCACCCCTGTAGCGGGTCAGAGCTGGCGCGGCGAGAACCGCGAGGGCGGCGTCTGGCTCTTCCGCGAGGCAGCGGCCGAGCCCGCCTTCGTCCTCCTTCCGCCCGTCGTCGGTGACTCGAGCGATCAGGCGACACCGCAACCTCCGACCGCGGATGAGTCGCCGCCGTCGTGGTCGGCCGCCCATGGGAAGGCCTCACTCGACGTCTCGCAGGAAGCGGACGGCTCCTTCCTCGTCACGCTCTCGATCGACCAGGACTGGCTCTCGAGCGCGGAGCGCGTGTACCCGGTCGTCCTCGACCCGACCCTCTACGTGCAGCCCGACACCGCCGACGGCGAGTACAACACGACAACGGGCGGAAATCCGAACGTGAGCGCGACCGAGATCCGCACTGGGCGCGACGGCTCGGGCGGGCCCAAGTATGCAAGCGTCCTCAACTTCGACTTGGCGACGATTCCACCGGGGGCGAAGGTGCTCGACGCGCGCCTGAACGCATACCTCAACGCGTGCTTTCCGACTACCTGTGGGACCGGTCACACGGGCGACGTCGAGCTTCGCCGCTTGATAAGCGGATGGTCGGCCTCGACCCCGTGGTCGTCGGGCATGGTCGATCCAAACCCACAGCCGCTGGACAAGATCAGCTTCACGACGACCCCGACCGTCAACGCCTGGCATCTCTGGTCGAGCACGAACTTCACGCAGAGCGTGCAGTCGATGGTCAACGGCACGCTCGTGAACTACGGCTTCATCCTTGAGAAGAACGCCGGCAACGACACGGTCGGCTACAAGTGGCGCTCGGCGCGCTGGTCCGATCCCTCTTTCGCTCCCTACCTCGAGGTGTACTGGGTGGCCGACGGAGTGCAGGTCAATCCCTCTACCCACCAACACGCAAACGGCGCCGAGCTCGTCTGGCAGCACTACGCGGGTGGCACCTCCGCCTATGCCGATGCCGTCCTCGGCGACGGCCCCACAGCCTATTGGCGGCTCGACGAGGGCGCAGGAAGCACGTCCGCCTGGGACTGGAGCGGCGCCGACAACACGGCGACCTACACCGGCGGCTACACGCTCGGCGTCCCGGGCAACCTCGCCGACCTCGACACTGCGGTGACTCTCAATGGCTCAACGGGCTACGCCTCCGTCTCCGGAATTGCGCTTGCCAACGCCTCCTTCAGCGTCGAGGCGTGGGCACGCCGCAACACGGTCACGGGCAACGACTTCATCGTCGGCCAGGGAGTCCTCGCGACGAACCAGCATCTGCACGTCGGCTTTGCCGGAGCGACCTTCGTCTGCGGCTTCTTCAACAACAACCTCGGCGTGGCCGGCGGAGGTGATACGAACTGGCACCACTGGGCGTGCACCTACGACGCCGCCACGAACACGCGCAGGATCTTCAAGGACGGAAGCCAGGTCGCAATAGACACGCCGAGCGTCGACTACCAGGGGTCGGGCGTGCTCTACATCGGCAACCGCCCGAACGCGACGGGCGAGCACTTCGACGGCACGCTCGACGAAGTCGCGATCTACCCGGCGGCGCTCTCTTCGACGCAGCTGAGTACCCACTACGGCGCCGCCTCGACTCCGCTGCCGGGCTTCCAGCGCTTCGAGATCCACCGAAATGCGACCCCGAGCTTCACTCCCTCGGCGTCGACCCTGATCGGCACCGTCGCCGACGCCTCCATCCAAACGTTCAGGGACACGACCGCCAAGTCATCCTCGACCTTCTACTACGAGGTCGTCACCGTGACCGCGGAAGGGTCCTTCTCCTCGAACGAGCTGAAGGCCGACCTCCCTGCCCAAGGGCTCGGGAAGGTGACGATCCAGCCCGGGTATCTGACCGGTGCCGCGTCGGGGACGCACATTGCGGAGGCGACTCCCGACCAAGAGGCCGGAAACAGCCAGGGGATCGTGGTCGGCTCGTCCGGGGCTTTCGAGACGAGGGCGCTCGTCGCCTTCGACATGCACGTCGTCCCGACAGGGGCGACCGTGAGCTCGGCAAAGCTCGAGATGTACGCACTGCACACGACACCGTCCCTGAACCTGCACCGGGTGACGACTATTTGGTCCGAGGGCGGGGCGACCTGGAACGACAGCGATAAGAACAGCGCCTTAGACTGGACGACGAACGGGGGCGACTTCGACCCGGCGGTGACGGGTAGCTCGGCGGGCGGCTCCTACCAGCATTGGGACAGCTGGGAGCTGGGACCGCTCCTGCAGCAGTGGATCAACGGCAGTCTTGCCCACGCCGGCGTCCTCTTGAAGTACGGCTCGGAGAACGGCGCCCAGCCGACGCTCGTCTACGCCGCGGACGGGTATGCACAGTCAATCGCTCTTCGCCCCAAGCTCGTCATCACGTACGAGGATGGCTCGCAGGCGGTCTCCCCGACCGTCGCCGTCTCCCAGCCGCAGGCGAACGAGCTCGTCAAGGGCACGGTCACGGTGAAAGCGGGAGCGCTCGACGACGGCTCCGTGACCCAGGTCGAGTTCTTCGTGGATGGAAACGCCCTCGGCTCTCCCGACACTGCTTCTCCCTACGAGGTCTCCTGGAACACGACGACCGCCTCGCGCGGAAACCACACGCTCACGGCGAAAGCGACCGACGAGGCGGGAAACCAGACGACCTCCTCAGCCGTCACCGTCACGGTTGGGAACAGCTCCTCGCCGACGACCTCGGTCACGAGCGCCGCTCCCCAGGGCGGGGGAACGCCGAACGTCCCACCGACGGCGAGCGCAACTGGCAATCCGACCTCGGGCGCTGCGCCCCTGACCGTCAGCTTCACGGGCTCGGGCTCGGACTCGGACGGCTCGATCGCCGCCTACGCCTGGGATCTCGACGGCGATGGCGCGTACAACGATTCGACCGTTCAGAACCCGTCCTTCAACTACACGGCGGACGGGCTCTACTACCCGCGTTTGCGGGTCGAGGACAACCAGGGCGCGTTCGGCTTCTCGACGCCCGTGACGGTGAACGTCGGAGCGGCACCTTCTGCGCCAACAGTCGTCGGAACGACCCAGGGGACGCCGGCGAACAACCCCACCTCGGGCTCGTGGGCGCTCCCGACCGGCTGGCTTGCTGGAGATCTCATGGTCGTCTGGTGGTACACGCGTGACGGCACGAAGACAATCACGGAAGGCGCGACCATCACGCAGAAGATCGACTCGACCGCAGGCTCGAACGGCTTCGGCCGCCTCTTCGTCGGCTACCGCTACCTGCAGGCGGGTGACTCCAACCCGACCTGGACCTCGAGCTCGTTCAGCAGCGCGTCCACCCTCTGGGGTGCCATCGTCCTTCGCGGCGGTCCCTCCTCGGGCGATCCCTTCGAGGCGGCCTCGAGCGTCCTCGGCACGCTCGACGTGCAGAACCCGAACCCGCCGGCAGTGACCAGCCTGACGAACAACGCCTTCATCCTCACCCTCCTCGGCAAGAACAACGACGCGAGCTCGAACACAGCACCTGCGGGCTACGCGGATCGTGGCTTCTCGACCACGGCCTTGGGTATGGACGGCTCCGTCGGAGCGGCGAGCCTCGTCAAGGCAGTCGCAGGAACCGAGGACCCCGGAGCCTGGACCCTCCCCGGAGGGGCCGCGGGCGACGACAGCCTGACCTGGACGGCGGCTGTGCGGCCGGGCACGAGCGGCAATCAGGTGCCGAGCGCTTCGGCCTCGGCCAATCCGACCTCGGGCGCTGCGCCCCTGACCGTCAGCTTCACGGGCTCGGGCTCGGACCCCGACGGCTCGATCGCCGCCTACGCCTGGGATCTCGACGGCGACGGCGCCTTCGACGACTCGAGCACCCAGAACCCCTCGTTCGAGTACACGCTGGCCGGAACGTACACCGCCCGGTTGCGCGTGACCGACAACGGTGGCGCCTACGGCTTCTCGGGGCCACAGGTGATCACCGTCACGGGCTCGGGTGCAGCCAATCCGCTATGGGATGTTGCTGCTTCGGCCTCCGACGACTTCGGCGTCGCCAGGGTCGAGTTCTACGTGGACGGCGACAGGTTCTCGACGGACAGCTCCTCGCCGTACTCAGCGACGCTCGACACGCTCGCTTTTCCCGCCTACGACGGCGCGCGAACGATCACGACGAAGGCGTACGACGCCGACGGCAACGTCACGACCTCGGCCGCCTTCCCGATCACGGTCGCGAATGCGTCGGGCACGAAGTACAAGGCGACGATTCAGACGTCGAACGTCCCGCTTGAGCAGAGCTACGACCCGGCTGCAGGAACGCAAGACGGTGCTCCGCTGACGGTCTCGCTCACGAACACCTCGACGCTCAGCTGGCCGACCGCGACGACCAAGCTCCAGTACCGCTGGTTTACGGCCGACTCCCCGCCGACCGTGACGAACTCTGCGAACGTCTCGATCGGGGCGACCGACCTCGGCGCCGGTCAGCAGCGAAACGTCTCGGTCACCGTCGATCCGCCGGCGCTTCCGACGGGCGTCTACCGCGCCCGCTACAAGCTCCGGCTCGACCTCTACGACACCGCGGCCTCTTCCTACTTCGCCGCGAAGGGGAACGCACCCTACGAGACCTGGGTGACGGTGACGCGCGAGGTCGCCGACGAGCTCGGGCTCGAGCGCTACCAGCAGTACGACGGAGAGGATCTGGGCGGCGGCTTCGACCACGCCTTGAACCTCGCGAACGGCAACAACGTCGTCCAGTGGGTTCCTTTCTCGCAGCCCGGGCGCGGCCTGAACACGGTCGTGACGATGACGTACAACGGGCTCGAGCACGGATCCGTATCCCCGCTCGGAAACAACTTCTCGCTCGCCATCTCCTCGCTCACCCCCTTCGGGCTCCCGCTCGACGTGCACCCGAACGCCGCTGACACCGCAGCCGGCCGAACGCAGAAGTGGGTCGGCTTCACCGACGCCGACGGCTCCTACCACGTCTTCACCGGGAACACCGCGGGGACGTACTACACCGCCCCGCCCGGCGTCCACCTCTACCTGAAGTCGGTCGCGGCGGGCTGGGAGCTCGTCAAGCCGGACCGGACGAAGTTCGTCTTCGACACGGCGGGCTTCCCGACGAAGGTCGCCGACGCGAACGGGAACGAGCTCACCTTCACCCTCGCCACTCCTGCCGCCGGCGAGGATGCGTACGGGCTCGCAAAGCGGGTGACGACGGTCACCGACGCGGGTCTTCGCGACTTCACCCTCACGTACTTCTCCAAAGCGGAGACGCCCACCCCGGCCATGCGCGGGAAGCTCAAGAAGCTCACGGACCACGTCGGCCACGCGCTCGAGTTCTCCTACTACGAGGACGGGAACCTGCGCTCGATCAAGGAGAAGGGAGGCCCCGGAGACGACGGCATGCCGACCGCCGACAGGGAGGTGTTCCTCAACTACACAACGCCGGACGGCACCGGCCCTGCGATCGGCACCCTCGCCGCTCGCCAGAACCCCGATCCCGCGACCGTGCAGTCGCCGAAGCTCTTCTCGCTCATCGACTTCCGCGGAGCGGAGACGCAGTTCGCCTACTCGACCGCCGCCGATCCCAAGAAGTGGCGGCTCACCCAGCGCACGAACCGGGGCGGGAACCAGACGACCTTCGCCTACGACACCGTCGCTCGCACAACGACGGCGACGATGCCGCTCTCCCGCATCTGGACGTACACCTTCGACCCAGAGGCCCGCGTCACCCAGATCGACGATCCGGTCAACACGGCGCATACGACGGTCGAGTGGGCCGATGTCACGGCGCCGAACGAAGTCGCGAACGTCGTCCGCAGGGTGACACAGCCGACGGGCGAGTTCGTCGAGTACGCCTACAACGCGAACGGGTACAAGACCGACGAGTGGGACGAGCTTCGTAACCACCAGACGTTCGCGTACGAGAACCTCGCCGTCGACGCGAACGACACCTCCGGAAACTGGGAGCCCGGCCGCTCGATCCCGCACTTCTCGCAGCTCTCCGAGCTGGTGAAGCCGGTCGGAAATGCCACTGCGACCCCGACGACCGATTACCGCTGGACCTTCGCGTACACGGGCACGGGGCTCCTCGACACGATCACCGATCCCCTCGGCAATGTCACCTCGAACGCCTGGAACCCGAACGGCACCCTCGCTTCGCAGACGCTTCCGGCTAACGGCGACGGGATCACTCGCACGACGACCTTCAACGTCTACGACGCGAACGGCCTGCCGACGCTGGTCACGGACGCAGACGGCAAGATCGCTAAAGCAGGCTACGCCGCGAACGGGAACCTCCTCTTCGAGCAGGATCCGAATCACGAGGCGTACACGGGCGGGACACCCTCCGACTACCAAAGCAAGTATCTCTACGACGCCTTCGGCCGCCTCGTTCGCTCCTCAGAACCGAAGTCGACAGCTTTCACGCCAGGCCTCCTCGTCTGGGAGGGTATGAGCTACGACGCGAACGACAACGAGCTAGCGACGATCGCCGCCCACTACGGCCGCGGCGACGGCGCAAACGGCGCCCTGACGACGACGACCTTCGACGCGATGGACCGAGAGACACTCGTCACGGGACCACGGACAGCGGCCCAGGGCGGCCCGGTGAAGACGCAGACCGTCTACGACGCCGCCGGGCGCGTGACGCGGGTAACGGACCCGAAGGGAGTCGACTCGGCACCCGCGGACGACTACGTGACGGAGACGGCCTACGACCTCCTCGACCGGGAGCTGACGCTCACCGCCTATGCCACCGAGGGGGGTGCGACCCGGGTCACGAACTATTGCTACGACGACGCGGGCGACCTACGCTCGGTGACGGGGCCGAAGGGCGCGGCGAGCTTCACGAGCTGCCCAAATCCCGCCCCCGACCCGTACGTGTATACGAGCGCCACGCATACCACCAAGTTCGAGTACGACGATGCGCACCGGCAGGCGAAGGCCACAGACGCGCTTGCGCAGGTGACGCAGACGGTCTACGACGAGAACGGCGAGGTCACTTCCGAGACCGACGAGCTGAACAAGGTCACCCAAACCTTCTACGACGATCGCGGGCTCAAGTCGAAGACGATCGAGCCCTTCGACACGGGCCGCACGCTGACAACGCTCTGGGAGTACGACCCGCTCGGGAATCTCAAGCGCCTGATCTCGCCGCGAGCCTTCGACGCTGCGGGGGGCAACCCGCCGTACACCGACTACGTCGAGAGCTACTCCTACGACGCGCTCTCCCGCCTCGTGACGACGAGCCTTCCGACGAACGCATCGACGCCTGCCGCCTATCGCCACCAGGCCTATGACGCAAACAGCCAGACGACGTGGACGAGCCTGCCCACGACGGTCTCGACGCCGGGTGGGGTCACCCAGCCAGAGAAGACAACTCTCAGCTACTGGGACACGGGCGCCATCTACTCCTCGCAGGATCCTGCGTCCTCGAAGATCCGCTTCGACTACACGGCCGAGGGCTGGCAGGCCTCCCGCGTGGCCGAGTTCATAACTCAGCCGGGAACGCTCGACCTTCTCCACGCCATGTACTGGGAGTACCTCCCCGACGGCCTCCTGCGCGCGCACGTCGACCAGGAGTCCGCGAGGGCGCTCTACTCCTATGACGCGAACGGCAACCGAACTCAGGCCCTCGAGGCGACGGGGATCGTCAGTCCCGGCCAGACCGTGCTCGCGATCGACCTCTCCTACAACTCGCTCGATGAGCTCACGAAGGTGCGAACGCCACGCGCCTTCGCCATCCCAGGCGTGTTCTGGGCGACATCGCTCGAATACGACCTGCATGGAAATACGACGAAACTCATCGACAACGCGCGGGAGGGCACGCAGACAGCCGCCGGGCGGGTCTTCACCTACAGCTACGACGCGATCGACCAGCCGATAGAGCAGGTCGACGACTTCGCGACAAGCGTGCCGACTGACGACGAGCAGCTCCTGTACACGTACACGCCGCGCGGCGAGCTCGACACCCAAACCCTGAAGAAAGGCGGCACGGGAGCGTGGACGCCTGAACAGTTGTCGACCAGGGCCTACTTCGAGAACGGGCTTCTGAAGACGCTCACGAACAAGACCGGCACGGGGACGACGATCGAGTCGCACACGCTCTCCTACATCGCGAGCAACCTGTACCTGAACGGGAACCGCGTCTCCGACGTCTTCCAGCTCAAGGGCCCCATTACCTCTGCGCCCTGTCACGCGACGACCTGCACCGCCTCCTGGACGTACGACGCGCGCGAGCGCGTCACCTCCGAGAACCCGGGCACGGGCTCTGCCACCACCTTCACCCTGGACGTGCGCGGGAACGTCACCCAAGAGGTTACGGGCGCGGCCACCACCACCCGCACTTTCGCCGGCGAGCAGCTGCAGACGGAGGACTTCTCCTCAGGGCAAGACAAGCGCTACCTGTACGACTCGCTCGGAGCGACGGACTGCGTCGTCAAGCTCACCTACTCGGGAACGACATGCCCGAGCGCAGGCTCCGCCGACCTGCTCGAGGACAACGTCTACGACTACAAGAGCCGCCTTCAGGGGTATCGCGCCTACGACGGCAGCGGAGTTCTCACGACGACGGTCGACTACACGAACGACCCCTTGGACCGTCCCGTCAAGCAGGTGGAGACGGCGTCGGGCGCCACCACGACGTACGACTTCGTCTACATCGGAGTCACGAACGCCCTTTCGACCGAGACCGTGACGACGGATGTCTCAGAGACGGAGAAGAGGTATGCCTACGACGCCTTCGGCAACCGGGCGACCATCACCGAGAGCTCGAACCGCTACTCCTACCTGTACGACCCGCACGGCTCGGTCTCGCTTCTGATCGACCAGGCGAACACGGTCAAGGAGTCGTACGGGTACTCGGCCTACGGCGCGGCAAACGCAGCCCTCACGAAGACCGCTGGCGGTTTCAACAGCAAGACGAACCCGTATCGCTACACGGGCAAGCGCCTCGACTCTGGCTCGGGCACCTACGACATGGGCGCGCGGCGCTACTCGGCGCAGACGGGACGCTTCCTCCAGTACGACGTCTACTACGACGCCCTCGACAACCTCGGCCTCTCCGAAGACCCGCTCACTCAGAACCGGTACGCACTTGCGGGCGGCAACCCCATCAACTTCGTCGAGGTCGACGGGCACTGGCCGAAGTTCATCGACAGGGCGGCGAAGAGGGTAGCCGGGGCGACGAGAGCAGTTGCGCACGGTGTGAAGAAGGTAGGCGCGTACTGCCTCGGTCGCGGTGCCGGCAACTGCGCACTCGTGGCAGCAGGAGTCGCTCTTGTCGCTACCGGTGTGGGCTCGGGTCCGGGCGCGGCAGCAATTGCAGCGGGAGCAGGAGCCGCAGCGCGTGGGCTGGCGACGTACGCCACCGTTCGAGGGTCTGCCAGCGCGGCAAGGCGCGGCGACTACGTTGGCGCAGCTACGTCCATAGCAACGGCTCGCCTCGGCCGCGTTTCTGCGCAGGCAGGCGTCGCCCAAAAGTCGAGCCGCCAAATCCGAAAGGAGTGGGAGAAGGCGACCGGGAAAAAGTGGCCAAAAGACAAGGCGACCGGGAAAAACCAGGACGTGTCGCACGAGAAGCCACGGGCAGACGGAGGCACAGACGACCTCCCGAATATCAAACCTCGGCCACACGCGGAACACGTTCAGATCCACAGCGAAAGGGGGGACTTCAAGCGGTGGGGAAAAAGGCGGACGAAGCGATGACGCAGAGACCAGATCTCACGACAGTAGTGCACGAAGGAGTGTGGCGGGGTGAGGACGCGGAGGACGACCGACTCGTTCGAGAGATGCTCGACGAGGCACAGCAATTCATCGAGGGCTTTGGGTGGTGTCGGCGGGTATGTGAGACTTATATCGGAATTGCAATTGGAGCGGTTGTCGGTGTATTTCTTGCGCATATTGACGCGAGTGAGCCCGAGGTAGATGAGTGGATATGGGTCGTTGTTGGCGACATTCCGAGTGCGTACATTACGGTAGAGGATGCGCCTACACCGGCCGCGGCATTAGATGGCTATGTGGGTGCAATGCAGGAATGGGTTCGAGCGGTGAGGGCGGGAGCGCCTGTTGACGAGCTGATCCCAGTAGACGTGCCGCCAAGTGAGGAACATGCTGACATGCTTGCGACCCGGCTCGAGTTCATTGATCGCGAGATCTTGCCTATGTACGAAGGATGACCCAGCCAGGAGTACGGCGTCCATAGACTCTCTTAGAGACGGTAGAAACAGTCAGGTCAGTACTCCAAGTTCTCAGCGCAAATCGGTGCTCAGAGAAGTTTCGCCGTTACCGGCGACGCGGAGTTTCGGGGTCAAAGGTTTGTAGGAGCCCAGTCAGGTCTTCCATGCTCCACCCACGATCACCGACGACAGCAGCTCCTGTACACGTACACCCCGCGCGGTGAGCTCGACACGCAGACGCTGCAGAAGGGCGGCGCCGGAGCCTGGGTGAACGAGCAGTCCTCGACCAAGACCTACTTCGAGAATTGCCTACAGAAGACGCTCGTGAACAAGACATGCGCGGGGACGACGATCGAGTCGCACGCCCTCACATCGCGAGCAACCTTGTCAAGCCAGGGCAGTGGGAAGAAAGGTAAAAGGCGAGCGCGTAGTATCCGTCGGAAAATATGGCCAACGAGTAAGCAGTACCAAGACCGGCCAATTCGTCCGCGGTTACACGTCGCCGAAGCCAATTCCACTGTATGCGCGCGTCGCCAAGCCACCAAAGTCAGCGACACGACGTTCTACATGAACGTGAGAAACTTCATATGGGTAGCGATCGCAGCAGTGTTGTCACTAGTAATCTCGGGAGGCGGGCCGTTGCTCGTCGGCGAATCGACACTCGCGCTGGTTCTCACCGTGGTCATTGGTGGGCTTGTCCTCGCAGGACTCCTATTGAGGGAATGGCGGATCTACAAACGGCGACGAGATCAATAGGAGGGCGGGCGTTGGGCGACTAGAGGAGTGGATTGCGACAACTCCGCGCGCAGAATCGCCCGAAGCATGGGGGCGACGTGCGGCGGATTGGCTTCGACTCTGCGAGAGGTTCGATTCACGACTCGAGAGCTGGGTGGCTGCGATGACCGAAGAGCGTGTGCCGAGTGATCGGAGTCGCTCGCTCTCCTCCTCGGACGCCTTGGTGGGATGGAGTACGGCGGCGCGCGAGTAGAGGGAGCTCTCTCGCTCGGCGCTTATCACCCAGACAGCCTTGCCCGCCTTCGGCTCTACGTATCCGAATCTCCGGTCGATGCTGCCTCCACTAGATGGTTGATTCCGAATTCACGCTTCGGGCATGGGCACGAGGCCTGGCGTCGAAGTCGGGCGTTGCAAACGCAACGCCGACCAAGGAGGCCGCGTGCCACCCGACCTCGACGCCTTGCTCACCGCACTTTATGTGCTCGCCGATGATCTCCTGCCCAAGCGCAGCAGAGGGCGCGGGCGCCGTCCGCGGATCAGCGACGCCGAGATCGTCTGCCTGGCGGTCGCGCAGATCTTCCTCGACCGTCCCAAGAAGCGCAGCTTCCTGCGCATGGCCACGCGCCGCCTCGGCCACCTCTTTCCCTACATCCCGGTCAGTCCGGCTACAACAAGCGTGTCCGTGCGCTGGCGCCGCAGATCGTCGAGCTCGTGACCACGATCGCGCGAACCTCTCCTTCCTTCTGCGACCGCTTGCGGCTGCTCGACTCGACCCCGGTTCCCTGCGCGCAGTCGCGTGAGACGGTCAAGCGCTCGCACCTGGCGGGCCATGGCGGCTACGGCTACTGCGCCTCCCACTCGCGCTTCTTCTGGGGGTTCCGCTTGTACCTGCTGTGCGCCCCCGACGGGATGCCGATCGCCTTCGAGCTCGCCGCCGCCAACGCGCCCGAACGCGAGGTCGCGCTCGGGCTCCTCGAGCGCGCGCTCGAGCCCGGGCAGACGCTGATCGTCGACAAGGGCTTCGCCGGAGCCGAGTTCGAGGAGATCGTCTGCTCCTACGGAGCGACCCTGCTGCGCCCCGACCGCGCCGACGAAGAGCCCCGCTTCGGCTCGCTCGGTCGCGTGCGCCAGTGGATCGAGTCGATCGTGTACACGGCAAAGGACCAGCTCTCGCTCGAGCGCCACGGCGCCCGTACCCTCGAGGGCCTCGTCGCCCGCATCGCGCAGCGTCTGCTCGCGCTCGCCGCTGGCTGCTGGCACAACTGGCTTCTGGGCACGCCGGGCCGGCACTTCACCGCTTATGACCACTAATTCGGAATCAACCATCTAGTCTAGAAGTCCACGGAGATCTCCTCACCTCGAAACTGCCCGGCCGGCTCCACGAGTTGATGGCCTTCGTCGCCGACTCAGCGGCGGCACTCGGCGCTCGCTGGGCGGCAGCGTGGAGATTCAAGACACAGATCGCCGCGTTTCGCGATAGAGAGGCAAATCGCGACCATGCCGGCTGGATCACGTACTACGAGGGCGCAAAAGCGGAACGGCTGCGCCGACTTCGGCCACCTGCGATCGGTGAAGCAAAGGGGGACGGCGTCGTCGTCGCGTCTACTCCGTCCCTGATCGGCGAGAGCGGAAGATCGCTGGTACGCGCCGGAAGACGAGTCGAGCGAGACCTGTTCGGCTACCGTTCGCCGAGCCAGCCCACGGAGCGAAGCGGCAGCTGACCGGAGGGTCATCTGTAGGCAGTCAGGTCTTGCATTGCAACGCGAGACGCGTGATGTTAGTTGCCTGCTCTGCTTCATTCATCCGATACGCAGCGATGCCAGACCGGGCGTCGGCGTCGCGAGTCGCATCCACGGGGTCTACGCGGGGTCTACGCGGTTGCCGTACGGAGTCGTCGGCCGCCATCGCAGCGGAGCCGATTCTTTGGATTCATGCGGCTTTGGGCGACTCGAGACGACAGGCGACGGCACCTGATCAACGCTCGTAATGAAGGGGTCCCCGGTTCGAGTCCGGGCGTCGGCTTCGCTCCAGCAAAGGGTTTGCGGAACGAGAGAGGCCCCTCTCGGGGCCTCGTTTGGTTC